>Ga0116230_10002449_pt1 | contig 17855 bp, 11 predicted proteins | sample S1TSphfallax_3_FD_88678 | JGI IMG/M metagenome (GOLD analysis project Ga0116230, IMG submission 88678) | Host-associated microbial communities from peat moss isolated from Minnesota, USA - S1T2_Fd - Sphagnum fallax MG | ecosystem: Host-associated > Plants > Peat moss > Unclassified | place...
CTGGCCTGGCAAACCTGGCCGGCGCAGCGTCGGCCCTCGGGAGGCGGCGGTCGTGTCGGACCGCCGGATCTTGGGCGCGCCTCAGGTTGAACTCGGCCTTGGCCTTGAGGATGGGGGAGGGGCCCGCCTGCGCGGTGCGGACAGGCGCCGAAGGGTTGGAGGCAGTGGCGAAAGCCAGGGACAACAACTGGGTCGGCACGTCTTGGAACCTCCTATCACCGGAGCGCGCCGGACCGACATCAATCCGTTCGCCGCACCAAAACCCCAAGCGTCTCAGACCCTGGCCCGCCGAGGCCCAGTTGAAGCGGCTCACCCTGACCCTTGAACGGGGCGGGGAAGGGGGTCGGTGGAGGCGGCGCGCACCGCCTCCACCGCTAGGCGCAGGGATCAGCGACGCCTAGAAGCGAGCCTTCAATTTCAAGACGAAGGCTTGACCGAAGTAGTCATAAGTCGCGAGCGCGCTGTTGCCGCCCAAAGTATAGGCGTTCTTCGGCGGCCCCTGGTTGAACAGGTCGTTGATGCTGAGCTCGGCCGTGATCTTCTGAGTGATGTCGTAGGAGACGGCGCCGTTCCAGACCCAGTAGGGGCCTATGCTGAACAGCTGTTGCGAGCTGCGCTGGAGCTCAACGTTAGAATAGCCCCCGTCGACCCAGCGGCCGTTCAGATAGACCATGAACGGCCCAAGGCGGTAACGAACGCTTCCGTTCGCCTTCCATTTGGGATCGCCGATGTCGCCGCGGAGTTTGGTGATAACGCCCAGGATCTGTTCGTTATGCTCGTTTTCGAAGAAGCCGCTGAGGTCGAAGGTCAGGCTGCCGTACTGGCCGTCGGGCCTAAGTCCGAGATGAGAGACAAAGGGGATCTTAGCCACATCGATCGCATAGGTCGTATCGAGCTGAGCGCCGGAGAAGAGCTCGGCGCCGAGGTTTTCCAGAGGCAGTGAATACCCGGTGATCTGCCCCGCACTGTTGCGCGTGAAGAGGTTGCAGAACGGGTTCGGGTAGACGGGAGCGTCATAACAGGCGTCCATCACCTGGGTAAGCGACAGCGAGGTTATGGGGTCCTTGAGGTGAATATTGACCCAGTCGAGCGCTACGCTGAGGTGAGGGATCCAGTGCGGTCGGACGACGAAGCCGGCGGTCCAGGAGTTGGCCACTTCGTTCTGAAGCGCCGAGTTGCCGCTCGTCTGGCCGAGAACCGACGCGTTCACGACGTTCGACTTGAACCCGTTCAGTGAGGCGCCGAGCGCGGCGAAGGCTTTGGCGCAGTTAGCGGCGCGTTCTGAAGTCACGCCATTGATGTAGTTCGGGTCGCAGGGGTCTTGAGCGAAGGTCTGAATATTCGACGTCGGCAAGAACAGCTCTTCGATCGACGGCGCCCGCACGGAGTGGGTGAGGTTTCCGCGGAACTGGATGTCCCTGATCGGCGAGAATTTGGCGCCGAGGGTGAAAACGTCGTTGGTGCCCGCATAGCTATTGTCGATCTCGCGGATCGCGCCATCGAGCTCTGCGGCATATGCATAGGGGAAGTTAAACTTCGGCGACAGAACAGGAATGGTGGTTTCTGCGTAGAACTCCTTGGAATCATAGGAGCCCGACACGGGGAAGACGGGGGAGCCGCCGAAGCCGAGCCCGCCTTGCAAGAAGGCGTCCGGGCTGTAGCTGCCGCTTTCCTGGCGATATTCGAAGCCCGCCGCCACCTGCACCGGACCGGCCCAGATATCGAACGGCGAGCCGTTGGCGTTCAATTGGACATCGCGCTCGGTATTGACCGCGACGGCGTGGTCGGTCGCCTCCACGAAGGCCTTGGCCGCGGCGCTGGGACCATTGGCGCCGAACAGGTTGAGCGGTTGGCAGCCGGTGACCGAGGGGGGCTGAGAGCTGTAGCCGGCGGGAAGGGGCGGGGGGGTGGCCGTGACCGCGCATTCGATCTGCCCTGACGGACCTGTGACCACATTGATGGCGTTTTCGAAGTTCGCGAGGTTCAGCGTGTGACTGGTCACATCCGCCTGAGAGCGCCCGTAGTTGAACGACGCGTCCCAATTGATCTTGCGGCCCGCGATATTGAAGTCGCCCTTGATTCCGGGAACGATCCGGTACGTGTCGATCTGGTTCTCAACGCCCTGGTTTCCGAGATCGAGGTTGGAACGTGAGAGATAGAAGTTCGTGACGCCAGCAGCCTGCAGCACCGCCTTCGCCTGAGCGGTCAGAAAAGGATTATTGACGCTGTACTCTATGGGCGCCTCGCCGGGATCGCTGGCGAAGAGCGCTGAATTGTAGAAGCTCTGTGCTGCGTATTGGACCGCGTCGAGGTGAGAATACTCCGTCTCAAGGTAAGCTGTGACGTGGGGTGTTATGTCGTAGTGCGAGATGGTGTCGAGAAGGACCCGCGTCGATGATGGCAGCAGCTGGTTCTCGTTGGCGAGATTGAGGCCGTCTCCGCCAGCGGCGAACACCGAGCCCCCGTTCTGTACGCCGAAGTTGAACGGCACCAGATTGCCGTTTGCGTCGAACGCGACGGGCTGTCCAGCGGCGTTATGGATCGCGTAGGGATAGGCTGGACTGCCCAGGTTGGCGAGAGTCGGTACGGTCGAGGGAACCCCGTTCGCCGACAGGGACGCCACCGTCGCGTTCTGAACGAGGCAGGCGCCATAGCCGAGGGCGGAGCATGCGGCTGACGGCTGTTGGGTGTCGTAGGGCGTCCAGGTCGGCCGGTTCGCCAACGTCAGGCCATCCTGCTGAGTATACTCCACCGAGACCGTGACATTGCCGCGGTCGTCGGCGAAATTGGTGCCGATAAGACCCCGCCCGATGTAGGACTGTCCGTCGCCTTGAGCGGAGATCCCATAGTCGGCCTCGACCTGGGCGCCCTGGTAGTTCTTCTTGAGAATGATGTTGACGGTCCCGGCGATGGCGTCTGCGCCGTAGACGGGGGCGCCGCCCACCGAAACCACCTCGACGTGATCGATCAGGCCGACGGGGATGGTGTTGAGGTCGACTTCCTGGCCCGCCGGCGCGCCGCCGAAGGTGCCGACCGGGATCGGAGCATAGCCCGATACGAAACGACGTCCGTCGACGAGCACGAGGGTGCGCTGCGAGCCAAGGTTGTAGAGATCGACGAATTTCTCCCCTGCCTGAGCCGCGGACTGCTGGCCGATGTTCTGATTTTGGCCGAAGGCGGGCTGTTCGTTGAGGGCGTCGGCGACGTTGAGAAAGCCGCGATCCTCGAGCGTCTGCGCGCTGACGGTCTCCGCCGGTTGCAGGGTGTCAAATCCAGCGCGCGGGATGCGCGAGCCTGTGACCACCACTTCCTGAGCCGGCGGTTGATCGTTGACGCCCGGCGCCGTTGCGGTCTGTGCGAACGCGGCTCCGCCGCCGGCTGCACAAGCGATCAGTGCGGAGGTTGTCAACAAACTCGCGCGCAGATGACGATGTTTCATGGCTGTTCCCCTTTAGCCTGCTCGCGTCGGATCGCGTGAGGGGGGGGCCAAGCGCCTCAGCCTTGGCGTAAGCGCTCAATCTTTTGGGCGCGGCGCTTTTTTGCGCTTAATTTAGGCCCCTGCCGCCCTCATCTGAGGAACGACAAAGGCCGCGCCCTAACCCCAGAACCCACACACTGCATACCCGACGTTGCGGACGTTACGGGATTGATGCGGATGAACTAACCCCCTGAACGGGGGGGCCTTAGCGGGGCGCTCAGCCGAGGTAGGCGAGCATATGGCCACGGGACACCGCCTGGGCCCGGCCATTGACTTTCAGCTTATGGAACAGGCTTTGAACGTGCTCTTTGACCGTATCAGGAGACAGGCCGAGCAGGGTGGCGATCTCCGGGTTGCTCTTGCCAAGGGCGATCCATTCTAGGCATTCCGCTTCGCGATCGGACAAGAGTTTATCGTAGCGCCGCGACAGGCGAGGCTCGAGACGCGCGTGCACCTGGTGGCCGACCAGAAACAGGCGCTGCATCGCCGTCTCCAGCTCATCGTGGGTATGGCTGTGGGCGCTGTAAAAGTTCAGCGAAGCGCCCCGTCCTCGCGGCATGCGGATCCGGAAACTGATCCCGGTGCGGACACCCTGCGACAGGCACCAGCGCAACAGCGAAAGATCGCCTGCAGAGAAGCGCCGCTCGCGGGCGATGGAAAGGCCCGTACTATCAATCTCGTACACAAGCGGGGTGAAGACATCGAACTCGCCTCTTGCAACCATACGTCGCAGGGGGTCCTGCCTCAGACGGTCAAGGTAGAGCCGCGTGTAATCAGAGGTAAAACCATGATCTACGACCTCGAGCGGCATATCTATCTCGCCGTCAAGCATATCGATGCCATACATGAGCCGGTCGAAACCGATCGAGCGGACCTGATCGAGCAGGCTCGCGGCTTCAGGCGGCATGGCGGATATGGGAACCATCGACCCCTCCTATCGCGACATCCTGAACGCGCTTGGAAACGGCCAAGCTAACGCCCTCACGCTAGAATGACCACATACCATCGGCCGTGCTCCGGGCCCGGGGCGCGGGCGGATCGGGCGGGGAGTTTTCGCATATTGCGGAAATCTAACGCAGGCAGTCGCCGCGGGGACTTGCCTCAGCATCCAATTGTGGCGCCGGCTTGGATCCGAGCGGCTAAGCCGTCCCTGGCCACATCCCCGGTCATAGGCAACCGCGCCCGCAACAGCCTGGTTTCAAGCCGCACGGCTAAGGCTTGGCGGCGCTGTATGTGAGGCCGCGCGCTCGACCTGCGTTAAGGGTCAGGCTCTCGACCCTGCCGGCGGCGTTCCGAACCAAGATCAATTCCAAACCGGTTAAAGGCGCCCAGAGCCGGTCTTTTCCGGTGACGATGACGGGCGCCGCGGGACCGTCGCCGACCGACAGGGTAAGTCCTTGAACGCTCCTGATATGGATCGGGCTCGACACCTCAGCGCTTGTGTAGTCGCCATCATACGTTGAATCGACATCGTCCTTCACAGCGACGGCTGCGACCCTTTGCAGCCGCCGGGTCGGTTGCCCCTCACGGATCACGCTGAGCACGCCCGCCCGCGTGTCGAACCTAAATCTAATCCCTGCGAGGTCCGCCGCCATAGCGAACTGATGATCCCCGATGAACGCCAGCGCCCCGTTCGACGGCGATGAAGCCAGCGCGCCGTCCTTGACCACGAACTGCAGGTAAGTCCCATCGGCGCCTCTATAGAGCCCCGCATAGGGGCGAGGGTCTTCTTCGGCGCGGACCGAAACGGGCTCGATCGCCGGCGCCATTTCGTCCGCCAGGAAGGCGGCGGCCACATCGCCCGCCAGCTGACTCGTCTTCGCCTGGCTGGTGTTGCAAAGCACGACCACGCCCAGTTTCTGCTTTGGAAACCACCAGTCTTCAGTGCGGTAGCCGGCCAGCGCCCCGCCATGCTCGACGACCTCAAGACCTCTATATCCCGCGGTCGAAAGTCCCATGCCATAGCCGCTGGAAGAGCCGTCGTTTAGTCGGGCCGACGCGCGCATCAGGCTGACAGCTCTGGCTCCCACCGCGCCTTGATCGAGGTTGGAAAGCCATTTCAACATATCGCTCACGGTCGAATAGAGGCCGCCGTCCCCCGTAACGTCGAGATAGCTGTTGGCTTCAGCCCATCCTTCGCCGCGTGGGGCGTAGCCAGAGGCCTTTTCTGGTATCGGCGCTGTGTGGTCGTGTTGGAAACGTGAGCTATCCATGCCGAGGGGCGCGAAAATCCGCTCCCTTGCGAAATCATCGAGTCGTTTGCCTGAGACCCGCTTTACGATAATAGACGCCAACACATAACCGCTGTTGCTGTAGAGGAATTCTGATCCCGGTTCGAAATTAAGTCCCCGCTGCCGGCTGAGGAGATTCAGGACATCATCCTCAGTATAGACATGGTCCTGACCAAAACCGCTTAGGGCGCCCAGAATGAAGTAATCTCGTAGACCGCTCGTGTGGTTTAATAGCTGTGCGACGGTAATCTTTTCCGTATAGGGGGGTAATTCAGGGATGAATTTGCGAACCGGATCGTCGAGTTTGAGTCTGCCGTCTTCGGCGAGCAGAAGCAGCGCCATCGCGGTGACCTGTTTTGAGACAGACGCCATATAGACCCTCGACTGAGGCGTCAGCGGACGGCCGGTCGCCAAATCCGCGGAACCGTATCCCTTCTCGAACAGAGGCTTGCCGGCGCGCTCCACGCCGACGGCGCACCCCGGCGAGGCTTTGGTGTACTCGGAAAAGTAGCCATCGATCGCCGCCGCGCGCAGGGCCGGAGAAGACCCTGCGAATGCACCCGGCGAGGGCGCCAGGATACACGCGAAACATACCGATAGCGCCCGCCGGTGCATGATCGCCTCGTCGTCCATGAGGGTTGCTGTCTTGGGGCCCGCAGCGCCGACCCAACCGGTGGTCTAACCAGCCGCTGAAAGCGGTCATAGTCCCGCTGGGTCGAACAGTGCGATCGGCAGCACTTAGAAAAATATTCTATATTGGGAAAAAGCGTGAGTCCACCGCACATCGAAAACCCTGCTCCGCTGCGCCGCCCCAGCCTTGGGCTTGAGGAGCGGTCACATGGCTGCGGGCAAAGGCGTTACGTCTTATGCCTGCGACGCCGCATTCTATGGCGCTGGCGATCCCTCACGGTTGACCGTCGGCTCGTGCGGCCCGGTCTTCCCAGGCGCGGGCCTCATGTCTGTTAAGATCGCGTTCAACCGCTTCGCGCAAACACAGGCGCGGGTCATTTTTCTTATCTGAAAAATCAGCTAGGTAGACAGGTGTTGCAAAGAGATCGGCTTAACCGCGCCGCGGGCCCGTGCAGAATTCAATGACCGTCAGCCGGACCGATACGGGGATGCTTTGGGGCGTAGCCTTGAGGCTGGGCCGAGGGGCAAGCGGCGCCGACGCCGACAGGACCTGAGACGCGGCGGGCGTCATAAAGGAAGTTCGGGTGGATAATCGCAGATCGCAGCGAGGAAAACCGACACGGCCCGTCGCCGGCGCCGCGCGCGCGCGCATGCACGAACTCCCATCGTCCAGTCCAGGACGGGTCGCTGCTCTCGAACCCATCGCCGAAACCATGGCTGACATCCGATCCATCCTGATGGCGGAGGAAGGCGCCATCAGAGGCGCCAAGGGCGCTCCGGTCTTCTTGGAGGGCGGCGCGAGGTTCCTTTATCAACCCGACGGGCCAGGGGGCTTGAGCGTCGATCTTGTCGATCCGGTGCGAAGAAGCATCAGTCGCCTCGTTGGAGAAGAAGACCTCAAGGCCGCGCTGACGGGGCTCAAGATCGATCTGACCCAGTTAAGCGTCGATGGCGCTGGCGATAGGGAGGCTGTGATCTACTTTTCGTCGGGCGAGACGATGATCGCCTTTGATCTGACGGCCAAGCGCGCCCGCATCGACCCTGAACGCGCCGCGTGGGCAAGATTGCACCGACCACGGATTATTTCGGATCAGTTCCCCACGACGTTCGGCGATCTGATCGAGGCGGCTTCGCCAGACGGGCGGCGGTTTATCACGCAAAGGGAGGCCAACCTTTGGGTCCGTGATCTTGACGGATGCGAGCAGCAACTCACCGCTGACGGCGGTCCGGACCTGATCTGGGGCGGTACGCAGGAATCGGCTCAGACCTTCAACGTGCTCTGGGCGCCAGACGGCGAAAAGATCGCCGCGGTCTTGCTGGACAATCGAGACACGCCGCATGAGCCCTTGATGCGTTACATGTCGCGCGGAGCGACGGTAACCACGTGGCCCTATTCTCGGGTCGGCGATCCCATCTCAAGGTTCACACTCTACGTCATCGATACGGCGAGCGCAGAGCGGGTACGCTTAGACGCAGGCGATACGGACGATCATTATGTCGACTTGCTGGGCTGGAGCGCCGACGGCGCCGCCGTCTACTATCAAGTCGTCGATCGCGCCCATAAGACCGTGGAGTTCAGGCGCGCCGACGCAACAAGCGGCGCCTCTCGGACCCTAAGGGTCGAGCGCTCATCGAGCTATATAGACACCCCGTTCACCCTCGGCCCCCCTCTGCTCAGGCCTTTGGAGCACGCTGAGGGTTTTTTGATGTTCTGCGAGCGCGAAGCGGGGTTCCGCCAGCTTTACCTCCACGACGGCGATGGAAGGCGGATCCGGTTGCTCGGACCTGACGTCGGCCTCGTCTACAAGATCGTGTCCCTCGATGACGCCCATGGACGTGTCTTCGTTATGGCCGCTGCGCGCGACGAGAGACCTTATGATCGGGCGCTTTATTGCCTTCCGCTCGATGGCGGGGCGGCACGGCGTTTGACGCCGGGTCCGGGTTTCCGGGAGGTCTGGCCGGCTCCCGACGGCTCGGCCTTTGTCGTGCGAACGGCCGATCCGAACACGCCCCCGTCTGTGACCGTGATCGATCCTTTCGGCAACATGGTGGTGGAGGTCTCAACCGCGGACGTGTCTCGGCTAAGGGCTATGGGTTTTGATCCCCCGGAGACGTTTGCGACCCGGTCCGGCGACGGGCGATCTGAGGTGAGGGGATTGATCCTGAAGCCGTTCGGCTTTGACCCTTCGCGCCGCTATCCGATTGTCGAGATGATCTACGGCGGCATGCAGGTCTCGCATACGCCGAAGAGTTACTACGGGTTCGAGCGGTTGGGGATGGGCTATAATTCCGTGCCGGCGCGAGTTCTTCTGCACTATGGCTTTGTCGTCGTTTACGCCGACGCGCCCGGCACACCCGACAGGGGGCGCGCCTATCAGGACGCGACCTATGGCGTCTGGCCGCAGACGGTTGTCTCCAATCACGCGCACTGGCTTCAAGAAGCGGCGCGCGCGCGGCCGTGGATGGACATCGGTCGCGTCGGCGTATTCGGGAACTCCTGGGGCGGGCTTATGTCAGCACGCGCGCTTGTGGAGGCGCCTGATCTTTACAAGGTCGCCGTGGTGATGACCGCGGCCGGCGACCTCGACGATCACTCGAACTATATCGAACCTTTCATGGGCATGGCGTCAGCCAACAGGCGCGGCTATGCGGCCGGATCAATCCTTGATCGACTCAAGGAGATTTGCGGCCGCGCCCTCGTGATTGGATTTCCAGAGGACGTCAATGCCGGCTTCTCGCCAACGATGAAGCTGGTCGCCGGACTGATCGAAGCGCAAAGGGATTTCGATATGCTGGTCATTCCCGGAATGAACCACCACATCGACGGCCGAGGCGCGGCGTTGGCGACCTACGGTTATGCCGTTATAACCCGCTACTTTCGCCAATGGCTCAAGGATGGCGGTTAGCGCCGCGTCCTGGGGCGCGGCGCCCAGCCCGTCATCGGATGATCCCGCTGTGGGGGCGGCGTCCCCAGTCTCCAATGACCGCCTGCCGTTTGGCAGAAGGCGGCCACAGTGTGCAGGGACCAGGAGGCCGGTCCATTTTCCGAATAGAAAATGTCCTTGTCATCGATTCTATCGCGCGAGAAGGTGATTTGGCCCAAAGCAGGCAGAGGCTGGAGGGAGTGCTCAGTTGGTGGTTCACGTGAGGCCAAAGAGGAGTGTCGCCGGCGATGCGCTTCGGTCCGGTTCGACGTCGACGGTCGGTAATCTTGGTGCGCGCGTGCGCGAACTTCGCCGTGGCCGCAGTTGGAACCTTTCAGAGTTGAGCAAGCGATCGGGGATTGCGCTCTCGACTCTATCCAAGGTCGAAAATGGAATGCTTTCTCTCACGTACGATCGGCTTCAGCAGGTGGCTCGCGCCTTCGATATGAGCCTTTCCGAATTCATCGCTCCGGCAAGCGCTGAGAAGGGGACGCCATTGCCCAGCGCCCGGATTTCTTGGGCGCGGCGTGGATCAGGCACGGTCGCAGAAACGTCAAACTACCGATACACCTACCTCTGCGACAATCTGAGATTGAAATCGATGGTTCCGATCGTCTCCATCTGTCATGCCACAACCATGGAGGAGTTCGGCCCCCTACTCAAACATGATGCTGAAGAATTCATCTTCGTTCTAAAGGGCCGAGTGGAAGTTCATACGGAGTATTATAGTCCGGAAATTCTTGAGGAACATGAAGGCGTTTACCTCGATAGCCGGATGGGCCATGCCTATCTGAACGCTGGAGACGGTGAAGCGCTTATCCTTTCCATCAATCATGACACCTAGGGTGACGCCAGGCGACAGCTAGGCTGGAGCGGCGGTCTAAGACACTCGACCGGCTGTGAAGCCCGCTCGCGGATGCGGCTGTGCACTCCCTACGCTGCTCAAAAGCGCGCGAACCTGATCAAGCACATACTCAGGATGGGTAAGGGGAAATTGATGCCCCCACCCCTGAGGGGCGCGGATCAAGACGCCGTTCGATGTGCTGGAGACGTATTCCTCGGGCCAGCCGCGACGCATCGCCATCCAGTTTTTCATTTGGCGGGGAGAAAGGCCACGGGGCGCTGTCATCAGTAAATCCCGTTCAGTCTGTGTCTGGATCACCATCCGGACCGGAAGGGTTCCGAGGGCCCCCGGACCGCGGACCAGGGAGAAGGGGTCCTCGCAGGAGAAATGAAAGGCGGACGCGGAGGCGATCATCGCTTTGGGCTGGGCCTCGAGCGTCGCGAGAAGATCCCAGGTTTTCGGCTGAAAGCGTGACCGCTCGATCGCCGTCTGCGTCCCATAGAGCGGATTGAGACGGCGAACGCCCGCAAGCCCGAACATCGCCATCAGTTGGGTCAGGCGATCGCCGCTTTGCGGTTCGCACCCGATCGTCGCTTTCTCCTCGATCATCCAGGCGGACGGGGTTGGGTCCAGAAGCAGCAAGCCCTTGACCTGGTCTGGATAGCTCTGGGCGTAGTTGGCCGCATAGAGGCCGCCCATGGAGTGGCCGGCCAGGATCAGCGGGCCGGCCTCGCCGGCTTTGGCGAGGGCGTCATGGACGACCTCGGTCAGCCGATCAACCGTCAGAGGCAGTCCACCAAAGTCCGAATAGCCGACGCCCGGACGATCCAGTTCGCACGAGCGCGCCTCGGCTTTCATCGACTGGTGCAAAGCGTCGAGCCAGAGCGCCTGACTATACCCTCCGGTGAGCCAGACCACAGTGAAAGGCGTGCGCGGCCCTTCGCAAAGAACGCGTATTTTATAACCTCCGACGTCGACCAGTCTGCCCGAGGGCGGGTTCGCCTGCAGCGCCCTGGCGCGCTGGACGTGCGCTGCGCTGGCCCCGACCGCGAGGAGGCAGCCAAGCCCGAGGAGCAAACTCCCTCCCGCGCGCCCTGCCCATCGACACCGGGGCCTTGCGCGCCCTGCGGCCCAGATGGAGAGGATCCCAAGCGAGAGGACAACAAGAACAATGATCCAGGGAGCCTCAGCCGAGGCCAAAAAGGCGTTCACGTCCAGCAGGCTCGAGCGACCCGAAGCCAGTTCAGGCCAAGGGCGCCGTCGATGTCCGCCCGAGCCCAGCCGCGCTGGACCAGCCGCTCAGCGACCGCGTCGATCGCCTCGGGGGGCAGGCAGCTGACCGGCGTCTCGTATCCGAGACCCGGCGGAAAGGTGTTGGCCATCCCCGCCTTCTCCAGTTCAAGTCCAGCGATGTCGAAGACGTAGTCGAGGCCCAGCCCCACGGCCTCTGTTCCCCCGACTTCGGCGATATGATCCATGTGATCCACCAGCCGCTCGACGGAGGCTTGCGCCAAGCCCATGAAGCCGGCGATGCCATTGACCCCGATCACGCCGCCGCCCGCCGCGCACGCGCTTATCAAGCTATCTGGTATGTTGCGTGGATGAGCATCCAGAGACAGGGCGTTGGAGTGAGAAAAGACCATCGGTTTATGCGCGATCTCCAAAGCCTCCGCGGCGCTGCGATACCCCGTATGGCTGAGACAGACGACCATCCCGACCTCTTCCATGCGGCTGATCAGGGCGCGCCCCGCGTCGGTCAGGCCTTCATCCTCATGGCTGTGGACACCGGACGCGGCCCAGTTGGTCTGGTTGTAGGCCAGCAACATCCACCGGACGCCTGCCTGATAGAATCTGTCCACAAGGTCGAGGTCGCCGTCGAGGGGCGCGGCGCCTTCGATGTCGAACACGATCCCGAGCTGGCCTGCGGCCTTCGCCAGGGCGATATCATCGGCGCGTTCGATCAGCCGATAATGGTGTGGGCGTTGCAAGATCCAGCGACGCATCTGGGTCAGCAAGGCCCAGTGATCCGCGAGCGCCATTTCTCCATACCCGGCGTTCAAGCTTAAGACCGTCACGCCCTGATCTCGGAACCGCGCCAGCTGCGGAAGGAACCGCAGATTGTCGGCAAGATTCATCGGCAAACAGGCGTGATTGTCCCATACGACGCCATCGAAGGCTGCAAAAACTCCGGCCATCGCCCTGACCCTTGGTTAGCCTCGATGCTCGCCCGACTGTTTCCCTGTGTAAAGTCGTTTTCCTCAGAGAAATTTACGCGCCCGCGTTTCGATCTCCGGGCCGCGAGGGTCCTTATAAGCCAGTCTTGACGACCGCCGCCGGGGAATTCAGGGAGGGCGCAGCGCATGCAGGCGGCGACCTCAAGACCGATCTCAGGGCAGGTGCAGAGCGTCTTTCACGGCGTCATACTCGGACTTGCGGACGTGCTGGACGGGTCTGATCCCCTCGTCGCCGAACACGAGTGTCTCATCTGTCCGGGGGTCATAGGGCGGCCAGGTATGGCCGGGCGGGCAATTCACGGGGCCGCCTTTTACAAATCCGACCCAGCAGGCGTGGACAAGCTTGGCCATCGCCACGTCCTCAGAGGTGGGCGCCAGGCGCCATTTTGCGATGGTGTCGAACGCATAAAGCACGTCGCTCACATGCCAAGCCCCCGGCCTTTGTTCCCGAAGCTGTGGTGTGACGTATTCGAACCGGTAAAGGTAGGTGGGCGCTATCCGAGCATGGTGAGCGGCGATCGAGCGCAAGGGTGCGCCGAAGATCGCGTCCCCGAAGAGCTCCCGTCGAAAGGTCGCCTCGGTCATCTGGCGATCATAGGCCGCTCTTACAGCCCGACCCCTGTCAGCGAGCGCTTCGATGATCTGGTCGATGGCTTTAGGATAGGCGGCCATGAGCGAGCCTTCATCGCCGACGCTTCCGATCAAGAGGGGCGCTGGGCTCTCCTCGCCGGCGGCGAAGACGTCCAGAGGCGCGGCCACGATCAGGTCGTTGTCGATGTAGGGGCCGGCTGCAGCGTAGTCTCCGAAGAAACGCTCCGGAGCCAGGGCCCGAAGTTCACCCGCTGTGATCGTCCTTGGAAGTCCAGCTGCCTGCAGCAGGCTGACATCGCGCGCTTCTGCGTCTCTGAGGGTTTTGACCTGCATGTAGGCGGGCGCAGACTGGGCGATCGCCCGCGCGTAGAGACCTTTTGCACGGGCGACGGTCATCAGATAAAGCACAGCTTCGCCTCCAGCGGATTGCCCGGCGAGGGTGACCTTGCGGGGGTCGCCCCCGAAAGATGCAATGTTGCGCTGGACCCATTTCAGCGCTGCGATCTGGTCCATCAGTCCATAGTTGCCGTCTTTGTCTTTACGCCCCGGCTCCGACCAGAGGGCGGGGTGAGCGAAATAACCGAGCGCGCCCAGGCGATAATTGATGGTCACTGAGACGACGCCGTCCCGCGCGAACGCCATGCCGTCATAGGGATACTGGGACCCGGCTCCACCGACGTCTCCGCCGCCATGAATCCATACCAGTACGGGCGCATTCTTGTGAGGCCGGCTGGGCTGCCAGATGTTGAGGAAGAGGCAGTCCTCCGATTGTGGCTGAGGGTTTCCAGAGACCTTAGGATCCTGCGGGCATGCAGCGCCAAACTCGATCGCTTGGCGAACTTTAGGCCAAGAGGCCGCCGGCGCCGGCGCTCGCCAGCGCCGTGCGCCGATCGGCGGCGCTGCATAAGGAATGCCTTTGAAGGTGGTTACGCCTTGCGTGGTTGAGCCTTCGACCCACCCGGTTTCAATATGGACCGTCGGTCCCGCTGCGTGCGCCCCAGCGCCTGCGCCCATCAGGGCTAGGATGGTTAGAATCCAGATGGGTTTCATCCTGGTTCGCTCGCGGCCGAGATCACGCTGGGGCTCAGTTTTCATATCGTCAAACAAACGTGAGGTCGGAAAATCACCCAATCCGCGCCGCGCGTACGCAGGGGGCAGTCAATTGCGCGGGCGACGCTCACTTGCATTATCAGCGATTCCTTCGCCAACAGAGAGAATTAAAGTCCTGGTCGGCGCCGAGGAGCAGGAGCCGCCGCAGACCCTACCGCCCGGCATGACCCGCGAGCAGGTCGCCAAACGGCTGAACCCGTCTCGGATGGCGGATAATGCGCGCGAACTCGCAGAGCGCCTGCAAGGTTTGAAGGGCGCGCCGCCCTGCACGGTCGCCCTGCATATCTTTGAGGGCGAAGACCATAAGTCCGTCATCCCAGCATCCCTTGGGCGCGCTCTGGCGTACGCCCTGACGCCCTGAGGCTGAACCGACCTCCGGACGAGGCCGCCGTGACGCACCCTCGAGGCGCTTGAACTGAGCCAAGGCGCCGCTTTTTTGCGCTACAGCGCCTAATTGGGCGCTTTTTTTTCAAAATTACTTATGCGAAAACGCCGCACCTGGAGAAAAATTCCAATAACTTACTGATTAAACAGTGCTTTACTGACTGTCGCGTGAGTTGACGTTTTCTCAAAATTGCGCATCTTGACGCCTAATAACGCGTTAACGCGAGAGATTGGCAAGGCGTGGGGCAGGTTTTCTCATTGGTCGGGCTGCGCGGATCGGGCGTGCGTACACCCGTTTCAGACAAGATGGACGCCTGAACTGATCGGCGACACCCGTGCGGGGCCGCTTCGCCATCTAGGCGCAAACATTGAGATAAGAGGTCGAGGGGAACTTAAACATGCGGATCAACACCAAACTATCACGGGCGCTTTTGGCCTGCGGCGTCGCTTACGGGGCGCTGATCGCCGCCGGAGCCGCCGCAGCCCAGACGACGGGCTCAGGCTCTGCGGCCGCGCCGGCGACCGAAGAGATCGTCGTCACCGCCAACAAGCGCGCCGAAAAACTTCACGACGTCGCTATGGGCATTACAGCGGTCAGCGGAGAGGATCTGCAGACCCGTCAGGAACTCGACCTGCAGGACTTCGCGGCCCAGGTGCCGGGCTTCACCATCAATCAGATCAATGCTGGCTGGAACCGGGAGATCCTGCGCGGCCAGAACTCCGGCGGCGCCGGAGCCACGGTGGCCACCTCGATCGATGAGTTTCCTCTAAGTTTCTCGGGGTCGGACAGCAACGCCAGCCTGACCTCCACCAACCCCGACACCTATGACCTGCAGCGCATCGAGGTGTTGAAGGGGCCGCAGGGCGACCTTTACGGAGCCGCCGCCGAGGGTGGCATCGTCAAGTACATCACAAATGGTCCTAACCTCTACGCTTACCAGGCGGGCGCCGAAGCCGGTGTGATCAACGTCGATCACGGCCAGACCGGCGCCTCCGCCAAGGGCTTCGTCAACCTGCCGCTTATGGACGGAAAGCTGGCGCTCCGTATCACCGGCTATGACGAAGATATCCCAGGATACATCAGCGACCCGCTCTACGGCAGAAATACAGCCAACAGCGGATACCGCTACGGCGCGCGTATTTCCCTGCTTTACAAGCCCACCAACGATCTTTCGATCCGCCTGACCGCCTTTGATCAGGGCCTGAAGGATCGCGACGACAACTACGCTGAGGTGGTTGGCGCACCGTTCGACCCGACGACGACGTCATCGGCTCAGTTCAAGCTCGCCAACGGCGGCAAGTGGGAGGACAACACCGCCGTCGGCTCAAACACAAGGAACTCCCTTTATCTCTACGGCGCCGACATCGAGTATGACTTGCACTGGGCCAAGCTGAGTTCACTGACCAGCTACGGCGAAGTGAAGAACTCCTTCCTCAATGACTACGACAATCTGGTTTATGAGACTATTCCGCCAAGCACGATCATTACGTACCTGGAAGCTCTGGGATCCTTTGGATATCCGACAACAGGCGCGACTTTCGTCCAACATCAGACTGAATCGGTCAATAAGTACAATCAGGAATTCCGCCTGTCGTCCGAGCCGGGTCTAAAACTGGTCGGCCTGCCCATCGACTGGCAGCTCGGCATGTTCCTTACGCGCGAAGACGTGGTCTTCGACCAGTTCTTCGATGTGCAATCCTTGTCTCCGCCCTACCAATACCTGTCCTCTCCCCTCACGGGCGGACGCGTCGGCGGCGCAGCCTTGCCATCGCGCTATGAAGAGGCGGCGATCTTTGGCCAGGCCGACTATCATTTGACCTCCAAGTTCGACGTCGCTGTGGGTTTCCGCGATACCTACGATACGGAGACGTCACAGATCACCTTGACCTGTTGTCTTCTCGAAGGACCCGCGGCTGAGCTTCCGAGAATCACAAGTTATGAGGACGCGGCGACCTTCTCTGTCGCCCCGCGCTACAAGCTCGATGACAACACCACGATTTATGCCCGCTTCGCCACCGGCCACCGCCCGGGCGGCCCGAACCTTCTGATCCCTGGGGCGCCCGCCGACTTCCCGTTTACCTATAAGTCCGATTCCACGGACAATTATGAGGCGGGGGTGCGGACCTATCTGTTCGGCAAGACGGTCTCGGTCGATGTGGACGCCTTCTATATCGACTGGTCGCAGATCCAGATCCTGCAGACGTTCACCTCGACCCTCAATGGGCAGAAATTCAATGTCACAGGCAACGCCGGCAGCGCGACCAGCCACGGGGTGGAATACAACTTCAGCTGGACGCCGATCCATGGGTTAACGCTCGGCTTGCTCGGCGCCTATACCGAGTCCTACCTGACCCAGGGCGCTCCAGCGCTCAACGCCGGCAAGGGAACCAGCCTGGCGTATGTTCCAAAGTGGCGCAACACCATCAATGCGGACTACGACTGGACGGTGATAGACGATTACAAGGCCTATGTCGGTGGAACTGTCGTCTTTACAGACTCAGTGTTTTCAGACCTCGGTGACTATCCGGGCGCTCACATAAAGCTGCCCTCCTACACCACTCTTGATCTGCACGCAGGGGTCAGAAAGGGCCCCTATTCTGTGGAGATCTATGCAAAAAATCTCACAAACGCCATGGGTGTGCTTTATTACTCATACAATGGTGGGTACGACGGGACGGGCTTGGCCAACTTCATCACTCCGCGCACGGTCGGCATGCGGATCGGCGCAAAGTTCTAGAGCCGGTTTAACGCCGGGGTCCGCACAGGCAGGGCGGGCCCTGACGCTGACGTCGGCGGAGACGGTTGGGCGGATGATTTGGGCTGCGGCCTCAATAGGCCAGGCAAGACCGGAGCCTGAAGGCGGCGCGCGCCCGGTCTGCGGATCGGCGCCCTATCGCCGTTCGTCTCCGCCGCGTGCTGAAGCCGCGAGCACGGATCGTGTCCGTCGTCCTTCGCGTGATGCTATAGGGGAACGGGTGAAGCCAGGAAACCGAACGATCAATCTTCTGGGGCGCTGCCTACGGAGTCTTTACGGTATGTCCGTATCCGGATTTGCGGCCATGGCGGAGACGGCCTTGGGCCCAAGACCGCCCGGCGCGGGCGCCCTTTGTGGTCGAGGGGCCTTGAAACGGCGCCTCGAGGCTTGTCAGGGATGACCCAGATCCGCTCGAACTGGTTTCAGCGGTTGATCCTGCCGGGTTTCGCCTTCAAGGCGGTCGTAATCGGCGGCGGATACGCGACCGGCCGCGAGCTTGCGGAGTTCTTCTTGCCGAGCGGCCCTTGGGGCGGGGTCCTCGGCATGGCGCTGGCGATGGTCATCTGGAGCGTGGTCTGCGCCACCACCTTCCTCTTCGCCCGGGCGACCGGGAGCGTGGACTACCGCAGCTTCTTCAGGAGCCTGCTCGGACCGGTCTGGGGTTTATTCGAGA
>Ga0116230_10002450_pt1 | contig 17854 bp, 18 predicted proteins | sample S1TSphfallax_3_FD_88678 | JGI IMG/M metagenome (GOLD analysis project Ga0116230, IMG submission 88678) | Host-associated microbial communities from peat moss isolated from Minnesota, USA - S1T2_Fd - Sphagnum fallax MG | ecosystem: Host-associated > Plants > Peat moss > Unclassified | place...
CATGACCGACCGTGCCGCCGGACAGAGAAGCTGGACGCTTTCTCCGACCGATCTTTATGTGAGCTATGGATCATCGGGGCAGGGCGCCGATTGGTTCGGCCCGCTCGAACCGATGAAGCCATTGGCGCCGCCAGAGGTCGCGGGACGCCAATGGGATTATCCCGCTGGCTATAATCTCACGACCATCGCGCGTCCCTATGAGCCCATTTCATTCAACATGCTGCGCGGCTTGGCAGACAGCTATGATCTGTTGCGGCTTGTCATCGAGACACGTAAAGATCAGGTTTCACGGCTTGGCTGGTCCATCCGCAAGCGCGATAAGCGCGCCTATCAGAGCCTTGATGCGGATCGTATCGCCGGTCTCACGCGCTTTTTGCGGCGCCCCGATGGTCAGCATGGCTTTGCTGATTGGCTTCGTCTGATCCTCGAAGATCTCTTCGTGATCGATGCGCCTGCGCTATATATGCAGCGCGATCGCGGCGGGCAGTTGAAGGCGCTGCTGCCGCTCGACGGCGCAACGATCAAGCCCGTCATCGACGATTGGGGCCGCACGCCGCAACCCTATACAGAAGGCGGACAGGTGATCTACCCAGCTGCCTATCAGCAAATTCTGAAAGGCTATCCAGCTGTCGATTACACGACGACGGATTTAATCTACAGGCCGCGCAATATCAGGACCAGCCGTGTTTACGGTTTTGGCCCGGTCGAGCAGATCGTGACGACCGTCAACATCGCATTGCGCCGGCAGATCTTCCTGCTCGATTATTTCACCGAAGGCAATATTCCGGACAGTTTGATCGGCGTGCCGGAGAATTGGACGCCGGATCAGATCGCGACCTATCAGAAATATTGGGATGCCTATTTCGATGGCGACCTCGGCCGCCGCCGCAAGGCGAAATTCGTTCCGGGCGGTGTCGCCAAGACGTTTCTGCAAACCAAGGAACCATCGCTGACGGGGCCATTCGATGAATGGCTCGCGCGGGTTATTTGCTTTGCGTTCTCGATCTCGCCGCAAGGCCTCGTGCAGCAAAACAACCGTGCGACGGCGGAAACGCAAAAGGCGCTTTCGGAAGAAGAAGGCCTTCTGCCCGTGCTCTGCTGGGTGAAGACGCTTATCGACGATGTGATCGCCACCGAGTTCGATAGCGCCGATCTCGAATTTGCCTGGCAGTCCAATCCGGAACTCGATCCTGCAGCGCAGGAAACGATCCTGACAGGCTATACGGCCAATGGCATTCTCACGATCAACGAAGCCCGCGCGATCCTCGGTCATGCGCCTCTCAGTGAGCCCGCGGCCGACACGCCGATGGCTCTGACGGGGAATGGTTATGTGCCGCTGGGGCAGGGTCAGCGTCCACCTGGAACTGGTGCGAGAATTGAGTGATCAGTCACCACCCAATCGGCAATTTAATGGACTGTCACCGCGAGTATATCTTCGAAGCCATCAGTAAAACAGGGCGGATGCCACAAGCCGCCGATGCAAAAGAAACCATTCGCCTTCTCGATAATAGCTTTTTCAAACCGAGCTAATATCACGATCATAAGAAGATCGTAGCACTATGACCGCCGCCAAGCACCTGCGCTTCGGCGGCTTTTTTGCGTACGCAATTCAAACACCACAGGAGCCTTTCATGCCTCAACTGAGCATGTTCATACCGATCACCAAAGTCGATGCGGCGCAGCGGCTCGTCTATGGCCTGGCGACTGCCGAGATTGCCGATCGCAGCGGCGAAATCTGCGATTATGCCTCGACCAAGCCCTATTATGAAAAATGGTCCGACGAGATCGCGCAATCCTCCGGCGGCAAATCGCTCGGCAATCTGCGCGCCATGCACGGCGCTGTCGCAGCAGGCAAGGTGACCGCGCTTACCTTCAACGATGACGATAAGCAGATCGAGATCTGCGCCAAGGTCGTCGATGACGATGAATGGCGCAAAGTTCAAGAAGGCGTCTACACCGGCTTTTCACAAGGCGGCACCTATATCCGGCGCTGGACAGATGAGGATGGGCTGACGCGCTATACCGCCGCGCCGAATGAAATTTCTTTGGTCGATTTTCCGTGCCTGGCGCAAGCGCATTTCGAAATGATCAAAGGCGATGGCACGCATGAATGGCGGCCTTTCACCAAGGATGTTTCAAAGGCGGGTGCACGCAATAGCGAGGCTGATCTTGCGCGGATTCAGGCCATGCACGACACCTCGGTGGAGCTTGGCGCAGCCTGTGGTGCCCCGCAAAAAATGGCGCATGCGGATCATCATGCTTTGGAAAAGCGTTTCGATGCTTTGGCGTCCATGCTCGCCGATGTTTTGGCGCGCGTAAAGAAAATCGAAGACCAGCCTTTGCCTCTGCCGCTCTCCGGCCGGACACGCACGATTTCGAAACAAGACGATGGCCGTCTGAACGCGGACGAAAACGACCCGGTGGAAAAAATGCTTGCCGATCCGCAGGCTCTATCGCTTTTGGCTATCAAGCTTGCGCAGCGGCGGGGCCAACGAGCTTAACACGTTGCGTCCATCCAGACCTTATCATCGCGTGACCCGAGGGGTGTCATTGCGAGCGAAGCGAAGCAATCCAGAGCAACCATTTGGGTAATAGCTGGATTGCTTCGCTTCGCTCGCAATGACGGCTCGATGATTGGATCTTGTCCCTAAGTTGAACCCGGCGGCCGGACGCAAGTCCCGCCGCCTTTTTCATGTCTCTCAACCTTCCTCTCAGGAGCACCCTATGATCATGAATCAAACAGCCGATGACGTCATCGACCGGCTAAAGACAGCCCAGCAAAAACCGCTCGGCGATCCGCGTTTCAGAGGGCTTCTCGGAATTGAGAAAAGCACTTTCACGGAATCTGCGAGTGCGACATCGGGTCTAACCTTTTATGATCTCGATCTCGGCGCGAAGTTTCTCTATCCGGTGCTGACGCCGCTGCGCAACATGATCCCGCGCGTATCCGGTAAGGGCGGTATTCAAGCCGCTTGGCGCGCGATCACAGCGATTAATACGTCCGGGCTGCGCTTCGGCGTGTCATCTGCCAATCGCGGCGGCGTGCTTGCGGTCGCGACGCAGGATTACACGGCAACCTATAAGGGCATCGGCATCGAGACGAGCGTCGATTTCGAAGCGCAATATGCTGGCCAAGGCTTCGATGACATCCGCGCTATTGGCGCTAAGACAGGGCTTGAAGCTTTGATGCTGGGCGAAGAGGCGATGATCCTCGGCGGTAATGGTTCGATGGCGCTGGGGACGACGCCGATGCCGACCCTGAGCGATGCCGGGACGGGCGGTACGCTGCCGGCAAACACGGCCTATAGCGTGATCTGTGTAGCACTCAAACACGACGGCGTGATGAATGCGACACTTGCTGGCGGCATCCAAGGCCAGATTACGCGCACCAATGCTGATGCTTCGTCTGACACGTTTGGCGGAGGCGCCGCGCGGAAATCCAACAATGCGACGGTAACAACCGCGAATGATGGAAATACCACGCATAGTATCAAGGCAAGCGTCGCGGCGGTGACGGGTGCTTTAGGCTATGCCTGGTTCTGGGGTACCGCTGGTTCGGAGGTTCTCGGCGCGATCACGTCGATCAATTCGTTTGTCATCACGGCCGCCGCGGCGGGAACGCAGACGGCCGCATCGCTTGGAACATCAGATAATTCGCAAAATGCACTGGCGTTCGATGGCTTGCTCTATCAGGCGAGCCAATCTGGCTCTGGCGCAACCATCGTGACGATGGCGCAGGGCAGTGTTGGCGAGGGAACGCCGCTCACCTCCGACTCGGCCGGAGGTATTGTTGAGATCGACGCCGTCTTAAAAGGGATGTGGGACAATTACCGCCTGTCTCCCGATACGATCTGGGTCAGCTCACAGGAAGCTTTGAATATCTCGAAAAAGATCATCGCAGGCTCGGCCACCGCGGCGCAGCGCTTTGTTTTCGAGACAGCTCAGGATCTTGTCGGCGGCGGCATCATGGTGCGCACCTATCTCAATCGCTTTTCGATGCAGGGCGGCAGCGTGCTCGACATTAAGGTGCATCCCAATATGCCCGCTGGCACTTTGTTGATGACGACGAAAATGCTCCCCTACCCATTAGCGGGCGTCGGTAACGTCATGCAGATCCGCACCCGCCAGGATTATTACCAGATCGAATGGCCGTTGCGTTCACGCCGTTATGAATACGGCATCTATGCGGATGAAGTGTTGCAGAATTACTTCCCGCCCTCGCTCGCCGTGATCACCAATATCGGTAATGGCTAAGCATTGCTGCGCTTCGATCTTCAAATATTTTAAACGAAGGAAAAGTCGATGAAGCTTTGCGTTCCGCCGGGATGCGGCGCGGCCTCGCATAATGGCTGCGCGCTTGAGATCGATGCGGAGGGTCGCGTCGATGTGGATGAAGACGCGGCCTATGCCCTGGCTGCCCATGGTTTCACAGCTTTATGCGAGACCACGGCCAAAGATCCTGTCTCGCTGCAATCTCACGCTGCTGCGAAGCAGGCACAAACTAATCCGCTGGATGACGGCATCAGTGAGCTCAACCGGCCCGGCCTGTTCGCTTTCTTGAAAGAAAGAGGCATCTGCGTTTCGCTACCCATCACAAATGACCAATTGAGGGTTCTGGCGCGGGCCGCGCTCGCGAAGGCTGCTCGTGATCCGTCAGCTGATGAAGGATCGTAGCCTATGGCATCTTCATTCGATCTCATGACATTGTCTGATCTGAAGGCTTGGCTCGAAGTGGAAGGGACACAAGATGATACGCTTATATCTCTTCTCATTTCGCAGGTCAGCCGGGCGATTCTGAGCTTTCTCGATCGTCCGTCGATCCTGCCGACGACCTATACGGATGTCATCGACGGCGGCAATGATACATCGGTTATGCTTCGTTATTGGCCGGTGAGTGCCATAGCCTCTTGCATCATCGATGGTGTAGCGATACCAGCAGCCCCACCGCTCGTGGCAGGCGCACCAGCGCAACGCGGTTATATCCTCGATTCCGCAGATACGCCGCCGCCTGGCCGCATGCAGCGCCTATCGCTGCGTTATGGTCTTTTTAGCCGAGGCCTGCAAAACGTCATCATCTCATATTTCGCGGGATATCAGGTCAGTGGCGAGACCGCTGTAGTTCCCGCGATGGCGCCTTTTACGATCGCAGCACAAGCACCTTATGGTGCTTTTGCCAGTGATGGCGGTGTCGCCTATGCGGACGGAAGCCCGCTTTTATCTGTAGGGCAAAATCCAAGCATAGGACAATATTCCGTCACCGCTGGGCTTTATACATTCGCGGCGGCGGATGCCGGTGCCAACGTCGCTCTGACCTATGGCTATATCCCTTATGATCTCGCGCTTGCTGCCAAGGAATGGGCCGCCGAGCGTTATGCTTATCATTCGCGCATTGGTCAGGCCTCAAAGTCTCTCGGCGGCCAGGAGACTGTCAGCTTCATTGTGAAAGATATCCCGGACTTTATCGCCCGTATCTTGCAGCCCTATTGCCGCGTGGTGATGCCGTGATTGATACGGACGCACTTCAACAAGCGATTGTCGCGCGCATTGCCGGTCTCACCCAACAATTGGAAGCAGGCGTCAAAGACAATTTATCCGGTGCCATCCTCAACGTGCGATCAGGCCGCTTATTGTCATCAATCGTCTCAGGTACGAATGATGATGGCACGGATGCGCAAGGATTCGTCTCAAGCGAAGGCGTGGCTTATGCGGCCATCCAAGAATATGGCGGCAAAACCGCGGCGCATGACATCATCGCGGTCAAGGCCAAAGCCTTGGCTTTCGCGGGTTCTGGAGGCCAGGTTTTCGCGAAATCGGTGCATCACCCTGGCTCCGTCATTCCAGCGCATGGTTATCTTAGCCGCGCGCTGGCTGACATGCAGGATGCGATCACAACGGATTTGAAACAATCCGTACTCGACGCGCTGACGCAAGATTAAACTCCGGAAACATTCATGCCGACGACTTCCCGTGAAGAGGCTCTGGAAGCGCTCGCCGCGCTTCTTGCGTCCGCCTATGATTGGACGACAGGGCCATCAAGGAGGCTGAAGCTCTGGACCGATGTGTCCATGGCCAACCGGCCAGCCTGCTTTATTTTCGAAGGCGGCTTTGAAACTTACGCTTGGAGTGAAGGCGCAATCGCTAAACGCATCATCGAAGCGAAGGTCTTTATCTATCTCAATGCGAAAGATCCAAATGTGATCGGCGCCTCTCTGTTGAATGATGTGATGGATGCGCTCGATGCCGCTTTCGCGCTTTCTGGCAATGATCTGCTTATCGGGCGTAATACGCTTGGCGGCCTTGTTTCGCAATGCCGTATCGACGGCAAACTGATGAAAGATCCCGGCGATCTCGATGGAGACGCATTGCTGATCGTGCCTATCAAACTGATCCTGCCTTAACAGGTTCCTCTCAGGAAGGAGATGTCCACTCATGTATAGTTTTGGCTCCGGCATATTGATCGGTACGCGCACCGATATCGCTGAGGCGACGCCGGTCAATTTCGGCCTCGTCCAGGAAGTGACCATCGAAGAAAGCGCGAGCGTCAAAGAGATCTATGGGCAATATCAATATCCGCTCGTCAGCGCGCGCGGTACGATCAAGACCACGGGCAAGGCAAAAGTCGCACGCATTTCAGGTCTTGCTTTCGCCAATCTGTTTTATGGTGTCACTCCGGCGGCCGGGCAGCTTGCAACCTCTTTCGCCGAAGCGGGGACCGTCCCATCGAACTCGCCTTATACGGTTAGTGTGGCGAATGCGGCGACATTCGCGGACGATGATGGTGTAGTTTACGCATCAACCGGGTTACCCCTGACGAAGGTTGCATCTTCACCGGCGAGCGGCCAATATTCCGTGAGCGCTGGTGTCTACACATTTGCCTCCAGCGATGCGGAGAAGGCAGTACTGACGAGCTACACTTATACATTGACCGGCAGTGGACAAAAACTGACGATTACCAATCCACTGCTTGGCACCAGCCCGACGTTTCAAGCTCTATTCTATACGACTTTCCAGGGCCAGGCCATTTCGTTGAAACTCAATAATTGCATTTCGAGCAAATTGAGTTTCCAGACGAAGCTGGAAGATTTCACCATGCCCGAATTCGATTTCTCATGCTTCGCGGATTCATCCGGCAATATCATGACCTGGTCCTTCGCGGAGGTATCTTGATATGCGGCCACAACCGGAACTCATCCATCTCGGTGCGCATGAATGGTGTATTCGTCCGCTCACCCTGGCTCAAGTTCAAGCGATTGAACCGATTTTAATGGCGACGCAGGACGCGAAGGGCAAAGGCAATGTGGCCTCTGCCATGGCCATCGTCTCCATCGCGCTCTCACGGGATCATGCACAGGCTGCCGAAAGCTTGAATGAGATCGAAGCGACGGCACCGGAGATCGCTAAAGCGATGACGAGCGTATTGCAGCTTGGCGGATTTATCGAAACGCGGGCCGGAGCATCAGACGCTTTGGGGGAATCCGGGGCGGGCGAGATCATAAACACCGGTCCGTCCGCATAGACTTCGACTGCATTTATGCGCGGCTGATGACGGTCTGCGGCTTTACGCCCGCCGAGATTGACGAGATGACATTCTTCGATATTCAGGCCCTATTCGCCTATTGGCGCGAGTTCCCGCCCGCGCATGAAGTTTTGAAAATCGTTCATGGGCTCGCGCCCGCCTCTCAGATGACAAACGATGCCCGCGATCCAAGTGGGATCGCTAGCCTGATCGCTCGTTACCCTGATGGCAAGGTGCGCACTTCGTAAAATTTGAAGGAGAGTGAAAGCCGATGGCTGACGATGTCACGATTACATTTACGGCTGATATTTCCGACTTGCAAAGCGGGATGCAGCAGGCGACCTCTGCGATCCAATCGGCCAGCAACACATTGCGGAGCGGCGCAGCTCAGGTTTCGTCGTCATTTGATTCCTTGGGGCAGGCATTCTCCAATAGCCTGACGCAAAGAGCCAATGCGGCGCGCGCCTCCGGCGATGAAGTGCTTGCGATTGCCCGGGTGAACGCGCGAGAGCAATATGATATTGCTTTGAATGGGATCAAGTCGCAAGAATCGGCGGTTAAAGAAGAGGCGCAGACCGCGCAAATCTCGCATGAGCAAGAGCTTGCGAGCTTGCTCGCTCTTGAGCGTCAGCGCGAGGATGTCGAAACCCGCTATCTGCTGGCTGTACGTGCGACCTATGAGCAAGGCACCAGCGCCTTCGCCGACGCCCAACGTAAGATCGAAGAACTCGCAAGCCAAAGCGCTTTACGCAGGCAAGAGGTCGAGCGGAGCGTCAATCGCGAGATTTATAATGATTATCGCCGGACTTATGAGCAAGCTGGCTCAGCGGTCTCGACCGCGATCATGGGTATGATCAAAGGTCACGAGACGTTCAGGCAAGCGGCGCAAAATGTCGCTTTGTCGATCCTGCAGAGTTTCATCCAGGCCCGGATTCGCATGGTCGCCGATTGGCTCGCCGGGCAGGCGGCGAAGGCCGCGGCCACGACGGCGTCAGAAACCGCGCAAACGGCCGCCACAACGACGGGCGTCGCGGCACGAACCAGCATCGAAGGGGCCGGAGCAGCGGCGTCGCAGACGGCAACTTTCAGCAGCATGATTTCGCAAATTCTCGCGTCGTCGAAAGAAGCTTTCGCAGGCATTTTTGGTTTTCTCTCGCCGCTCATGGGACCGGCCGCGGCGGGTCCGGCGGCGGCGGGCGAAGCGAGCGTCGCAGCTATGGCGAGTTTCGATGCGGGGTCATGGCAGTTGCCTTCCGATATGGTGGCGCAAGTTCACCGGGGTGAGATGATTGTGCCCGCCGCGCAGACGCCTTGGGCGCAGTCCCTCATGGCGAACGCCGCGGGCGCGGGAAGCGGCGGGGCAAGCGTCACCGTGCATCATGCGACACATTTCAATATTTCTGCGATGGATTCAGGTGATGTGAAGCGATGGATCAGAGGCAATGGCAAAGAGATCCTGCGGACGATCAATGAGGGCGTACGGATGGGCACGCATCTCGGTCTGAAGAAACTTCCTGTTTAGCGTATGAGTTTTATCAAGGGCGTCAATCTCCTGCCATCGACGGGAGAATTTGCCTATGACACCATCGCCTATCTTGGCCAGCGTGTCACCGAACCAAGTCTTCAACCGGTCAATCTTTATGCGTCCGGCGGCACCGGCGCGGTGACAGATTATACGATCGCGCTGGATAACCTTCAGGCGGAATACCCGGACTGCGAGACCGTCGCTCTCGTCATTGCATGGTTTGGCAATTCGACGGATATCTCGGCCTGTCAGATCTATCCATCGACAACCTATACAGGCGGCTCATTTCAAAAGGCAGCGGGTGGAAGCGATGTCTGGCGCTGTTCTGGCCTCACACAAGCATCAAGCGGGTTAATTCCGCTGCCGATGAATGGCGGCACTTTCGTCTACGGCGGTACACCATCTGATCAATCGGTCGTTCGTTGTATTCAGGATTTAAAGGCACGTGGACGGCGCGTGGTCTTCTATCCATTCATCTTGATGACAGCTTCCGGCTTTCCGTGGCGCGGCCGGATTACCTACTCGGGTACAGATGTTTCATCCGCGGCGGCGGCGGCCGTCGATACCTTCCTGGGCTCCGCGGCGATATCGCAATTTACGCGCGATACAGCGAATCTGACTGTGGCTTATTCTGGTTCGCTATCGGATTATACATTCCGCCGGATGATCCTGCATTATGCCAATCTTTGTGTGGTCGCGGGTGGCGTCGATCTTTTCCTGCTTGGATCAGAGTTTCGCGATATGGAAACGATCCGCGGCCCGGCTTGGAGCAAAGCGGGAACGGTTGGCAGCGATGGCAAGGTGACGTGGGATTATCCCTTCGTCACGGGCATCATGCAGCTTTCCGACGACGTGCGCTCGGTTTTCGACGGCGCAGGTTTAGCCAAGGATTTGAGCGGGCTTCATAACCTTATCTCCTATTCCGCCGATTGGTCGGACTGGATGGGCTTCCAGCATCCGGGCGAAAACGGACAATGGCCGCATCTCGACCAGCTTTACGCGCATAGCAATATCGATCTTATTTGCTTCGACAATTATCTGCCGCTTTCCGATTGGACGACCGGCGGGGGTGGGCTCGACGTCATCAATTGGAGCGTGCCCGCGCCAAACCCAAGCGCATGGCCGCCTTCGATCAACACGATGAACGGGCTTGGTCTTTCAGGCGCACCTTCTCTTTATAGTTTGCCCTATCTCAAGGCGAATATCGAAGGCGGAGAGAAGTTCAACTGGTTCTACAATGATGGTAACAATAATGGGATTGGCTTCGATCCGAACGGCTCCGATGTGCGGGTCTCGCTGCCGGAGGGTGACCGGCTCTCGCAAAACCGGAGCCCTTATAATGCAAACCAGCAATTGCTCGCGAATAAGCAGCTGCGCTGGTGGTGGAACAATCCGCATCAAGCCGTCTATGACGATGGTGATGGACAAGGCTGGGCACCGCATGGGCCCTCGACGGAATGGGTCGCGCAATCGAAATCAATCACATTCGCCGAATATGGTGTGAGCGCGGCCGATCGCGGGACGAACCAGCCGAATGTTTTCTATGATCCAAAATCGACGGAAAGCTTCACGCCCTATTGGTCGGTCTGGGATCGAGAGTCTGGCGGCGGTTACAGGCCGCGCCAAGATGCGGAGATCCAGCTTCTCTATTTGCAAGCGGTTTACGAATATTGGGTAACGGATGGCAATAATGCGACCTCCAGCGCCGGACAGAAGATGATTGAACCGGCTTTCATGTCGGTGTGGAATTGGGATGCGCGGCCTTTTCCAACTTTCCCAGCCCTGACCACCGTTTGGGGGGATGCCGGCAATTGGCGTGCTGGACAATGGCTCGGCGGCAAAGGACCCTACATCACACCGCAAGTGCCAGATGAGCCGCCTGCGCCGCCTGACCCGCCGATGTTTCCAGTTCTTTCGGGGCAGGGCTGGTCCACTCACTACCGGCCGGCCTTCGCGACCGGCAATAGCGTGCATGTTTCCGGCCGTGAAAGCCGCGCTCTAAAAATGGTTCTCCCAGTTTGGGAGATAGAGCTCACATTCGATGTGCTGTGCATGGATACGCCTAACAAGGATTTTCAAGACATCATCGCCTTTTACGATGCGTCGCAGGGTACGAATGGACTCTTTTCCTTTCCAGCGCCGGCTTGCATGAATGCCGGGCTAGTCTTGACCTGCCGTTTCGCAGAGGATCAAGAGGACTTGGAAGAATTCATGAGCCGGCTTTTTACTTTGCAGTCGCTCAAGCTGCGATCGATCAAAGGCCAAGGAAGTCCGTCAGTCGTGATCATGCTGCTGGCTGGACTCAATCTTGATTGCGGTATCGCAAGTCAATCAGGCTCGGAGATTGATGATCTCGGTTTTGCTTCAGACTCACAGACGCTTTTCATTGATCTTGGATCGGCATCTTTATGACAACACCGCCTTCCTTTCCGGCACTGCCAGGGCAGGGCTGGTCGGTTCATAAGCGTCCGACCTTTTCGACACGCGTCGCAAGCCATGTGTCGGGCCGGGAGGTCCGCAGTCCGCTCTACGCCGGCACGCTCTATGAATTTGAACTGACCTTCGATGGTTTGTCATCGGGCTCTTCTTATCCCGGCCTTACGAATGCGTCATTGCAGAGCCTGATGGGATTTTACCTGCAATGCCAAGGCCAATATGGCAGTTTTCTTTATACGGATCCTACCGATAATGCAGTGACAGCTCAGGTCATCAGCATCGGCGATGGATCGACGGAAAGTTTCATGTTTCAACGCACGCTTGGCGGGTTTTCCGAGCCTGTTTCCTGGGTGTCATCGGTGACAAATGTCTATTTGAACGGTATCGCGCAGACAAGCGGCTGGAGCCTGGTTCAACCGAATACGCTGAGCTTCGCGGCTGCGCCCGTATCGAGTGCCATCATCACCGCAGATTTTTCTTATGCGTTTGTGTGCCGGTTCCTTGACGATCAAGAGGATTTCGAAAATTTCATGAGCGGGCTCTGGAAGGTGGATGCGCTGAAGTTCCGGAGTGTCAAGCCGTGAGAGCCGCATCGCCCGCGCTAACCAGCCTACTAAATGAACTCCGCGCGCAGCCCGATGCGCAAATATTGATGGCGGATTGTTATACCTTCACCTTGCGTACGGGGCTGATTCTGACCTACACGAGTGCTGATGTCCCGATTGCGCTCAACGGCTATACCTATCTCGCAAACTCAATTTTGGTCGATGGTCTGCAATTCAAATGCACAGCAGGGCTCGATGTTGACCAGCAGCAAATTACGATCTGTGCCAAGCCCACGGATACGATCGGCGGCGTCCCTTTTCTCGAAGCGTTACGAAATGGCGTTTTCGATGGTTGTGAAATCCAGCGTGAGAAGGCTTTTCTGACAAGTTGGAATGCGGCACTGGCTGGCAGCGTGATTCTGTTTAAGGGCCGCATGGGCGCGATCGGCAATGTGGGCCGGACAACCGCGGAGATCACCGTCAACTCCGACCTTGTGCTGCTGCAGATCAATATGCCGCGCAATCTCTATTCACCGCAATGCGTACACGTCCTTTATGACTCCGGCTGCGGCCTTGTAAAAAGTGCGTTCGGAGCAGCTGGTACGGTTGGCTCCGGTTCGACATCGACGGTCATCAATTGGAGCAGCGCCAGTTCGGTTTATACTCAAGGCACGGTACTTTTTTCATCCGGCGTCAATGCCGGCGTTTCAGCCAATATTAAAAGCGCCGGATCTGGAACGCTTCTGCTCAGCGCAGCGCTGCCGAATGTACCATCCACAGGGGATGCCTTCACCGCCTATCAGGGCTGCGCGCATACTTTGTCGAGCTGCCAATCACAATTCAACAATCAAGTCAATTTTCGCGGCTTCCCCTTCATTCCGCCGCCGACAGCTGCGCTATCCCCGTAACTGGACCATAAAATGACTGAAGCTGAGGAACGTGCGCTCATCGTCGCTGAAGCGCGGCGATGGATCGGCACACCCTATCATCACGCTGCTGATGTGCGTGGCGCGGGAGTTGACTGCGGCATGCTCATCGTCCGTATTTTCGTTGATACAGGGCTCTGCACGCCTTTCGATCCGCGTCCTTATACGCCGGATTGGCACTTGCACCGGAGCGATGAGCGTTATCTTGGTTTTGTCTTCGATCGGTGTTGCGAAGTTGAGGTGCCGTGTGCGGGCGATATTGTCGTGTTCCGCTATGGGCGCTGCTACAGCCATGGTGGTGTCGTCACAAAGGCATCTCCTTTAACCTTCGTACATGCGCATCGCCCGGCGCGCTGCGTACTCGAGGAAGAATTGGCACAGAGCGTAGATCTTTCACATCCAAGCCGAGAACGGAAGTTCTTCTCTTATTGGAGGGCATTGAAGCCATGAGCGGTTCGCATGGCAATACGCCGATCACCTTGCCGAGCTATACGGCTCTCCAGATTCAAACATCCAGCAATGCGATACCGGTCCCGATTCTCTGGGGAACCAATATCCTGGCGCCAAACATTGTTTGGACGGGTAACTTTGTTACGACGCCGCAATATACGCAGAGCAGCGGCGGCAAGGGAGGCGGCGGATCTCCATCGCTTTCCGGTTACACTTATTCCATCGCAATCATCATGGGGCTTTGCGAAGGACCAATCAATGGCATCGGTACGATTTGGAAAGGCCAGAGCACCTATACGCTTTCGACAATGAACCCGCCGAACAATTATATTCCTGACTATCTCGCGGCGGCGGCGATCAAGGCGGCATCGGTCTCTTTGTTCCCGGGCACCACGCCGCAAAGCGTCTGGGGCTATCTGAGCAGCAGCTTCACGTCTCAAGCAATCCCCTATGGCGGGCTCGCCTATATCGCTTCCTCCGACTATCAGCTTGGGTCGAGCGGCACACTCGACGTGACGGATGTGGAAACCCTTGGATATTTATGCGGGTCCAGTCCCACCGGCACAAGCCAGGACGCGGACCCGTCGCAAGTGATTCAAGATTTTCTCACCAATGCGCAATATGGCGTTGGCTTTCCAGCTGGGAGCATCGATGCGACGACGCTCTTCGGTTCGTCGGGAGGTGCGTCCTATCAGGCCTATTGCCTTGCCGCGGGGCTTGCTCTTTCACCGGCATTGGTCAACCAGGAAGCGGCCAATAGCATTTTGGCGCGTTGGCTTCATCTGACAAATACCGCGGCGGTCTGGTCTGGCGGCAAGCTCAAATTCATCCCTTACGGCGACACATCCATTTCAGGTAATGGAACAACGTTCAATCCAAACCTGACGCCTGTCTATAATCTGACGGATGATGATTTTGTTTACACCGATGGTGACGATCCGGTCCAGGTTGCGCGAACGGATCCTTATGCCGCCTATAATTATCAGGCGCTTGAAATCCTCGACCGCTCGAATTCCTATGCGGCGACGCCGATCATAGCCTTCGATCAGAATGCGATCGATCTCTACGGCCTCGTTATCGCTTCGACAGTCACAGCACATGAAATCTGTAATGACAATGTTGCGATGAACGCGGCGCAACTCATTCTTCAGCGCGGGCTCTATATCCGTAACACATACACATTCAAGCTATCCTGGGAATATTGCCTTCTCGAACCAATGGATCTCGTGACCATTTCCGATGCCGGTCTTGGGCTTTCCAATGTGGCTGTTCGCATTATTGAAATCGATGAGGACAATAATGGGCTTCTGACGGTCACGGCTGAGGAGTTTCCAGCCGGCACTGCGACGGCTGTCGCTTATCCCACGCAAACCTCTTCCGGTTTCAACATGAACCGGAATATTGCGCCGGACCCTGTCAACCCGCCTTTAATTATCGAACCGCCGGCGGCATTGACAGCAAGCGGTGAAGCGGAAGTGTGGATTGGTCTTTCCGGCGGAAACGGCGGTACGGCTGATCCCAATTGGGGCGGTGCCGTCGTTTGGATTTCGAGAGATAACGAGACTTATACAGCGATTGGAACGGTGACTTCGCCTGCCCGGCAAGGGATCCTCAGTGCCGCTTTGCCATCCGCCGCGGGTCAAAGCAGCAGCGCCGTTCCGTTCATAGCGATTGACTCAGCTGACACACTCTCGGTCAATATGGCTGAGAGCAATGGCATGCTCAATTCTGCGACAATGAGCGACGCCGAGAACGGGGTTACGCTTTGCCTCGTTGGCCAGGAACTTTTGACCTATACAACAGCGACTCTTACGGGGCCGAACACCTATGCGCTGACGGGACTTGCACGAGGTATTTATGGATCGCCGCCAGTGGCCCATGCGACTGGTGCGCCCTTCACACGGCTTGATAATGCGATTTTCACCTATGTTCTGCCGTCCAATTATATTAGTATCGCATTTTATCTGAAGTTTCAAAGCTTCAATGTCTTCGGCAATGCGGCGCAATCGCTGGCTGATTGCACTGTCTACACCTATACGCCCGTCGGCTCGGGCATTCTTGGTCCTGTCGCTGCCGCGCTTTCCGCCGGCAATAATGTGGACTGCGGTCTCGCGAGCAGCATCGCGGCCGAATACGACGATTTCGGCTTTGCGTCCGACCTATATCCTAACGTCATCGATCTTGGATTGGCATCCTCATAAACGATTAATCAAGGAATAGGCCTAGATGAGCATCAGACTTCAGCATCTCCGCGAGGCATGGTCGTTTCTTTCGACATTCACGGGGCGTATCGGCGAGCTTGCCGTTGATACGACGAATAACAGGCTTGTCGTCCATGACGGTGTGACAGCTGGAGGCTGGCCAGCTGCGAAACTGAGCGAAGTCGTCACCTATACGCGCACCCCAATCTCGGATGCGAATTATACGGCGCAGGTGACGGATCGAATGATTGCCTATATCGCGCTCACTGCCATGCGCGGTGTCACCTTGCCGGCTTCAAGCACATTTCCAGCGGGTGCACGTCTTACAGTGGTCGATGAGACAGGTGCGTGTTCGCCAACCAACACGATCACTTTGACGCGCGCTGGATCTGACACGATCAATGGCGCGAGCAGCATCATCATTTCGGCTCCCTACGGCTATCTCACGCTGGAAAGCAATGTCGCCGGGAAATGGACAGTCGTCAATCGATCGGGCGTGGAACTTGTAGGATTGAACGGATCGACGCTTCAGCTTGGATTGCTCGAAGACACGATCAACTGCTCGGGCGGCTCAGCGGTTTCGACGATCCAAATCCCAAACCACGCCATTGTTCTTGCAATCTCGACCTTTGTCGTCACTGCGATTACGGGCGCGATGTCCTATAATGTCGATGCGACAACCGCGGCAAGCGGCGGTTCAGGCACGACAGCTGGGCAATTTGGCGCAGCTTTGGGAATCACATCAGGGTCAAACAATGCCGGTGTGATTGGTCCGACCGCCTGGTATGCGGCCTCGACGATCAAGCTCACAGCCAATGGCGGCAGCTTTACCGGCGGGCAGGTCCGTGTCGCAATCCAATATATGCTTTGTGGTGCGCCCGCCTCCTGATTTGGGAGACCATCCTGAATGAATTCCTCAGTTGATCGTCAGATCGGCGGAAGTGGGTTTAGCCCTTGCGGGTGCGGGATGCGTTTCTTGCAGCGCGGGATCAATGAACAGAGCGCCATAAGGACCCGCGCTCGGAAACACCGCGGCGCTTCTGCCTGTCACGACGGGGCCAGCGGCATCCGCATCATGCGGTGCAACTAGCGATGAGTCGATGAAAAGTGCCCCATAAGGACCAACACTTGGATTGGAAATAGCTGCGCTTCGTCCGGTCAGCAGCGGACCTTCATCCGCTGAGGCCGGGGCCATATTGTTTTGGTGCCAACCGAAAGCTCCGCCTCCTTGAGCCGTGGCAATGGCTGCAGCGAAAAGACACCAGACGGCGATCGCAGTAAACTCTGGTGCATTTCTCATAACGGTTCTCCAAGGCAGGTAGAACGGCGGGCATTAATCCGTCCCGCGGGAATAACGCTTAAGCTCCGGTAAGGTTCAATTCTTTTTCAGCCGCCGTCCGATTTTCGGAAACGCGGCTTTTTTTATGGGCTGAAACATGACGCAATTTACGAATCCGGTGGTGATTCCCGCCAATGCTTGGATCAATCTTGGCTCGGGTCAGCTGAGTGTCGCTGCGAACGGGCCGGAGTGGCCGCTGGTCTCCTTAATCGTGGCGGATGTGGAGCCGTCTTTGCCGCCTCCGCAAGGCGAGCCTCTGCGCGATAGGCGGTTTTTCAACACGGTCTCGAATGTCTGGGCGGTTGCGCATGCGCGGCCGGCCACTGTGATTGTCACCGCGCCCGATGCGGGAACAGGAGGAAGCGTCACTTCGAAGGACGCGCAGCTCGTTCCCTGCGGCTATTTCTCGGTTTCTGTTGGTGCTTCGGCGCAAACCCTTTCGGCGCTCATCGGCGCGTCGCTCCCGAGCGGCGCGCGGCTTGTTTATATCGAACCGGAGAGCGGCGACATTCGCTTTAGAGATGATGGCACCGCGCCAACAGCGTCAACGGGCATCCGGGTCTATTCTGGTGTCGCCTGGCCCTATAACGGCAATCTCTCATCGATTGAATTGATCGCGGTCTCCGCGGTTACCGTTGCGACCGTCAACCTTGCCTTTTACCAATAGGAGGATGGCGCCATGCAACAGATCATCACGCCGCCAGCATCCCTTGCGTCTCTCTCGCCGTTCAACCCGCTGGCGCGAGTGCTGCGAAGCGGAGTACGGCCGCTCTTACACATGCCGCGCTTTACCGCGGCATCGTCACCGGTGGTTGTCACCTCTGGAGACAGCCGGATTACATCAGCGGCAGCTAATCAGATCGCACCGACGGAGTGTCTTTTCTCGCTTATCAAACGGCGGCTGAATGAAGACAAC
>Ga0116230_10002451_pt1 | contig 17853 bp, 11 predicted proteins | sample S1TSphfallax_3_FD_88678 | JGI IMG/M metagenome (GOLD analysis project Ga0116230, IMG submission 88678) | Host-associated microbial communities from peat moss isolated from Minnesota, USA - S1T2_Fd - Sphagnum fallax MG | ecosystem: Host-associated > Plants > Peat moss > Unclassified | place...
ACTAAACCAACTAATATTGTATTTTAGAAAACAAAACAACCCCCCCACACCCTGTGCGCACTCATCAACCCCTATTCTAACACAAAGTTGTTAAACCCCCCTAATAACTTCACCACTCTCACATATTCCTAACACAATTCTTAAATATTGAGACTACTAGCCATGGCCATGTCGGTATGGCTCACAGGATGATATAAAAAGCAAAAATCAACAACAATCAATCCTTTTATAGAATTTTGCAGGAACCAAATACAAATTAAAGAACAAAGGTGTGAGTGTGCCATCGTCATATCTAAACAACTGCATAAGGCGTAAAGTTGTTGCCTTACTTTCCTGGCCTTCTACATCTTCCAAAGTTACAACAGCTAACAATAGTAGCAAAAGGACTTTGTCCACTTTTGAATCATTGAAACATCCAACCTCTAATAATGGCAAATGAGGCAAAATCTATAATTGAACAACAACAAATGTTGCATCCAATAAAAGTGAGCCATTTGGTGGGCCATCCAAACCTTGAACACTAGCCACAATTCTATTTTTCTTAGTTGCAACACTTGATGCCACTACCTAGACAAAATTGTCCAATGATTTTTACACTATGACCTATTTTCATAGCTGGACATTTTAGTAGCTTCAAATGTTGATAAAACTTGACCCCATAAAAGATGTTTTAAAGAAAAACATGTTCCAAATTAGGTTTTAGACAATCACCAGAATCTCAACCCAAAACCAAACATCTTAACAAAACCAAACCTAAAAAAAATTATCCTTCTTACACTATAATACTTCCTTTAGCTTCCAATTCTTTCATTTTGCTCTCAAAGGCTTTCAATTCGGCCTTAAGAACATCCCACTATTTTTCAAGTGTTTCTTGATGAATATGTCGTCAGTTTTCACACTCAACTTCAAGTTTTTCTACTTTGCACTTATAATCTACTAAAAATTCTATGAATGAAACCTTCTCCATAGTTGCATTCCCATGATCAACTTCAAGCTTCTCAACCTTGTTCTTGATTGTGTCAATAGATTCCTTCAGTGACACATTTTCAAATGTTAGTTTAATTTTCAACTTCCGTAGTTTGTTTTTGTCCTAATCATGTTTGAAAGCTCCACTTCCTACTTTTGTGATATTTTTCTCATGCTTGTGACATCCAATTTTGTTATTTTCAGCTCTTCCTTGAATTTCATCCTCTCTTTATGTATCACCTACAATGGTTTGTTCAAAATAGCACTACAAAATAGGAGCTTACCTATATAATTTTTGAAAAAATCTCTCAAGCATTTACAAAAGATGGATATGTTTTCTATCTTTTGAAAAAGGCTAGAGTGAAGTATGATTAAATACTTCTTTTTTCAAGGTTGTCATCAACCAAAAGAACATTTCTAATATGTCAAACTTGACAACAACATAATCAAGTTTTAGAGCAATTGTGAATGTCAGCAACGTCAGGAAGAAGACTGATCCCTTGCTGAAACCCCTTAGCCTATCAACTCATAAACGATTTACAATATTAACCCCTTGTTGCCCACTTACAATCCCTTCCACCCTCATTGGTGCAAAAGCTGCATTCAACAATGGGAGGTCCAATGCATGCACTTCCTTGATCAAAAAAGCCTAACCCAGACCCACCTGGTTTGCTGGGTCAGCAGACCGTCTGAAAACTCATCGAAACCATAGGAACACCTGCGCCCCACCCCCCGGCCCCCCCACCTGAATTTTTTTTTTTAAAAATATATATATATCTATCTATCTATCTATATATATATATAGAAATTTGATGGCCCACACCATTCAAGATTCCCCTTAAAAAATCATTTTCGGGCTTATCTTCAAGCATTTATTTGGTTGACCACTCCATTCTCTCCTCCCCAACTACTACCCAAGTGAATTTGATACCCAAGTTTGAAAAAAAATTACTTTTTAAAAATGCATTTCAGCACATTAAAAAAAATATTCAATGTTTTCAGCACGTTATAAAATTATTTATATTTTAAACATGAATGAAACAAAGAATCATTTTTCATCCATTTTGATGCACACCATTTATTTGGTGCATTTCTTGATTCTTATTTGCTATTGAGATGAAACTGCTCGTATGACTGTGAAATAGTAACAAATATGCCAATCTTCTCCACATTATGAACAATATAATTTCATTTCCATGATCCAGTTTTTTCCTCTTCCAGCAATAGAACAGAAACAAGGTTACCTTGCCTATCTATTGGGAAATTTCAGAAAGTTTCTCACGCCAGTGGTGAAAGGGGATAATAAAGACAATGATCAACCATTTCCCTATAGCAAATAAGAAACAATGATTCTCAAAGTCAAAATACCTCAGGAAATGAGTAGTGTTTCATCCATTTAGATTGGGTCCAACTACAGGCCTAATTTCAAGGTGAATTGAAACTTGAACTTGCTTCCCACTACCAAATTCTGAAATTTTGGCATTACATGCAATAATTTTTTAATTTTTTTGACAATTTAAAAAAATAAAACAAATAGTGCTGAACCTCTTGGTACTACAGTACCATGTTCATCTGATGTTTGTTGGTGCTTGATTGCATCAACATTAATCATAATTTGCTGAGCCCACTCTAAAACAATATTCAGACTCCAAACTGCACAAACTCCTTTGGACCAGGGTTTACCAGGGTTTCATAATCTTTGGACCCCTTTAGTCGGCCAGAGTGAATCAACAGCCACCAGTGCATCAGTTCTCTGTTATGTCCACTAGATGGGCTGTGTTTCTTCATTCAGCATCAGATGGGTTCATCTCAGTCAATTATTTGGGCTGTAGAACACTGTACTTTTTTTTTTATCTTGGCTGTTTTTTCTTTGGACCTGACCTCGCACATAGCTACCTTACTCACCTTCCTATCCTCAGCAGTATTGTACCAACTTTGGTATCTTATTAATTACCTCCTACTAACATAGGTACCCTATTCACTTAGCTACCTTACACATACAACCACCTTATTCACATAAGTACCTTACAAACCTAGCCACCTTATAAAGTATTTTCTTTTCTACATATTAACTTGCCCATCTACTTAGTTATCTTGCTAATGTAACTTCCTTCATACCTACTAACTTGCCTACCTACCCTAGTAACCTATCTACCTTGTTCCTTGAATTTCCTTTCTATTTATTAACCTACCTACCAACCTACTTACCTACTTATGCACCCACCTTCTTAGTTACAACTATGTTTACCTACTTATGTACATTTTTAAAATATCCAAATATATAACTAACTACCTCCTCATTTCTTCCCCCCCCCTAAATCCTACCTATCAATTTATTAAAATTCTCCCTAGTTTATGGATGATGAACATAAATCCCCATATGTAGGTATTACAAACAATTTATAGTGGAAACAATGTCATAATTGTAACCATTTTGTTTTGGTTATCGCATATTTTATTAAATTTTGTTTACCTAATTTATTTATGGAATAGACATTATAATACATCTTTTCATGTAATTATTATGAGTATGTATTATTGGATTATGGTTTAGGTTTAAGGTTTACAACACATAAATTAGTTAACATATTTTTCACAAACCTATAGTAATTAACCTAAATTAGGTTAAATTTGGGGGGAAATTTATAGGGTTTAAACATATGTGAAGCAATACAATTTCATTCTATATCTTCTTCAAACAGAATGGAAAAAATCAATTTGAAGAGATCACATAAAAGGTAAGAAACATACCTTCTCTTTTGGTTTTTTACAAAATTTATTTGATTTATAAAAAAATTAAAGTTAATTGTTTTGGTCAGTGAATATTTGTAGTTTAAAAGTTTTAGAATTTGGTTTCTAATTTTTTTCATATATTCTTTTAATTTTTTGGGTTTAGGGCATATACCATTAGGATTTTTTTTTATATAGGATTTGTATAAGGGTAAGGGTTTTAATAGGGCTTATGGAAAAATATTATTTGGATTTTTAGTGTTGGGACTTATGATTTAGGGTTTAAGAATTTGGTTCATATATTTCAAGGCTTAAGGTTTATACTCTAAACTTTGCCCATTGTATTGGTTTTTAATCTTATCAATTGTTTATATTTATAACATAATTATGAATCTCCTTTGTTTCCATATGTTCCATAGTTGTTTTGAATATTTTCTAACCCATTTTTATATGAATTATGATTTTTTTGGGTTGTGTTTTCAACTAGGACTACAAACTATGGTGGAGCGTTGTCATCTTTTATTCTTAAAGGTATGCATTTGTCTATTGCTACTTCTTTTCTTTTGTGTTTATATTTTCACAATTTAACTTTTTTTGATTTCCTAACTATTGGATATAGAATGGGTGTCAAGTTTCATTAAGTATACAACCATAAATAAAGGTTTTATACCTTTAGTCATGTATTTCATATTCAATATATCTTGTAGTTTGATTTTTTCATAACCAAATGTGAATAATGCATTTACTCCCCACAAACATTGTGAGTTTTATGACCTAAAGTAGGTATTGCATTTTGCACCCCTCAAACAATGTGCATTAATGATCATTATGTGGGTATTGATGCATGGGGCTTTTAGACATTATGGGTTTAAGGTACAATGCGGGTATTGTGTATGTGAGCATTTTAAATGATGGAAGGTTTAATAGCTCAATGTGAGTATTGCCAAAATTTGTTTTAGTATGTGGGTTCATAATGCAAATATTGTATGTGATGTACATTGAAACAATAGGTGTTTTATATCATGATGTCGGTATTACAATGGGAATTCCAAATCACAACATCAATTTTAAAGGAGCCATATAAGTATTGCATTTTGGGTTTTTGTTCAATGCTGAATGTTTTTAGAATTATCAATTATCTTAGTGCAAGAATTTGTCCTATTTCGTTTCAATCATGAGAAGGGTTCCAAAGTCCCATTCCATTCATGTCCAAAACCCCACCAAGTCCCCTTTTTCAAACAAGGACTTGGTGTGGATGTCTGCAATATGCCATGGAGGGCAAAATAAAGTGAACAATCAATTTGCTTATGTTCCATATGCTTGCATCCCGAAATTCTTAGAAGGTGAATGAAGGGATATGGACACCCCCATGGAATGGAATGTTTACAAAAACTTTCCAAGCCAAACGGATGTTAAGCAACCAGTTATAAAAAACCACCTTGGGCATACGTGGTAAACATTTATGGCATTAACTTTTTAAAATTTCTTTAACTCATACACCAAAGATGTAATCACTTTATGTATTGAGTGTTTTTTGGTCTAGGTATCAGTGTAGGTATGGACCAAAGGATTATATCGGAAAGACAAAACTCACATTTGATCTATTAAATGAGGTTGCCTAATGTCATTTTCAATCGAATGTCAATACACATGGCTTAATGTGGCCAAGATCACAATCCATCATATGGCCCATACACAAGTTAATGGGTCAATTGCATATGGGGAACATGACCCCGAATCCACTTCTCATATGTCTTGTTATGTTCCATGCATGTCACAAGCATTGAAGGACCACATATGGGCCCAACTAAGCTTAGGTTACACGGCCAAACAAATATATGACAAACATAAAGCAATTTGGTGGGAACATGTGAATGTGGTCCAAAGCATGACACGAGATGATTTCATTCGGCTTTAAAACATTGCATGTTTGGATCGAAAACATAAGAAGGGGAGTTGGCATTTATACACCAACCTTGCAATTTCAATTTGGTTTTAGCCTCTCCAACATTTGGAGGATATGTTCTCTTTCCAATAGCTAATGAAATTAATAGGATTCAAGTCCCATTCACCATAGGTGTTCAAACATTAACTCAATATGAATCCGTGCTATCATATGGCCATAATAGTGCCATTTCTATGGATGCCACATTTGGCACAAATGACATGAAATTCCACTTTTTCACCTTGATGGGGTTTGGTGATCATTACATGGGCGTCCTTTTAGCATGGATCATTACAAGTACGCAAATAGTTGAAGATTTGATCAAATGGTTGAAACCGTTAAAAAATAAGATGTTATCACACATGCCACGTTGGAAACCATCATATTCTCTCATTGACAATGCACCAGAAGAATTGAAGGCATTATGGCCAGTTTTATACCTAATACAAATTTTGTATTTATTTATTTGGATGTTTTTTATTATCTTTCATAAAATTATTGATTACATTTTTTAAATTCTTAATTATTTTTAATGCATTTTATGTTGTACTAACCCCATTCACTCATGGTGATTTTATTGCATATGTATCCCTATTAGGGTCATAAAGGTGTATGTATGGACAAGGTTCCCATCTTCCTTTGTTGTTGGCATGTTTTCAAAGCATGGCGCTTATGTGTTACCGAAAAAATCAAATATGTGGAAGTGTGAGGTGCAATCCTCCAAGACCTTCATGATGTGATGTACATGTCCATCAATCATGGAAAAATAATTTATGACTTCAAAGAACATGGGAGGGTTGCAATGAGAAAAAACCTCCACAAACATAAGCCTAATGATGCATGGATAAATTACTTCTAAACTTATTACCATCAATTTGGTAAGTGATAATGTTTGTCGTGGTTCAATATCCAAAATTCTTTTGTAATCGTGTTATTCACCCTTGTGAATTATGTTTAGGTTTGCAAAATTATAAATGGTAGGTCATTGATAAATGCCTCGTTCCAACCAAAACACCCAAGCAAGCATTGAATCATATCATAGTGCATTGGAAAGTTGATTTATTCAACACAAAAAGCTTTAAAGGGCGTAGGATTGATTAGTTAGTGTGGCAATTAACAACAACCATTGCATGCCATTACATTTGTCGTAACCCTAGCCTTGGGCTCGCAACCCTAACCTTGGGCAACCAAGGCAAAGGGTTGCAAGGTTATAAGCCAAGAGGGAAGCCCAGGAGTCATGCCGCATGCTCCCGGGAGTGTAAGAGAATGTAAGGGAATAGGCCTTCACACTCCCAAGGGAACTCCCACTTTGGGAGTTGGAATCTCGGTGGACTCTCAAATGTTTAGAGAGCGATTTCAGGGGTCAAAACCCAATGGATTGAAAAGTTCTTTATATCATTGGAAATCTATTGAAACATAAATGTCTAAAATGGGCTTGCATGACTCATTTGGATATCTGAAACACAAGTTATGGCTAAAAAAAAGGCTAGGAGTCAAATTGGCAGTTTGACTCCCGACCACTAAAAGTCTAGAATCGACCCAATTTACTTACAAGCAGGTCCCATGCAACATACCATTGAAAAGCTCTCAACGAGGGCTACAACTTTGCTCCAGACCTCATCTCAATCCGAGGTCTGAACGCGAAATTATGGGCCCCCAAAGTTGCGGGAATCCCAACTTTGACAATTTCGAAACTCCCATTTGGGAGTCCCAAGACAAAATGTCATTTGGATGTGAGCCTCGTGGAAAGGTGTAGAGTATACTATAAGGCGGAAGGTGGTGGCTTCCCCCAAGTCTAGGCCGTGGTGAATCTTGTGAATCCGAGTTGTCCTTGGCTCGTCCTAGCACCAAAAGTGTTACAACTATGCACTAACCACCTTGTGTTGGTTTTGTGTAGGCCCATGTCAGTAAATGAAGCTTGTCAATTGTTCCTAATCCCATCATGGAGCTCCAACACGCCCCTCTACCTTTCCAAAGTGCTGCGAATCAGGGAGCATGCCCCGACTCCTTGCTCTTCTGTTGTTTTTTGTTTGGGACTCACATTTGAATCCCTCAAGGAGTTGGGAGTGCGTCAACATGCACACATTAGAAATGAAAAAAAAAAAAAATCATAAAAAACAAGGTTGTGGAGGCCATTCTTACACGAAGTGTGGAAATGAAACCCTATTCCATTCACCCATGTGTACCAACCAACCCTTGAGAGTGATGGAGCTCGAGGTGTACAAAACCAACACTTTTGCAATGTCATTTATGTAATAAAATTTTTATTTATAGAAATATCTTGTTCCACATGTGAATAGGCATTGCAAGGGAACATGTGTAAACACCAAATTGTGGTGATTTTCGCATGCACAAACATTACTTAGGAAGATATCATTCATTATTATGAAACATATTATGAGTCACATGTTTACAGACCCATGACATATTCCAAATGATATGGAGTCCAACAATGATGGCGAAGATGAACACCTCAAAGGCGATAATGGGATCATGGAGTTCAATGGGTTCACGACCATGGAATAAAATGATTTTCTTATGGGTGGCATTGTAAGGTCTAATGAAACAATAAATTTAGTAACCCCAATGGAAAGGGCTTTTGCATAATTGGTCACTACAATGCAAGAAATCACAAGTGAATGTAAAGAAAATGATGTGACATTTTGTGAACATGCCACCTCGCACATGAGAAGATTGACATGCAATATTTGTGACATATGCCTCACAAAGGCAAATGCATTTTCACACCCAAGATTAGTGTTACAACACATAGAAGATGGATTGGGAAATAGTGTCAAATGGCTCAAAGATTGGCATGAAACAATGTTCAATCACACAAATGTATATACTAAACAATGTCATGAATAGATGTCTCAGTTATTAATAAAGATTATTGGCATTAGTACTAAAAAATTTGTTTTAGGATCAATTTTGTATGGAGGAAACCATAGCCCAAATTTGTTGAACATCATGCATTCAACACATACATTAAGTATAATATGCCACAAAGGTTATTATTATTTCCAAGTAATAAAAAGAAAAAAATTAAAATGCAAAAACACAAATATAATGATAATTAATGTTAAATGTAAGTATTGCAATTAAGCCCTAAAAATCTAGTTGGTAGAGGTAAATATGAGTGCGAGTATTACAATTATATTCCAATTAGTAAAAGTAAGTACAAGTGTGAGTATTGCAATTAGGCCCCAAAATTCCAATTAGTAAAAATAAGTGCAAATGTAGGTGTTGCAATTAAGCCCCAAAATTCCAATTGGTAAACATAAGTACAAGTACGGGTATTGCAACAAGGCCCCAAAATTCCAATTGGTAAAGGTAAATACAAATGCGGGTATTGCAATCAAACCCCAAAATTCCAATTGGTAAAGGTAAGTACAAATGCAAGTATTGAAACTAGGCCCCAAAATTCTAGTTTGTAGAGGTAAGTACAAATGCGAGTATTAAAAATTCAAATGAAGATCTTACCCTAAATGCAATACCCATGTGTCGAATCATCCCAAAATAATGAGTTGATTTCATAATAATATGCTAATAAGGGTGTGTATAAACCCTAACCAAGGAAGTGGGGGTTGTTGATTAAGAGTTCATGACTATTACTTTGTTTCATTGAAATTCAAAAAATGTTGTATTGTTTATGCAACAAATAATACAATGACAATTGTGATCAATCCTATCTTGGTGTAGGAATTTCTCATGGAAAACTTGAACTTGCAATCTCTTGACATGATGAATGAAAGAGCCTAGAACAAGTTAATTCCCAAGTTGCATATTATAAGTTCAAGCTATATGGACCCATTTATTTTTTCTCTTGGGGCAATATGTCTTCTTATATATGTGAATCAATTTTATTATAATTAGTTATCAGATTTAATAACATGGAATAATTATCTTAAATATTGATTTTAATAACTTATTAAAACTAAAAAAAAATTAAGTTCATCAATTGAATATCAAATCAATCAATCTGATTTTTAGATCCAATTTTTTATTATCCAAATAAATAAGGTTAAACCAAATGATTAGTTAACTATTTTAAATAAATAAATGATTATCTAATTTTTGATAATTAATCATTTACATTGTCTGAAATAAATGTTTCCTAATTCCTTAATTATATGACATAATTTGTTGATAGTTCATTAATTATCTGAAATAATATTTGATATTCCATTAATTAATTAAAATAGTTTTCTAATCATTCATTAATTACTTTAAAATTTAATCTATTTTAAAATTGGAAATCCATATGTCAAATTCAAATAAATTGAATAAAAAACTAATTAACAATCAAAAATATTTTTATTTATTTGAAGATCCAGAAGAATCATACTTAACCATAGTTCAATTGGATGCATCACTCATCTTATTATTAGATTATTTTATTTTATTTTCATCAATTGGATGAACGATGCATTGAATGATGTGACTTTTAAGAAAAAATTAAATCATGGTTGGATGGGTGACACGTCATGTGATTTCATGAGCATTTCAAAATTTGAAAATAGGATTTAGAATTAAAAACTATTGCAAGTTTGCAATTAGGTTTTAACATTTTTAGGTATAATGTTAAAATTTAAAATTTTCATTTCATGAAATTTAAATTCAAATTTCATATAATTCACATAATTTACTAATTTTTTATAATTTAATTTATTTATGAAATGGACATTACAATTCATTTTTTCATATAATTATTACAAGTACATACTATTGGATTATGATTTAAATCTAGATTTTGGGACATAAAAATTAATTAACATTTTCTTCACAAGTATATAATAATTAAAATAAATCTAGGGTGCATTTTGAGGGGAATTTTTAAGGTTTAAACATATGTAAAATAATGCAATGTTAGTTTATATAATTTTTTTAAAGAAAGTAAAAAAACTCAGCTTGTAGATATTATCAAATGGTAAGAGACATACCTTTTTTTGTTTTGTTACAAATTTATTTAATTATTTCTAAAATCAAGGCCAAAATCTTCTAATGGGTGAAAATAACTACATGTGTAGGTATTGCAAAATTATATTCATGAATATTTAACCCTAAATGCAATACTTCATTTCAAAATGACCAACAAATGGTTTGGGTACCCAATATCTGTTTCTTTATATACGTGAAATAATTATTATTCTGAATTTATTTTATAATATTAATTATCATGAATTATTTTCTAAATATGATAATCAATCATTTAAATTATCTAAAATAAAATTTTAATGATTCCTTAATCATATGACATTATTTGTTAATATTTCTAGATCATTATGTCATACGAATAAATAATTATTTTAGATAATGTAAATGATTAATTGTCATAATTTATCCTTAATAATTATCTGGTCATTATTTTAATCATCTAAAATATTATTTGACAATTTTTTAATTATGTGAAATATTATCCAATCATTCATTAAATATTTTTAAAAACTCTAATCATTCATTAATAATCTAGACCAATTCTTTAATCATTTCATTAATTATCTAAAAAAAATTATTTATGGGTATTAGACATTAAATATTTTCTTGCCCACAAAGCAGTGTGGGTATTATAGTGTTGAAAAAAAATATCATTATTTTAAAAGTCATTATGCAAGTATTGCAAAAGACATTAAAAAATCCCAAAAATTATTAAGAGACATGTATGCAAGTATTGCAATTTGAACCCTAAGCATACTGTAAATAAGTGCATTATATGATGCAAGTATTGCAATGGATGTAAAAAATCCAATTTATATTTAGGAGACCTATATGCGAATATTGTAAATTTAAGATTGCCTTATGGAAACTAAAATAGAAAGGATGTAGGTATTGCATATTTGGCTTCATAATAATGTCAATAAGTTAATTAAAATGTGGATATTGCTTTAAAAATCTTCAAATGATGCGATTTTTAATACAAAAGATGTAAGTATTGCACAAATTACATGATTATTTTTGTAAACCATATACAAGTTAATTATAAAATGTGCATGTGGGATTATTTAAGTTTTGATTTTTGCATCTAAAGCACTAAGAAGTTTACAAAAAAGAAGAAATATATGATTAACCATATGCCCATCAAACAAATGTGATTAAAAAAATATAATATATTAATAAAAGATGTAAAAAAATGGGTGAATAAAAAAATGTTTAAAAACCCAATGAAAAATCAATAAATCTATAGTATATCAAAGGACCAAAGTTCAAAAAATGGGTAGTCCAAAAAATGAAGGGGTTAAAAAAACCCAACATATAATATAAAGTGGAAACCTTAAACCATATCATTATCTACAATGTCGTGTTTAATTCGATAATTAGTTGCCAGCTTTGTGGCCCTTGCCATGTGACAAACAATGTATAAATGGCAACATTACATTTTGACATGAATTGCAATTGCAACAAACCCTTCCTTTATTGTGCTTTAAACCCTATAAACACCCAAAAACCACCAAATCAAACCTTAACACACCTTGGATGGAAACAAATTTATAAAAAGACAACAAACATTGATTATTATTTTTTCTTGCCTTTGATGAATCATTATAGATTCATGGAAGTCGAATATAATTGTCAACTTTGGTGTTCGATTCCCCTTAGTGGACTTTTGATCCTAACTTCCCATGCCCCAAACATTAAGACCCAACACATGCAACAATTGTTATAAAACTAACTTGACCAAGGTTGGTTTTGGTAATGGTGAACATAGTTGTGCAACAATTACCAATTCATCCCACTTGTGTTAGGCTTTGGCATGAGCACAACTAACAACCTTTTGATCATTCCATCTCTGCATAGCCATGGCATTTCCCAAGATACAAACGTTCATTTTAACATGGTCTTGATGTCAAGACCTTTTTCAAAAGTTGAAGGTTTACTAGGTTTTGCCTTCTCTATCACTAAGCCATGCACCTTCTTCAAATGTTTGATCGATAACCATTTGACAAAGTATGCAACAATGCAAGTGCCAACTTTAATTTGCCATTTTAACCCATCCTTAATCCATTCTTTCTCCTTCCAAACCATATTAAACAAACAAGGGGGTGCTAATGGTTGAGTGGCCTAGTTGGTTTCAAGCTCCAAACCTAAACAAAAAACTACCAAAAAAACAATTTTATTTATCAATAAAAAAATCTTAACCCTAACCTTAGACATAAAAAGATCACACAATCAAATACAACTATTGCAAACTTTAACCTCTTTCAAGTATTGAAATAATTTGTTTTTGAAAAAACATTTGCACCTTCCATCAAATGATGGAACGTGCAAGTGTAATTAAACTTTATTTTTTTTGTACAATTTTTCTTATGTGCATTTAATCTAATGTATGTAAATTTTGAAACAATCTAACTCACCACTTCTCGGTCAAAATTGCAAATATGTATTGGGAATGATTTCATCATTTGAATTGTGAAAATTCACCATTATCAACTTTAACCCACATTGATTGCTTGATTCATCAACTGCTAATTCTAATGGAACAACTTTTTGTTCCACAAATCTTGGTTGTAATGGAGCAACATTTTGCTTCTAAACTTCCAAATCACCACCAAGTTTTTTCAATCTCCTTCCTCTAGCCATTATAACCCTAAACATTATAAAAAAACCATTGGATTATTGTCATCTTCTTGGGCAATGGTAAGCAACTTCACAAAAGGATTGCAACAATAGGAGAATAGTTTTTTGGAAATGGAATATCCTTTTGCAATTTTTAAATTTTTTGAAAACCCCTAAATCCTCATGCATCATCCTCTTCCTGGTTGTGAGGAAATATGAAGTGTTACGAAAACAACATTAAAAAAAATACCAACAAGATGACAGTATGCACGTTGTCATCTTCTTGGTTGTGAAAAAGTTGTGAACATAATAGCAAGAAAAAGACCAAGAAGATGACAACATGCATGTGTTGTCATCTTCCTAGGTATGAAAAGTTATGAACACAATAGGAGCAAGAAGAAGACTGAGAAGATGACAACACATGTGTTGTCGTCTTCTTGGTCTTATTTTTGCTTATGTGCTCACACCTCTTCAAAACCAAAGAAATGACAATGCACACGTCATCATCTTTCTAGTCTTCTTTTTGTTCTTGCTATCCTCACAACTTCTCACTTTTAGGAAGACGACACAATGACTTCCTAGCTATGAGGAGTTGTTAACATAATACCAGCAAAAGGTCGATTAGACCAAGAAAACGATGACAAGCTTCGTCATCTTCCTAGCCATGAGGAGCTATGAAAAGTTGTGAGCATAACAACAACAAGAAGATCAGGAAGATGAAGATGCACACATTGTCATCTTCTTGGCTATGAGGGATTGTGAACATAACAACAAGAACAAGACCAAGAAGACAATGACATGCATGTCGTCATCTTCCTGGCTGAGAGGAGATGTGAGGATAATAGCAAGAAGTAGACCAAGAAGACGATGACATGCATGTTGTTGTTTTCCTGGTTTTGAGGAGAGAGTAACTTCACCCAAAAAAAACACAAAGAGCGATTGAAGGGCTTACCTTGTAATTTTGTTGTCTGCAACTATTCCAACATTCTCCATAGTTGCTCCAAAGCTCCAATGCAATTGCAAAAGTCTCCTGAATTCCAAAGCTCCATACTTCTACTGGATTTAGAAAATGAAGTTACATTTACGGTGGCTGATAGGGTTTAGGTAGAGAGTAAGTAGGTAGGAGTGAGTGAGTAGGTATGAATGAAAAAAATTGCTGGAGTGAGGGGGGCTTACAAAATGCTGGGCAAAGAGGGGGAAAATAAAAATTGCCTACTTGGATGGGTTTGGGTTCATCCCGAAACAGCCGCCTCATCCCAAACTGGTGCACTGGTGACTGCTGGTTCATTCCTGCCCCTTTAGTCAACAGGTACAAATCTATTCTGACCCACACTCCAATTTATGCAAAGGCTCAAACCCATTGTCAATTCAAGGTGGAAGTAGGTAAACTTTTGATTTTCAAAAGAAGGTAGAAATGTCCCACCAATCAATGAGTGCCACCACCATGCCATGTGTTGAAGGTTGTACAAATGAACATCTCTTGTGCACCCTCCAGGCTCCCTCCCTCACCCCCAAACTCCCATCTACCATGTTCACAATTTTGGATAACAATGTTTTGTATCCAAAAGCATCTCCAAATAGGCATAACAGAAACAGTGTGCATTGAGCTCCCAATCCATAAAACCAAGCCTCTCTTTCTTCTCTACTTTTGGTATTGTCATACACAAGTGAATCTGCATTGTACACACCCTCATCAAACACAAATATGTGTCTGCACATGCAGGAACCCTAAACCGTAGATGAAAATTTTGTCACACACAAATATAAAGTTAGTGTGCGAGTATACAATTTGTCTATAATTTCTCACCTCACTAAGTTCATGTTTGTAATAGTGTTCTAAATCTTGATAAATATGTTACCAAGCCACAGATTGACTTGCACTACAATAAAATTGTGGTTTTTCCTACAATAACGATTGGCCTGGGCCCATGACACATTTGAGGCAAAACTCTGTGGTATCATCCTGTTTATCTTAAAATTTTATGTTTTTATAAATCATGTGAGTTAAAAGTTTGTGATATCATTCAAGGCAATGTGAAATACATTTGGTATATACTATCAATTGACATTGAGAGAATATGTGCCACTGGTGTTGAAACATTGCTGGTCTTTGTAATGTGAAACTCATTTGCAATGATTCAATATTCATGTAATATATGCCAGTAGTAACACTGTTGCTCTTTGTAAGGTGTTTAAACTTATCTACCGTAATTTATCAATGCAGTACATGCCTGTAGTGTTGAAACATCGTTGGTCTTTCTACCAAGTTTCAAAACTTGCTCTAGGTTTCATTCACTTTCTTTTGGTATAATGTTCTAACACATAACTCATACATTCTCATGTTCCAGTACAATTTTGACTTCGGATAATGTTCTAAGCAACAAGTTGTTAATTGTCATGTGAGGATAGAAAAGTTAACTTACCATTTCTTAGAACAAACAAGCTGTTTCACGGGCCAAGAAAGAGTGGTTTGAGAAAGAAAGGTTGGATGCTGATAGCAACAGTAAGAAAAGAAACAAAAAGAGAGAGGCATATTTTGTCTTTAAATTTGAGACAGATTGTATTCCAATTAATCAAACCTCTTGGTTTCAAGGGGCTCCTGAAGAAAGAGATTGGCCAACACACTTCAATGTGTAAAAAACAGAGTCAAACCTTGATGACTTCTAATAAGTTCGAACCAAATGGGAGATAAAACTCACAACCATCACTATTTTTTACTGGCTTTGGAATCTGACTTTTCTCTCTCACGTTTGAGATAGAGCCGCTCCAATACTCTCCGGGCTTCACACTGAGGGAAATTGGTCAAGTCATAGTAATGAGGTGCAATATCAACCAACCTGCAAAAACCCCACATAAAAGAGATGCGACATCAATAAGAACAACCACACAGAACCAGCAGATGTGTAGGACCAGTTCACCTATCACTTTCATCACAAATATTATGATACCAAGTGCTGAAATATATATTGGTGTCAGGTGCACTGTAAATAGATGTTACCAGAAATAGACATGCCAATGCAGAAGATTAGGGCCACTAGTTTTCTGGGGGTCATTGGGTGTAGTAAACAGCCCAAGGCTAAACATCTCCTACATGAGCAGCAATGCAGTCCTGCATGACAAGGGATTCTCATAAAGAGATATGATTCAACTGGAACTTACCATTCCCCACGAACATCAGTTACAATGCGGATGAAGTTGCGACTAGTGAGAACAAACTCATTGTATATCACCCACTCCGGCTTGTGGTCCAAACAAGTGGATGGATGTAGGTGCACCATCTGCAATCAAAAGGCCCACATTCCCATCCATATCAATGTCAGCACCTATTAACACACCAAAATTTACCAAAACCATTTCCCTGGTTAACACATGGCCAACACATACAGCTGGAAGTCACATAAAAGTCTCTGTTAGAGAATCAGGAAAGAAAACCAACTAGAAAGCCAGAAGAGCATGTGCGACAAGTAGAGAAAGAAATTGTATCTAGCTTGTCCTTGCAGAGAACATGTGCCTCTACAAATCATATCTGCAAGATGAAGCAAACCCTAAACTACACCCACTCTCAATTACATGACTAAAACATGTTCCTAGAAAGACACAATCTGTGAAGAAAGGATAACAGCAGACCTGCCCAATGAAATGTGCATCCATGATTGATTTCCAACATCCACTGTGCAAGGAGATGAGGCTGAACTGACCTGATTATCTTTAACAGTAAGGTAGTGGCCTGTGCGCTCAAGGTGTGCCACCTGCATGAAGTAACCAGCAAGCATGGCCTTCCGAATGTTCACATAATACTCACGGCTATTGAAATCTGTGCTGCACATTTTGAGGTTGTAGCGGTTCATAATTCGCATTAACTGCCCTCGTACATCATCAGCTGACTTTAATGCTCGTACATTGATGAAGTTGTCATAGCACCAGGTAGCATCCTCACCTGCAGTTGTCTAAAATAATTCAGTATTTGTAAAGGTCACATAACCCCTATTTGTGGGATATGAGTGCTGAGTTGTACAATAAGAATAACTTTTTCCATAGAGATAGCTTACAACACTTCATACTAGCTAAGGAGCTTAAGGAAAGCCAGACCATTGAGCACACATGAAAGCACTATTCCAGGTTGTTCACAAACAGTTAATTTACTCAAAAAATTCAATGCTCAAAATTGTGAAACAAATTCAACATGGCATAATTTGAGAAGATGTGGAACTTATTAAATAAATAACTCTGATTAGATGCACCTTCAGAGCCAAAAACATCTACAGACCTTACATTCTAAGGTGGGTAAAAAGTGATACTTGCATAATTCAACACTAAGGTCAAGTGTTCAGAAAGTTGCTGAAGAAAGAGGGTGTACCATTTTGCTTGTAGGCATGGTAGACATTGAGCAGTGTGAGGTGGTCACCATCAATGTGTGCAAAGCGAGCCTTAGCTTCATCCGCAGCTTTCTGAGCATCCCTTGGGCGAAGGAAGCTATTGGGAACTATTATATATGGATATGGGAGCCACATGAATTTTATGTGTGCAACAGATTTTTTATCACAGGGTGAGGGAAGCAGCACCACGGAAGGTCAGCAGACGCAGAGAGTGCGGACAGCCGAAGAAAATGATGCACGCTGAGATGACTCTGCAACACTGCTTTACACTCTATCAACATC
>Ga0116230_10002454_pt1 | contig 17835 bp, 15 predicted proteins | sample S1TSphfallax_3_FD_88678 | JGI IMG/M metagenome (GOLD analysis project Ga0116230, IMG submission 88678) | Host-associated microbial communities from peat moss isolated from Minnesota, USA - S1T2_Fd - Sphagnum fallax MG | ecosystem: Host-associated > Plants > Peat moss > Unclassified | place...
CGGGTCGAAATCCCGGCGTTGTTCCAGCGAGCAGCGGGCGTTAGCGAGCGGCCGCCGGTCTGCGAACCCGCTGCGCTTGGGTCGTTGGCGGTGGCGATTGCCGCCGGCGGGTTGACTCGCGAGGCGTTCGCGGCGGGAGTCGAAGCGGGAATGGTGGCAACGACGTCGTCGTCTGACTCGGCAAAGCTCGACTCGCGAGCGTCATAGTCCGCCCGCATGTACACGACGGTGGAATCAGGATGCGCAGTGACGATGGTCACACGCTTCAATACTGAATCACCCGCGCCAAAATCAGGGATCACCGGTACGGCAGCGGGTGCCGCGGGAGCGGTGGGAGTTACCTGAAGGCCGTGGGCAGGCCCAAGGATCAGCGTCTGATTGCTGGGTGTTACTTTCACGTACGTCCAACGATCCATCGTTCGACTGTGGGCAAGTCACGAAGAATGCGCTCAAACAGCCTGTTAAGCAAGGAATTGAGCGCTCTAGGCGGCCGATATTGACCGCCTGACATAATATTATAAAGTAATAAGAATCAACTATATATGCATTATTTCTATAACTTACCTTTACTTTTGCATCTCCTGCATGACCGCTCCCGGCATCATATTGCCGTTCAGATTTGCCATGATCCACAACGACCCGCTGACCACCAGGGTGACGATCAATATGCCAAAGGCGAGGGCGAGTACCGTGTTGGTGTTATCCGGGCCACTGCCGATGTTCAGGAAAAACACCAGATGCACGCCCATCTGCGCGATGGCGAGCACGGCGAGTCCCACCGCCAAACCTGGCGCCCATAGCAGATGGCTCTGCGAGACGATGAAAGACGCGGCGGTGAGCGCGAGCGCGAACCCCAAGCCCGCGGTGTAGGTGAGTATGCTGCCTTCGCCCTCAGCATCGCCGGGCGCCCGATGGTCGGTTTTTTTTTGCTCTCCCATCAGGCGCGCACTCCCATCAGATACACCAGCGACATGACCGCCACCCAGATGATGTCGAGCGCATGCCAGAATAAGCCGAAGCAATGCAGACGGCGCAGCACGAAGGGCCGTGGACCCTTGGCGGCGACTTGGGCGACGTTGAACAACAACCAGAGGAGCCCGATCGTGACGTGTGTGCCATGCAAGCCCACCAGCGCGAAGAACGAGGACAGGAAGGCACTGCGCGAGGGACCCGCACCGCTCGCCACCATGCCGCTGAATTCATGAATTTCGAGGCCGAGAAAAATCGCCCCCAGCACGAAAGTCATGCCGAAGAGGACATAGAACGGGCGCAGGCGCCGGCGCGCGATGAACAGCGAGCCCAAGCCGCAGGTATAGCTCGAGAAGAGCAGGCACAGGGTTTCGATGGCGACATTGCGGATGTCGAACAGATGACGGGCGGAGGGACCGCCCGCGGTCTGCCCATTGAGCACCGCGTAGGTCGCGAACAAGGCCGCGAACATGATGATGTCGCTCAGCAGAAAGATCCAAAAGCCATAGGCCACCACCACGCGTACCGGGGCGGGCCCGTCATCTCCCGCGCGGGCGACTTCCTCAGGGACGGCGGAGGCGTCGGCCACTTGCGCCGTCATCCGAAGTCGGTTCCGGCGGGTCGAGCACGCGCCTCGGCGCGGAGTTGTTCGCCGCTGATGGTGCGCTCGGTGCGTTCCCGCCAACCGAACGACACCAGCGTCAGGAGCGCACAGCCGAGTCCCAGCCATGCCATCCACCAGATGTGCCAGATCAGTGCGAAGCCGGTGATGACCGCGAAGAACGCCGTGATGAAGCCATTCGGACTGTTCGTGGGCACGTCGATCGCCTCATAGCGGGTCGGCGACCTCAAGGCACCCAGCTGCTTCGCCCGCCAGAACGAATCCAACGAGTCCACCCTGGGCAGCACCGCAAAATTGTAAGCGGGCGGCGGTGAGGCGGTGGACCACTCCAAGGTACGCCCATTCCATGGATCGCCCGTGAGGTCGCGACGGCGCTCGCGGCTGCGAATGCTCACGACCAACTGTGCGACGGTGGCGATGATGCCGCACAGAATGATTACGGCGCCCGCTTCGGCGACGATCAGGTAGGGTTGCCAGCCCGGGTCGGCGTAGTGCTGCATCCGCCTCGTCATCCCCAGGAGTCCGAGCACGTACAGAGGCATGAAGGCGAGATAGAAGCCGATCAACCAGCACCAGAAGCTCACGAGCCCCAGACGCCGATCGAGGGTGAAACCGAAGGCCTTGGGAAACCAATAGTTGTACCCGGCCATGGCGCCGAACAGCACGCCGCCGATGATGACGTTATGAAAGTGCGCGACCAGGAACAGACTGTTGTGCAGCACGAAATCGGCCGGTGGCACGGCCAGCAGAACGCCGGTGAGGCCGCCGATCGTGAAGGTGATGATGAACCCCACGGCCCATAGCACGGGCACCTCGTAGCGGATCCGGCCGCGGTATAGGGTGAACAACCAATTGAAGATCTTCACGCCCGTGGGTACTGCGATGATCATGGTCATGATGCCGAAGAAGGCATTCACGTCGGCGCCCGCTCCCATGGTGAAAAAATGGTGCAGCCAGACCATGAACGAAAGGACGCAAATGGCCATGGTCGCCATCACCATGGAGCGGTAGCCGAACACCGCCTTGCCCGCAAACGTGCCGATCACCTCGGAGAACACACCGAACGCGGGCAGGATGAGGATGTACACCTCCGGATGCCCCCAGGCCCAGATCAAATTGAAATACAGCATCGGGTTGCCGCCGGCATCGTTGGTGAAAAAATGCATGCCGACGTAACGGTCGAGCAGCAGCATCCCGAAAGTGGCGGTGAGAATTGGGAAAGCCGCCACGATCAGCAGGTTGGAGGCGAGTGCCGTCCAGCAGAATATGGGCATTCGCATGTAGCTCATGCCCGGCGCGCGGACCTTCAAGATGGTGGTGACCAGATTGATGCCGGCGAGGAGGGTACCGATTCCGGAGATCTGCAGGGCCCAAAGGTAGTAGTCGACGCCGACATCCGGTGAGAACTGAATTTCGGAAAGAGGCGGATACGCGAGCCAGCCGGTGCGCGCGAAGTTGCCGACGATGAGCGACAAATTCACCAACAGCGCCCCGGAGGCGGTGAGCCAGAAGCTCACGGCGTTCAAGACCGGAAACGCCACGTCGCGCACGCCGAGTTGCAAGGGCACCGCGAAATTCATCAGGCCGATCATGAAGGGCATGGCCATGAAAAAAATCATGATCGTGCCGTGCGCGGAGAAGATCTGGTCGTAGTGTTCCGGCGGGAGATAGCCCATGGCACCGCCCGCGGCGACGGCCTGCTGGGATCGCATCATGAGGGCGTCAATGAAACCGCGGCAGAGCAGTACCAGCGCCAGCAGCACATACATGACGCCGATGCGCTTGTGATCGACGCTGGTAAGCCACTCACGCCACAGGTAGGGCCACCAACCCTTGCGTGTCACCAGGATGAGCACCGCCAGTGCACCGACCAGGATGAGCGCCGAGGCGCCCATCTGCAGCGGGTTGTCGAAGGGGATGGCCGACCAGCCCAATCTGCCCATGCTAACGGTGCACCCCGCCGGCACCCGCCGCCCCGGTTGGAGCCAGCGGGGCGGACGTTTGCACAATGTGGTCGAACAGGTCGGGCACGATGCTGCGGTAAATCTGCGCGCCCACGCGATTATCAGGCTGCGCAAGTTTGTCATAGGCGCGCAGGTCGAGCACTCCTACGGAAACGGCGCCGCCGGCGCCCGCGGCTGCGGCACCCGCCTGCGTAGCGGCAAGCCACGACTGGAATTGCCCGGGCGACAATGCGTGGACGATGAAGTGCATATCGGCAAAGCCGTTGCCGTTGAAGTGGGAGGACAGGCCGGCGAAGTCGCCAGGGTGGTCGGCCATGAGATTCAATTGACTAGTCATGCCCGGCATGGTGTAGATCTGCGATCCCAGCTGGGGCACGAAGAAGGCGCTCATGACCGTGGCCGAAGTGAGCATGAATTTCACCGGTACGCCGGTCGGCAGCACCAGCTCGTTGACGGTGGCCACGTTGAGCTCGGGATAGATGAACAGCCATTTCCAATCGAGCGATACCACCTCGACGGTGAGGGGTGCTCGGCCTGAGTCGAGTTTCGCCCGCGGGTCGAGTTCGTGGGCGCCGATCCAGGTCACCCCCGCTAGCAATATCACCACCATCGCGGGTATCGACCACACCACCAGTTCGATCTTGCCCGAATAGGCCCAGTCGGGCGTGTAGGCGGCCCGCGTATTGGAGGCGCGATACCACCAGGCAAAGGCCAGCGTCATGAGGATAACCGGAATCACGACCACCAACATAATGGCAGTCGCATTGATGAGGATCAGCCGTTCGGCAGCCGCTACCGGCCCTTGCGGGTCGAGCACACCCACTTAGAGGAGCGCCGATATCGCGTCTTCGATCCCCTTCGAGTCCAGGCCTTGATAGCCCATTTGTTGCCACAGTCCGCCGCTTCCTTCCAAGTGAGTCCCGATGTGGTTGTACCTGCCTTTGAATCCCGCCTGCAGTAGGTAGCTGCCGAAGCGGCTGCCGAGGCCGGTCTTGACGTTCCAACCCTCCGCCACGAGCACGAAGGGCGCGGCGGCCAGCCGCCTCATGATGTCGTGATCGACCACGTTGATCGTCGCCTTGTTGATGAGACCCACGTTCACACCTCGTTCTCGCAGATTGAGGATGGCATCGAGTGCCCGATACACCGTCTCGCCGAAGGCCACGACCCAGCCGCCGCCGGCCGGAGCCTCGCGGACCACATCATCCTTGCCCGGCTCGAAGGGCTTGCCCTCGTACAGGCGGCTGCCATCGGCCGCCAGAATATCGGGCACCGGGGCCCGCGTGCTGAACACAAAGCGCAAGCCCGGGTCATTGAATATTCGCCGCACGCAGGCGGCGAACTGATGCTGATCGACGGGAAAATACAAGCGTGTGGTGTCATCCGAGTGGCCGGGTTTGACGCCGCCGTCGGCGAACAGGCTGTTGATGCCGAAGTGGCAGGTGTTGTCGGCCATATCGTCGACGCCGCTGTGACTGAAATGCGCCAGCACGTTCGCGAAGTTCAGGCGCGCCATGGTGATTTCGCTGATGCACATCTCGAGAAAGGCGCTGAACGTGCCGTAGATGCCCTGCTTGCCGGGCGTCGATCCGAAGCCCGCGGCGGCCGAATAATTGCCGCGCTCCATGATGCCGCCACGGATGAAAATTTCCGGATGCTGGGCGCGAACGTGGTGCAACCCGCAGGAGCCTTCCAAATCGTTGTCGAAGACCCGGACGCGTTCCATGCGCTCGCCCTCGCTCATCTGATCGAGCAGACCGTTGATGATCTTGCCAAAGTCGTCGCGGTTCTTACCGCTGCCAGTGGAGCCCTTGAAGGTGAGCGGGCTCTTCGACGGTTTCGCCGCCTTCAACATCTGGATGGCCGCATCGTAGCAGCCGCGACTCTCGAGATAGCGGATGGCGAGATCGGCCTTGAGCACTTCATGAGCACTCGGGCTGCCTTCCGCGCCGACGATGCCCGGCGCCATCGGCCGCTTGATGACCAGCGCGTGGGGCAGGCGGTCGCGAAATACCCGGCACAGATCGATGTAAAGGGCCTCCATGTCCTCGCCCATGGTGGTTTCGGTGGTCAAGCCATAGCCCGACAAGGTCCTACTCAGGTCGTAACCCACCATGTAGTCCTGCGGATGTCCGGCGATGGTGACGTTGTTGTCATCGACCAGCAACTTGACATTGAGCTGCTTGCCCATCATCAGGCGTGCGGCTTCCGCATTGTCACCCTCCATCTGGCTGCCATCGGAGCCGAGCAGGATGACGGCCTTGTCGGGATTGGCGAGGGCGACACCATTGCAAAATGCCCACAGGTGTCCCAATCGACCGGAACTGAATTCGACGCCGGGAGTGAGCATCTTCTCCGGATGTCCGGGCAGGCCGCTGCCGTATTCCCGATAGTGCAGCAGTTGTTCCGCGGGCATGGCGCCATTCAGCACACTCAACAAATACTGCGTGGCCACCCGATGTCCGGCCTCATCGTAGAACACGGGAACGATGGGCACGCCCTTGGCGATGAAGGCGCGGATGATCATCACCTCCGGTACGGTGTCATAGGCGCCACCCGTGTGGCCCGACAAGCCCTTCGCGCCCGCCAATGCCGTGAAGAAAACGATGGCGTCACGGCACAGTTGGATGTTGTGGCGTAGGGCGGACTTTTGCGACTCGGTCAGTTGCTGCTGCGCCGGATCGAGTTCCAGGTCGATGATCTTGCTGAGATCAATGGGAAAAGCTTCGTTTGCGAGGAGTGTTGCGCTGCTCATGCAAAAAATTATAGCGCGGCGTATGGCGGGCGAGTTCTGAAGGTGCCGCCGTGGCCACGACACAATTTATGCGAGCAGTGCCGGCATTGTCCGACGCGTTTCGTTGGCCTCGGCTGACAGACGGCTGACCGCCCCCGCTTCGAGGCGCCCTCCGCGGCGGTCAGCCGAAGCTTTGCCAAGCGCCGACACACAAGGCGGCGCCTACCACCGTGATGGTCGCCGCACTCAGCACCGGCAACAGATGGGGCCAGCGCACCGCGCCGGTGGGTCGGCGCAGCCGACTCCGGGCATAAAGGAACAGCAGACCGACGACGGTGAGCGTGAGGGCCAAGCCCACACTGAAGACAAGGACCATGAGCATGCCGAAGGCGGTTTTGCCGAGCGCAATTGCGGCAAGCAGCAGCACCAGCGCGGACGGACAGGGCACCAAACCACCGGATACACCCAGGGTCAGCAGACTCTTCCAGGTGACCCGTTCGCCGCCGGCACCCGGGGGCAGATGTGAGTGCATCCGTCCGCCGCCATGAGAATGCATCGTGCCGTCCTGGATCGTCAGGTGATCGCGTGCGAGGATCAGACGATGAGCAACCGGCGAAGCCACTTGAAAGGCGAGGGCTCGGCTCGTCCCCGCGTCCAGGCGTGGTCCGGGTGTGGACGGCCGGAGCGCATGTACGGCGGCGCGGGCGCGTTGCACCAGCAAGACGAGACCCATGCCGAGCACCAGCAAGGCCGACACCAGGCTCAATGCCGGCAGGAGGCGCTCAGGGTTCACGAAACGCGATGCGTACAGGGTGGCGAAGCCGAGGGCAAACACGCCGATGGTGTGCGTGACGGTGACGGTGAAGGCGAGGAACACCGCGTGGCGCGGTGTGCCGCGTGAGCCGATGAGGTAGGCGCCGACGATGGTCTTGCCGTGGCCGGGCGACAGCGCATGGACCGCTCCCAGCAGCAGCGCCGCCAGCAGCGCGAGCGCCATGACTCTGACGTTGAGCGGCCGGCCCGATATGGAGTCAACGAGTGCGCGGGTTCGCGCCGTGATCCAGTCCGCTTCGCTTACCGCACGCACACCCTGCGAGTTCGGCGTGGCGGCAGCCTTCAGTGCCGGTCGCCCGGCGCCTGGCCGGTGACCGATCGCCGTCGCGCCGGCCGGCAGCCCCGAGTCAGTGAAGCTGAAATCAACGCGACGTTCATCGAGCGGCCCGGCGGCGGGCAACGCTTGCAAGGCGTCGGTCAGGCCGGCCGTTGCCGAATCGTCGTACGCGTTGCCGGCGAACACGGTCAGGGCGGACGCGGCTTGCACGACGATTTCATGCCAACCCAATTGACCTGCATAGCCGTGATTCACGAACTGCACCCGGTGCGCGCCACCGGCGGGCGCGGACGAGCGGTGGCCCGTCGCGTCGAGATCCGCCGTGGGGTCGAGATCGGCCGTCAGGTCGAGGTCGGCACGCAGCGAGAATCCACCCTGCTCGGTGGGCAGGCTGCTGGTCCAATGGACCGCCCGTAACGGCCGCCGCACGCCGTCGACGATCAGCTCCAGATCATCGGCGAGCCGGGGGGCGAGCCGACCCACATAGGCATCACGCTCGGCCTGCGAAGTGACACCGTTACCATCGGTGTCGGCGCGATGCAGTTCGCGCAGCGCCGGTAACTGGCCGAATACCACGGCATAGTGAACCTCGATCGTCTGCGAGTGGACGGTGAGCCCGCAAAATTGGTTGATGGTGAAATTGCCGAGCAGACTGGCCACCGTATCAGCGCGGCTCGCGGTGGCGCAGCCGAACAACGCCGCCGCCGCCAGCACCGCGACCGCGCAAACCCGCGGCATCCATCCTTGCCCAAGCTGGCACCCGTCGGTCCTTCCCTGCCGCACGTCAACGCTCCGGCGGATGCTGATGGTCGTGTGCATGGCGGACCCCACCATGGTCGTGGACATGCAGATGGGCAGCACCCGCGCGCAGCGAGTAGCGCTGTTCGATGGCGCCGTATTTCCAAATCGCCACCGACAATCCCCAGGCCAGCAGGAACAGGCCGACGATGATGTAGCCGAGGACGCCGAAATCGACGGCAGCCACGGCGTCGACGAAGTCGCCATGCCAATGGCCCATCCTGATGAGAACTTGCAGCATCTCGATCGTGCCGATGACCAGTGCCACCGCCACCGACAGACCGGTGGTGGTGATGTTGTAGAAGATTTTACGCAAGGGATTCAGGAACGCCCAGTCGTAGGCCTTGCACATGAGAATGCCATCCGTGGTGTCCATGAGGGTCATGCCCGCGGCAAACAGCAGCGGCAGGCAGAGCACGCCGGGGATCGGCAGGTCGCCGGCGGATGCCCCGGCGGTCATGGCGAGCAAGCCCACTTCGGAGGCGGTGTCGAAGCCAAGACCGAACAGCAGGCCGAGGGGATACATCTGCCAGCTATGGTTCATCAGGTGTTGCAGGCGGCCGCCGAACAGGCGATTGAGCAGACCCCGTTTCTGCAGCAGCAACTCCAGATGCGCATGACTGTGCGCACCGGACTTGGCCTTGCGCCATACCTTCAAGATGTCGAGCAGCACCAGCAAGTTCAGAATGCCGATGATCCAGAGGAAGGTGGCCGACACACCGATGCCGACGATGCCGCCGAAACTCTGCAGCGCCGGCAGATGAGTACTTACCGCCGTGGCCGCGAAGGCGATCGCCACCGCCAGGCACAGCACCACCGACGAATGGCCCAACGAAAAGAAGAAGCCGACCGCAAGCGGCCGCTTGCCCTTCTGCAGCAGGTAGCGCACGGTGTCGTCGACCGCCGCGATGTGATCCGCATCGAAGGCATGCCTCAAGCCGAACAGGTAGGCCGCGAACCCCAAACCGACCAGCTGCACATGCGCGGCGGCATAATGTAAATAGAGCCCCCAACCGGCAACATGCAGCAGCGCGATGCAACCGTACAGACCCGAGATACGCGACCATTCGGTCCGTGAAAACGACAGCCGGCCAGTGCGTCGGCCGGCGGTTTCTTGAACCAAGACGAATTCTGTCACGCGGCCCCGCCATGTTGATGAGTTACTCTCATGTTCGAGCCAAACCCGCCCTTGGATGCATGGAAAATACGCGCCGACGCGCATCTGCGACGGCGACCCCAACGAAAAGCGTACTATGAATTTGTTGAAGATTACCCTCAGATTGGCGGCATTCGCCTGTGTATTCGCGGGTCCGCTCTGGGCCGGCCCGGCGCCCGCTGCGAACCCGGCGACGGCGGCCGCACCGGACCCGGTTCGTGCGCCGTTCACGCCGGCCGCGGACGCGGAGGTGCTGCAGGAAGTTCCGTCAGCGGCCGATCCTGCGGTGTCGGCCATGCGCGCCTTGAGAGCGAAGTTCGATGCCGAACCCCACTCCCTCGATCGCGCCATTGAACTCGCGAATGCCTACATCGACTACAGCCGGCAGATCGGCGATGCGCATTATGCGGGCTACGCCGAGGCCGTCATCGCACCGTGGCGTAAACGCCCCGTCCCGCCGGCGAGCGTGCTGCTGACCGAGGCGACCATCCTGCAATATCGTCATCAATTCGCCGTTGCGCGCGACCTCTTGCAACAGACTCTGCAGCTCGAGCCCCACAATGGTCAGGCCTGGCTGACGCTCGCGACGCTCGACATGGTGCAGGGCGACTACCCGCGAGTGAGCAAGGAGTGTGCCGCGGTGACGAATGACGCGTTCCTCGTCACGGGTCTCGCCTGCCTGGGGATTCTGCGCTCCTATACCGGGCATGCGGAGCAAGGCCTCGTGTTGCTCAATCAAGCACAGGCGCCGAGCGCTGCACCTGGGTATCAGGCATGGGTACATGGTCTGCTCGCGGAGAGCGCCGAGCGGCTGGGCCGTTGGCCGCTCGCCGAGTCGCAGTACCGGGCGGCGTTGACATTGCTGCCCCAGGACAATTTCCTGCTCGTGGCCTACGCGGATTTTCTGCTCGATCGGCAGCGACCGCGCGAGGTGCTGCCGCTGCTCGCCGGGCATGAACAGTCGGACACGGCGTTCTTGCGCATCGCGCTGGCCGAGGCGGCACTCGACAGTCCGCAAACGGCCCGCTATACCTGGATCATGGAGGCTCGCTTCGCGGCTCTGCGTGAACGCGGCAGTGAATATTTCGGTCGCGAGGAGGCGCGTTTCGCGCTCCTCTTGCAGCATGACCCACAGGGCTCGCTCGAGCTGGCACTCGCGAACTGGCAGGTGCAAAAGGCTCCGTGGGATGCGCGCGTGGTGCTCGAGGCGGCTGCGGCCGCTCATGATCCGAATGCTGCGGCCGGGGTGCTCGATTTTGTCGACGAGACCCATCTGCAGGATCCCATCGTCGTGCCGCTGGCGAAGCGTTTGCGTGAACAGCTCCGTGCGAGTGCGCGATGAAACCTTGGGCTTTGCTCGTGCTCGTGCTCGTGAGCGCCATCGCCGGCGCGCACTCGGCCAGCGACGCTTACCTCACGCTCGATGCGGTCGCCAAGGGCGCGGCTGGCGGTGACGGCGGGGCTGGCGGTGACGGCGGGGTGGGCGCTCGCAGCGGGGCGGGCGGCGACGGCGCAACGCACGGCAAGGGTACCGTCGTCGTTGCCCATGGCCAATGGGATATTGCCCTACGGGACTTGGATTTCGTGCTGCGCGTGGATGACGATGGCGACGGACGTATCACCTGGGGAGAATTGCGGCGCCATCAGGCGCAAATCGAGCGCTACGCCACCTCTCGGCTGACCTTCACCGGTGGATCGGGCGATGCCTGTGCACTGCGCGTGACCCGGCAACAGGTCGACGGCCATGCCGACGGGACCTACGCGGTGCTGTTCTTCGACGTGCTGTGCGACCGGCGACCGAAGTCCTTGCGCATGAGCTACGACTTGTTCTTCGCGATCGATCCGTCGCATCGTGGCATTCTCGTCATGCATACGGGTGAGGACATTGCGACCGCGGTGCTGGCGCCGGAAAATGCGACCGTCAACCTGCCCCTGTGATCAACGAATGTGGTAGGGTCCGTGGAGCCGTCGAGGATCTGGGGTTGTGGTGGACGTACATTTCGATTGCACCCGATGTGGCAATTGCTGCCGCAGTACGAAAATCCCGCTCACGGCCCATGAGGCGGTGGATTGGCTGAGTGACGGCAACGAAGTCCAGGTCATCTGCGAGGCCTTGCCTTGGGCCGTGGATCGGTCCGCCGATGATCCCGAAGCCGCCCGCTTCAAAGGGCGCTCGTTTGCGGCGCTGAGCGATCTGCTGCCCATCCGAGTGCTGGTGACATTGGTGGCGAATATTCCGGGCGATTGTCCGAACCTGCTGCCCGACTTGCGCTGTGGTGTCTATGAACGCCGGCCGCTGGTTTGCCAGATCTATCCGGCCGAGGTCAATCCCTTCGTGCAGCTCAACAAGACCATGAAGGCGTGCCCCGAGGACGCCTGGGCGTCGCATCATCCGCTGCTGATGCGCGACGGCAAGCTCGTGAATGCCGATACCCGATTGAAAATCGACCAATGGCGGGCGGCCGAGGCGCTCGAAGTCGTCGTCAAGCGGCAGATATGCAGCGCCTTGCAAATCTCCGATGCGGCCGTGGCGCAGGAGGGATTCTTGATCTTCACGCCGCCACGCGATGCGCTGCTGCGAACCCTCGACGCCGCGCTGCGGGGCTGGTATGCGGTCAACGACAAGTTGTCAGCCGAGACACCGTGGCGTTTCGTGACCGATCGGTCCGAGACCGCGCAACGTCTCAGCCGCAGTGGCGCAGTGGTACTGTCGCCGAACAGCAGCACGGCGGCGATGGCCTGTGAGTACATCGGCTTCAAGCGGCAAGCGATGGCCTCAGCCACCGGCTGAGGAGGCATGCAGGCGTCGTCCTTCCATCCACTGCCACGAGATCAGGGCTGGCAAGCCGCACAACACTTCGCGAAGCCGTTTCGCCATCGAGACCGCGAGCGCCAGTTCGCCGTTGATCCCGAGCGCATGACCAAACAGCACCAGCGTGGCTTCCTGCACGCCGAGTCCCGCCGGCACCACGAACGCGAGGTGGCGCATGGTCTGGGTCATGCTCTCGAGAATCAAGGCGGTGCCGCTGCCTACCGGATGTCCGAACAAGCGCAGCGCGAACCACACTTCGAAGGAGCCCATCAGCAATGCGAGCAATTGCAAACATCCGGCCGTGCCCAACTTGCGCCAGCGGCGCAAGGTCGCCCGCAATTCGCGGTCCAACGAGGAGGCGCCCTCGGTGAGCGCTTTGGCGTCGACCAACGGGCGTAGGAAGTGCTCCAGGCGCTGAAATACCGAACCATGGCGCAGGAGCAACAGGGTAATCACCGGCGCGGGTAGACTCAAGGCGAAGGCAAGGAACAGCCGGTGGAATTGCTCACCGGCGGAGTGAACCTGCAACAAGAGCAGCAATCCGAGCGCCGTGAACGCGTAGGAAACGATCAAGGTCAGGAGGATCTCGGCGATCACGGTGGCGCCGACGGACGCGCCGGCCAGGCCGCGCCAGCGCATCAGGCGCACACCCGCCACGCCGCCACCGACGCTCGCCACGGGCAGCAGCCGGTCGATGCCCTCGCGGACCGTGGTCACCCAGAACACGTAGGCCAAACCCGCCCGGCGCAGCACATCATAGGGCTGCAGCATCACCCACCAACCGATGGCGTAGAGCAGGAAGTACAGGGCACGATACGGCACCAACCACAGCAGCGGCCAGCCGCCGACTTCCAGCGAGTGCAGCATGGCAGTCAGATCGGTACGCAGCGCGAGCACCACGAGGAGCGTCAGCCCGAACACGGCTCCAATGTAGCCGAGCGTGCGCACCAGTTCAGCGGCTGCGGGATGAGGTGAGCGGACGCATCAAACCGTCGGCGCCTACATCGAATTCCGTGCCGCGCCACACCACTCGCGACGTGAAGAAGCTACGGAACCAAATCCAGCAAATGAGCAGATCCCGGATCGGCAGCAGCCACAGATCACCGAGTAGCCGGGACAGCGTTCCACGACGCGGAGCGACATAGAAGGCGATGCGCACCAGCGCGGTGATCGCGAACAGGATTGCCGTGAGTTCGGACTGTCTGCCGCCCGCCGCGGCCAACAGCAGCCCCATGGTTGCGAGCGGCAGGCTGAAGGTCAGGAAAATGAAGGCGAAGCTCCACGGCCGCAAAATTCGAATGGTGCGCATCCACCGCATCTCATGGCGGGTCAGCGATTCATAGCTTTGTTCGTGATGCTCGCCTTTTACGGGGTAAGGGGAGAGCACGATACGCAGGCCCAGCCCGTGGACCAGTTCGCCGAGTCGATGATCGTCGGCGAGGTGATTGACGATGGTGCGGAAGCCGCCGATTGCCCGCAGCGTGTCCTGTCGCAGACACAGAGTTTGACCGGAAACGTAGCCCTCGTAGCCGAACAGCCAGGCGAGCAGCACCGACGGCACATACCATTCGTTGATGTACATGGCGCCGAGGCGTGACCAGACGCTTGCCGTCGGCACGCCGCGATAGGCGCAGGTCACCATGCCGACGGTCGGGTCCAAGAGCGGCGTGGTGACGATGGCGAGATAGTCGGTGCCGACGAACGCATCGCTGTCCGCCATTACCAGGTAATCGTGGCGCGCAACGCGGAGCATGTTGATGAGATTGCTGATCTTCAAATTGGTGCCGTGCTGGCATGGATCGATGACCACGTCGATGGCAAGGTCGGGAAATTCGGCGACCAGTCGCCGGACGACCTCGCAGGCTGGATCCGCCGCGTCGCGCAGTCCGAAAATGATTTGATACTGAGGATAATCCTGCACGCAAAATCCGCGCAGATGTTCGTACAGTCCCGGCTCGGCGCCGCATAACGGTTTGAGCAGCGTGACGGGCGGCAGCGGCAGACGCGCCGCGGCGGGCTTATGCCGCTGCCATACCAACCACGCCGTGAGCGCGACCATGGAATAGCCTGCCGCAATGCTCAAGCAGGCGAAGCCGACCGCCGCCATCAGCAAATGAAGAACGGGCATGGGACTTGCGCAGAGGTGCGAGGCCCATCAAGCCTCGTGGGCGCGCAGGAAGCGAAAGAACTCCACCCCTTCGCGCAGCCGTCGCTTCATCATGTCCCAGCTGCCGAGCATTTCACGGACGATTTCCCAGATCTTGTTGGGGCGGAAGTAGAAGCGCTTGTAGAACACTTCCATGCTGTGGAAAATTTCTGCCTTCGATAGATGCGGATAGCTGATGGCGGCCAACTGCACGCCCTTGTCGTTGACCAGATTGACCGACGAATTCTCTTCCAACCAGCCGTTGTCCACCGCCTGTTTGTAGAGGCTGGTGCCGGGGTAGGGCGCAGCGAGCGAAACCTGAATCGTATGCGGATTGATTTCCTTAGCGAAATTAATGGTCTTCTCGATGGTCTCGCGGGTTTCGCCCGGCAGGCCGAGAATGAAAGTGCCGTGCACCAGGATGCCCAGTTTGCGGCAGTCGCTGCTGAAACGTCGGGCGATATCCGTGCGCAACCCCTTTTTGATGTTGTGCAAGATCTGATCGTCGCCCGATTCGAAGCCCACCAACAGCAGCCGCAGACCATTGTCCTTCATCACCTTCAAGGTGTTGTAGGGCACGTTCGCCTTGGCATTACAGCTCCAGGTCATCCCGAGCTTGCCCATGCCGATGGCGATCTCCTCGACTCTCGGCAGATTCGACGAGTCGGTGAACGTATCGTCGTCGAACATGATCTCCTTGACCTCGGGCATGTTCTCCTTGATCCATTGCACCTCGGCGATCACGTTGGCAGCTGATCGAACCCGGTAACGATGGCCGCCGACGGTCTGCGGCCAGAGACAAAACGTGCACTTGGAACGACAACCGCGACCTGTATAGAAACTCACGTAGGGGTGTTTCAGGTAGCCGATGAAGTAGTTCTCGATCTTCAAATCCCGCTTGTAGACGGGCGCCACGAATGGCAGAGCGTCCATGTCCTCGATGATGGCGCGCGGCAGATTGTGCACGACGCGACCTTCCGGACCGCGATACGACAGACCCTTGATGTCGGCGAGCGGTGCGCCGCTCGCGACCTCCTGACAGGTGTAATCGAATTCCTCGCGACAGACGAAATCCACCGCGGTGGCGGCCTTCAAGGAGCCCTCGGGGTCCACCATGGTCTTCGCCCCAACCAGCCCGATCCTGATGTTCGGGTTGTCCTCGCGCAGCAGTTCCGCGAAGCGCGCATCGGTGGGAAAGGACGGCGTGCTCGTATGCATGATGACGAGATCGAAGTCGCGCGCGATCCGCAGGCTCTCCTCGACCGAGAGTTCGTCCGCGGGGGCATCCAATACGCGTGACCCGGGCACCAGCGCCGCCGGCTGCGCCAACCAGGTCGGAAACCAGAAGGATTTTATTTCACGCTTCGCCTGGTACCGCGAACCCGCGCCGCCGTCGAAGCCATCGAAAGAGGGAGCCTGCAGGAACAACGTTTTCAGATAGGGACGGGTCGGAGATTCCAGGGTCATTGTCGATTGCCTCGCGGGCATGAAGCCTAAGGTCGCTGTAGGCTTAGGATAATACAGGGTTTTCGGCCCCCGGACCAACTGCTCAAGTGGTCGCGCGCGGTGTCGCGACGCGGGCGCGCTTGGCGCTCAGGGCTTCGTGGGCCGATTCGCCGCCATCGTCGCAACGGCTGCTTGCAACTGCGCCTTGCACAGTTTGTTCGCCTGATTATAGGAGAGCGTGCGGCTCGCCAGCATGGCCTTGGTCATACACGCATTGAGTTGCTGCCGATGAGTGAGGGGGTGGGGGTTCCAGCCGGCGGCGGCGGCCGTGGCGATGCCGGTGGCGCCGACAACAAGAATCGCGAGTACAAAACGAATCATCGACACCGCTCCCCAAGAACCAATGGATCCTCAAGGTAGTATGTCCATCCCGACAGCCGTCGGCATTGCCCCTGGAGCGTTATCGGCTGTCAGGCTTGCGCCGACAGTCGGTCGATGGTGTCGACCCCCGGCTCGAGTTGATGCGCCCGCAGCCAGTTGAGCGCGGCCGGGACCAAATCGCACGACGTACAGCAGCCGATATCCGCGCCAACGTCACGATAGGCTTGCGGACGCTCGAAGAACGACCGGCCATCGACGATGACGGCGAGCTTTGGGTTTCGCGAGGCCGCGCGCGCCGCGCGAATGGTGAACCGGATGGCGGCCAGTTGTTGGTCGCGCCGCAGGGCCGTGCTCACCGAGAGATCGAGCACATCAATCCAATTCTCATGAAGTATCTCTCGTAACGCATTGTCGCTGCGGGGGATTTCACAGATGACATCCCACCCATCGCGAAGGAACAGCTCCGACCCCAGGGTGCAGCTGAGGCCGTGCATTTCGCCGGGTTGGGAGACGACCAGCACCACGTGACCCGGATGCCTGGCAGATCCCGGGAATTCTGCCGGGCAATCATCCCCCAGCGTCAAACTGAGACGGCGCGCCTCGAGCTGCAATCTCGCCAAGGCGGCGGCGACACCGAAATCGTCACAACAATCGTCCTCCCAAAGTCCTCCCAGACAGCGTGCCGCAGGTTCGAACACCTCGCGAAACAGCGGTTCCACGCCGGCGCCCTGGTTGACCAGCGCATCAAGAAAATTTGATGAATCAGCCGCATCCAAATGTTGCAGCAGTCCGGCGAGATCTTGGGCTGCGCTCTTCGGCGCGTGCCAAATTTTTTGGCTGTCGGTCGTTGCGGTCACCTGACCGTCGTCCCTAATGGAGTGTGAGCTGAGCGAATCCATGAGCGCATCCTTCAAGCGCGGTACCACCGACCTTGCGAAAATCGAATCCCAGGCGTCATCGGCCAAGATGCAGGGTTGCCGCCGAAACTTCGAAATCAATTCATCAGGCTCCCGCATCCCAGCGAAAATACGATGAGGCCTCGATTCGATTGCGATGTTGAGCGGATCTGAGAATGTCGTCGATGTCCGCCGAGGACGATGCGGACGGGCGGCTGCGATAGGCGATGACGCTGATTGATTTTAAAGTTCCCCCGCGCGATAGCGCTCGTGCGCCGCATCCTACGTTCGGATCCTCATGCAACATGAGCCGCGTCCCCTTAGCCTTATGCGGGCGAGTGTCATCCTCTTCACGTACCTACGTCAATAGCGAGACCTCGCCGGCAGCGGGTGGGGCATCGAGAAAGCGCTGGTAATCCGCGCAGAACCGTTGCGGGAGTTCGAAATGCGGCATTGCCCCAGTCGGATAAACGGTGAATTGCCAATTACGGCGATTCTCCACCAGCGTCTTTAGCCGGTAGTCGACGAAGTCACCGCGAATGCCGTGACTCAACCATACCGGAACCGTCGCTGCTTGGTAGGTCTCATGGATGTCGCCGGAGAACAGGTAGCCGGCCAGGAATCGCAGCGGCGCAAAGCGTGCACCCGGTTGCTTCGCAGTCTCGATGTCGTATTGCCACAACGCTTCATCGATCTGCTTCGAGCCCCAGGTTCGTTGCAGGAAATAACGGATCACCTTGGGCTTCGTGAGTTGCCGGAATGCCCATGAGCCGTCGTCGAAGGCGCGCAATAAACGATAA
>Ga0116230_10002455_pt1 | contig 17830 bp, 18 predicted proteins | sample S1TSphfallax_3_FD_88678 | JGI IMG/M metagenome (GOLD analysis project Ga0116230, IMG submission 88678) | Host-associated microbial communities from peat moss isolated from Minnesota, USA - S1T2_Fd - Sphagnum fallax MG | ecosystem: Host-associated > Plants > Peat moss > Unclassified | place...
CGTCATCTCAAAGCGCGCTTTCCGGCGCGTTTCCCCAAAAAACCACCCCGCTAAAAACTTCAAACGCATCTCCAAAAGGAGGTAGATCCGCAGTGAGTAACCCAAGCATCGTCCATACGAGTGACGCCACGTTCGATAAGGACGTCTTAAAATCCGACAAACCCGTTTTGCTCGATTTCTGGGCGGAATGGTGCGGCCCCTGCAAGATGATTGCGCCGATCCTCGATGAGATCGCCGATCAGTACAAGGACAAGATCCGGATCGCGAAGCTAAACATCGACGAGAACCCGGCGACGCCCCCCAAATTCAACATTCGCGGCATACCGACGCTGATCTTGTTCAAGAACGGCACCGTGGAGGCCCAGAAAGTGGGAGCGGTCACGAAATCGCAGCTCGCGGCTTTTTTGGATAGCAACCTGTGAGAGGTTACCTAGGCAATCAGTCTCGCGGCGGCGGGCAGCAGGGCGGTCAGGGCGGCCAGCAGGGTGGACAAGGCGGCGGTCAGGGTGGTGGACGGTCCAACCGCTCGAACCGCGGACCCCGCAACGACAATCGCAACGGCAACACGATGAACGGGCGGCCGCCGCAGGAAGACTACGGCGATTTGCCGGAGGGCGGCGACGACCTGGAAATCATTGCGCCGAACGATCTCGCGCGCAGCCGCAGTTCGATGAACCTGACGGAGCTCAAGAAGCGCCCGATCAGCGACCTGGTCAAATTGGCCGAGACCATGGGTCTCGAAAACATGGGCCGGTCGCGCAAGCAGGACATCATTTTCGGCGTGCTGAAGGCGCACGCGCGCAAAGGCGAGGACATCTACGGCGACGGCGTGCTGGAGATCCTGCAGGACGGCTTTGGCTTCCTGCGTTCCTCCGACTCGAGTTACCTCGCCGGGCCGGACGACATTTATGTCTCCCCGAGCCAGATCCGCCGCTTCAATCTGCGCACCGGCGATTCAATTTCCGGTTTGATCCGGCCGCCGAAGGACGGCGAGCGTTATTTCGCTCTGCTCAAGGTCGGCGAGATCAACTACGACTCGCCCGAAAGCTCGCGCGGCAAGGTGCTGTTCGAGAATCTGACTCCGCTGCACCCCACCGAGCGGTTGAAGCTCGAGCGCGGCAACGGGTCGACCGAGGATTTGACGGCCCGCGCCATCGATCTGGTGTCGCCCATCGGCAAGGGCCAGCGTGGCCTGATCGTCTCGCCGCCGAAAGCCGGCAAGACCATGCTGCTGCAGAACATTGCCACCGCCATCACGGCGAACCACCCCGAGGTGTATCTCATCGTCCTGCTGATCGACGAGCGGCCGGAGGAAGTGACCGAGATGGCGCGCACCGTGAAGGGTGAAGTGGTGTCCTCGACGTTCGACGAACCGGCGAGCCGTCACGTGCAGGTCGCCGAGATGGTGATCGAGAAGGCCAAGCGTCTGGTCGAGCACAAGAAGGACGTGGTGATTCTGCTCGACTCGATCACGCGACTGGCGCGCGCCTACAACACCGTGGTGCCGAGCTCGGGCAAGGTGCTCACCGGCGGCGTCGATGCCAATGCGCTGCAGCGCCCGAAGCGCTTCTTCGGCGCGGCGCGCAACATCGAGGAGGGCGGCAGCCTGACGATTCTCGCCACCGCACTGGTGGACACGGGATCGAAGATGGACGACGTCATTTTCGAGGAGTTCAAGGGTACGGGTAATTCCGAAATCCATCTCGACCGGCGGATCGCCGAGAAGCGCACCTTCCCGTCGATGAACATCAACCGCTCGGGTACGCGCAAGGAAGAGCTCATCACCGACCCGGCGGAGTTGTCCAAGATGTGGATATTGCGCAAGCTGCTGCATCCGATGGACGAGCTTGCGGCGATCGAGTTCCTGCTGGACAAGATGAAGGATACGAAGACCAACACGGACTTCTTCGATGCGATGAAGCGGTAGTCCGCGTCTAGGAGCCTCGCATGCAATGGTGGGCATGGATCGCAGTCGGCAGCATCCTGCTGGGGGCGGAATTGACCGTCGTCAGTGCGCAGTTCTACCTCGTGTTCCTGGGCGGGGCCGCTCTCGTGGTCGGGCTGCTGGCGCTCGCCGGCGCCGCATTGTCGATCTGGCTGCAATGGCTGATTTTCATGACGCTGGCCGCGGTGTCCATGGTGTCATTCCGGCGGCGGATCTACGAGCGGCTGCGGCGTAATCTTCCGGCGATGCACAGCGGCCCCGCGGGCGGCACGGTCATCGTCCCCGATGCGCTCGCGCCCGGGGCAACCTGCCGGCTGGAGTATCACGGCAGTTCGTGGAGCGCGATCAATTCGGGCCGCTCGGTCATAGCGGCCGGTGGGCGGGCGCGGATCGAACGCGTCGACGGCCTTACCCTGGTCGTGCACGGCGACGCATAGGAGAGAAGCCTTTGGATATGCCATTGGGTTACGTTGCCATCGCGTTGGCGGTCGTGGTCGTCATCATGCTCGCGAAAACCGCCACGGTGGTGCCGCAGCAGAGCGCCTTCGTGGTCGAGTATCTCGGCAAGTACAGCCGCACGCTGCAGGCGGGATTTCACATCCTCATCCCGTTCGTCGAGAAGGTGGCTTACCGGCACAGCCTCAAGGAAATCGCGATCGACATCGCGGAGCAGATCTGCATCACCCGCGACAACGTGCAGGTCGGCGTCGACGGCGTGCTGTACATGCAGGTATTGGATCCGCATCTGGCCTCGTACGGCATCACCAATTTCGGTTTCGCGATTGCGCAGCTGGCGCAGACTACGCTGCGCAGCGAGATCGGCAAGATCGAGCTCGACCGTACCTTCGAGGCGCGCGGTGCCATCAATGCCAACGTGGTGAGTGAACTCGACAAGGCCTCGGCACCCTGGGGGGTGAAGGTGCTGCGCTACGAGATCAAGAACATCACGCCGCCGCGCGACGTGCTGCAGGCGATGGAGAAACAGATGCGCGCGGAGCGCGAGAAACGCGCCGTGGTGCTCACCTCCGAGGGCGAGCGCGATGCGAAGATCAATGCGGCCGAGGGCGACAAGCAGCGCGTCATCAAGCAGTCCGAGGCCAACAAGCAGCAGCAGATCAATGAGGCCGAAGGCCAGGCCCAGGCCATTCTCGCGGTGGCCACCGCCACCGCGGAGGGTTTGCGGCAGGTGGGCATCGCGCTCTCCGACCGCGGCGGCATCGAGGCCATGCAGCTGCGTATCGGCGAGGAGTACGTCAAGCAGTTCGGCAAGCTGGCGCAGGCCGGGACCACGCTGGTCGTGCCCGCCAATCTCACCGACCTCGCGAGCATCGTGACCATGGCCACCAGCATCGCGCGGAAGACCTAAGCCGTGACGGAATCCGACGCGCCGCGAGTTGCCGTGAAGCTCGGCTTCACGGAATTTGTATTGCTGGTGGCGGCGATGATGGCCTGCCAGGCGCTCGCGATCGACTCGATGCTGCCGGCATTCCCGATCATCGTACGCGCCCTCGACGTCGCCGATGCGAATCACGGCCAGTGGATTCTCACCGCCTACATGGTGGGGGTGGGCTGCGGGCAGATGTTCTGGGGCATGTTATCCGACCGTCTCGGCCGGCGTCCGGTGCTGCTGTGCGGCCTTTCGGGGTACGTGATCGCGGCATTGCTCTGCGGGCTCACCACGAGTTTCCAGGCATTGCTCATCTGGCGCTTCATTCATGGGTTGGCCGCGGCCAGCGTCACGGTGGCGCGTTCCGTGGTGCGCGACCTATATTCCGGGCGCGAGATGGCGCGCGTGCTGTCGCTGACCTTCGTGGTGTTCCTGATGGTACCGGTGATCGCACCCAGCATCGGCCAGCTGGTGCTGCTGGCGGCGCCGTGGCGCTATGTCTTCATCTTCAGTGGCGCCTGTGGCGCGGCCATCGGTGCGTGGGCGTGGGCGCGGCTTCCGGAGACGCTGCATCCCGAGTACCGGATGACCCTGACCCGCAGCCACATCGTGCATGCAGTCGGATTGGTGTTGGGCAATCGCATCTCGCTGTGCTACACGCTCGCGCTCACCGTGATGTTCGGCACCATCATGGCGTATGTCGGCATGGTGTCGCAGATCTTCGGCGACGTGTTTCACCGGCTGCCGCTGATGCCGGCCATGTTTGCGCTGTGCGCCATCACCATGGGCGTCGCGGCATTCGCCAATTCGCGCATCGTCGAGCGCCTCGGCATGCGGCTGATCTCGCACGCCGCGCTGCTGTGCTTCATCGCGCTGAACGCGGCGCATCTGCTGGTCGCGGCGGCGGGTTTCGAGCAGCTGTGGACCTTCGTCGCCTTCCAGGCCGCCTCGATGGGCTGCTTCAGCCTGGCGGTGTCGAACTTCGGCGCAATGGCGATGGAGCCGATCGGCTCGGTCGCCGGGATCGGCGCGACCTTGCAGGGATTCATTTCGACCTGTGGCGGCGCGATCGTCGGCGCGATGATCGGCCGGCTGTTCAACGGCACGACGGTGCCGCTGGTCGAAGGGGCGCTATGCTGCGGTGTGATAGCGCTGCTGATGGTGCTGACGGCCGAGAAGGGGCGGCTGTTCCAGCGGCACCAGGTGTCAAGCGCATTAGGAGCGGAACAACCGGTCTAGATCCCGTGCGCTTTACTGCGGATGAACTCGCGCAGATCCTCGAGTTTATCGTCGGAGAATTCCTCGAAGCGCGGCATGCCGTTGGCGACCAACGCGCCGCCGCGGACCACGGTATCGAATGTCGCGGCCACGGTCGGGATCGCCGAGGCGCGCAGGTCCGGCGCATGGCCGCCCCCGACCACGCCAACCCCATGGCACACCGCGCAATGCAGATTGTAGGTGGTCATGCCGCGCGCGGCCGCCGCCGCATCGGCGCGAAAGTCTGCATCGACGGCCGGGACGAACTTGGCCGGCGGCGGGGTCGCGGGCAGGGACGCCGTGCCGTCGAGCGTGAAGGTGAGGATGCGCCGCTTTTGGGTGCGATAGCCGATGCCGTATTGCTGGTACAACACGCCGAACGCTGAACCGCTGGTGTCGTTGCCCGATAGAACCGTCACGTATTGGCGGCCGGCGACGGAGTAGCTGATCGGTGGCGCGATGACCGCGGCGCCCGCGGCGTACGACCAGAGCAGCTTGCCGCTGTCGGCGGCATAGGCGTTGAACTTGCCGTCGATCTGACCCTGAAATACCAGATTGCCGCCGGTGGTCAACGTACCGCCATTCCAGAATGACGGGGTGGACACCTTCCACACCTGGCGCTGCTGCACGGGATCCCAGGCCTGCAGATAGCTCGTCCCGGCGCCGGGCAGGTTCGGCGTGAAGCTCGGCACCACGCCATTGTCGACGGCATTGCCGGGGGTTCGTTGCCAGGTCTTGGGATCAATTCCCTTGTCGTTGTAACCCGCCGGCAACTCGATCGTCGGCAAGTACACAAGTCCGGTCTTCGGATTGAAGGACATGGGCTGCCAACTGTGGGCGCCCACCGGTCCCGGCCAGATGGTGGTTTCGCCGTTCTCGTAGCGAATGTTCGGCAGTTCGACCGGTCTGCCGCTGGCGACGTCGACCTTCGTCGCCCAGGTCACCTTGGCGAAGGGTTCCGCCGAGATCAGCTTGCCGTCGGTGCGATCGATGACGTAGAAGAATCCGTTCTTGGGCGCCGTCAGCAACACCTTGCGCGGCTTGCCGTCGATCGCGAGGGTGGCCAGTTCCATGTCCATCGAGGCGTTGTAGTCCCAGCTCTCGCCTGGGTTTTCCTGGTAGTGCCATTTGTAGGCGCCGGTATCGGCATCAACCGCAACCACGGAGGCGAGGAAAAGGTTGTCACCCTGCCCGGCACTGCGAATTTTTCGGTTCCATGGGGCGCCATTGCCCACGCCCAGATAGAACACGTTGAAGTCCGGGTCGTAGGTCATGGAATTCCACACCGTGCCACCGCCACCATACTTCCACCACTCGCCGAACCAGGTTTTGGCAGCCATCTCCATGGCCTTGTTTTCGAAGCTATCCGCCGGGTTGCCGGGCACCGTGTAGAACCGCCACAGCCGCTTGCCGGTAATGCCGTCGTAGCAGTCGACATAGCCGCGAATCGAGCCGACGTCGGCGCCGCCATGGCCGATCACAACCTTGTCGTTGAAGGCGCGCGGTGCACCGCTGATGAAGCGCACGTCGCCGGGAGCGACCGTTAGCACCGACCAGAGCAGCTTGCCGGTCTTCGCGTCGACGGCGAGCAGGCGTCCGTCATGGGTGCCGACGTATAGCTTGCCGTTGGAATAAGCCAGACCGCGGATGCCCCAGCCTTGGCGCAGCTTGTGGCCGGCCGCCTCGGGTGCCTTCGGGTCATAAGTCCACAACACCTTGCCGGTCTTGGCGACGACGGCGCGCAAGATGCTGTAGCCCGTTGCGACGTAAAGGGTACCGTCCGCCTCCACCGGCGCACTCACCGAGTTGCCGGGCGGCAGATCCACCCACCAGGCGAGCCGCAGACGGTCGACCGTGGCGGCCGCGATTTGCGTCAGCGGGCTGTAGTGCTCTTCGTCGGCGGTACCGCCAAAGGATTCCCAGTTGACGCCGTCGTCGGCTGCGGCGGGTGCCGCGGTCGTCGGCGCAATGCAGCCCGTGTTCGTGAGCAGGGCCAGCACGCAGGCAACGAGGAGCGGCGCGAAGCGCGGTGGACTCATGGCAGCAGTGTAACCAGGCCCCGCGCTGCGGCGCCTAGCACATCGCATAGGTTACTTGGCGCGCTTTTTCGTTGAGTAATGGCGTCATGGGCAGACTCGAAAACAAGGTCGTGGTGATACTCGGCGCTTCCGATGAGCGCAGCATGGGCGCGGCAACCGCGCGGCGCTTCGCGAGGGAGGGGGCGAAGCTGGTGCTCGCGGCACGGCGCCACCCGCAACTCGAGCCGATCGCGGCGGCACTCGGTGCGCTCGCGGTACGCTGCGACATCACGCACGAGGCGGACATCGCGGCGCTGGCGGAGTGCGCGGTCCAGGCTCATGGACGGCTCGACGTGGCCATCAATTTCTCCGGCGTGAACTCCGCCGCACCGGTGCTGGAGGTGACTCAAGAGACGCTCACCGAAGCGTGTGCGGTGCACTTCGTCGGCGCCACGCTGTTCTTCAAGCACATGGCGGCCAAGATGACGAGCGGCGGCTCGCTCATCACCACGTCCTCGCTCACGGCGCTGATCGCGCCGTCGGGGCTCGCCGCCTATGCGGGCAGCAAGCGCGGTGCCGATCAGATGATGCGCATCGCCGCCTCGGAGCTGGGCGAACGCGGCATCCGCGTCAACTCGATCGCACCGGGGTTCACGCGCTCTTCGATGACCGAAGGCTACTTCTCGATCCCCACGCTCGAGGGCGCGTTCTTGCGCGAGATTCCGCTCAAGCGACTCGCCACAATTGAGGACATCGCCAACGCGGCACTGTGGCTGGCGTCGGACGAATCGGCGTCGACCACCGGGCAAATCATCGACGTGACGGCCGGGCAGTCGCTGCGCCGCACGCCGAATGATCGCGAGATCATGGTCTAGCCTGACGCGGCATTCCCGTGTGCGATGGCCCGATGGCCGATGTCGCGCCGGTACTGCACCAAATTCCAGTGAATGGCATCGACCAGCCGATAAGCGCAGGATTGGGCTGTGCGCACGTCGTCGCCCAAGCCCACGGCACACAGCACGCGGCCGCCCGCCGTCACCACATCGGCGTCGCGTCGCTGCGTGCCGGCGTGGAACACCTTGCCCGGCAGCCGGGCGGCGGCGTCGAGACCTAAGATCGTGTCGCCGGTGGCATACGTTCCCGGATAGCCACCCGCCGCCATGACGACCCCCAAGGCGGCGCGCGGGTCCCATTGCGGCGACACCGCGTCCAAGGTGCCGTGGAGCGCCGCCTCGCACAAGTCCACGAGGTCGCTCTGCAATCGGGCGAGGATGGGTTGGGTTTCCGGGTCGCCGAGCCGGCAGTTGAATTCGAGCACGTTCGGCGTGCCGTCCGCGTCGATCATCAGCCCCGCATAGAGAAAGCCCACGTAGGGATTGCCGTCGCTCTGCAAGCCGAGCAAGGTGGGTGTGATGACCTCGCGCATGATGCGTTCGTGCAGCGCCGGCGTGACCAAGGGTGCGGGAGAGTAGGCCCCCATGCCGCCGGTATTGGGACCCAAGTCGCCGTCGTCGCGACGCTTGTGGTCTTGTGACGTCGCGAGCGCCAGTACCTGGCTGTCGTGTGCGATGACGATGAAGCTCACTTCCTCACCGTCCAAGAACTCCTCGATGACGACGGTGTTGCCGGCGGTGCCGAAGCTGCCGCCGAGCATCGCGGTGGCGGTGGCGACGGTCTCTGCATGCGTCCGGCAGATCACCACGCCCTTGCCCGCGGCGAGGCCGTCGGCCTTGACTACCAGCGGCAACCGCCGCGTGCGCACATAATCGGCATCGAAATTCGTCGCGTTGAAGGTGGCGTAAGTCGCCGTGGGGATCCGGTAGCGCTGCAGAAACTCCTTGGTGAAGGCCTTCGAGCCCTCGAGCCGCGCGGCCGCCCGCGTCGGCCCGAAGCACGCGCGGTTAGCAGCAGTGAAACGATCGACGATGCCGGCCACCAGCGGCCCCTCGGGCCCGATGATGGTCAGATCGATGGCTTCGCGGTGGGCGAAGGCCAGCAAACCCTCGATGTCGTCGGCTGCGATCTCGACGTTGGTGACACCGGGTTCGAGCGCGGTGCCGGCATTGCCAGGAGCGACGAACACGTGCTCGACGCGCGGCGACGCGGCGCACTTCCACGCCAGGGCATGTTCACGGCCGCCACCGCCGACGATCAACACCTTCATGGAAAACGCCTCCTCGTCAGGCTAATGGCGAAAATGCCGCATGCCGGTGAATACCATGGCGATGCCGTGTTCATCGGCCGCGGCAATGACCTCCGCGTCGCGCTTAGAGCCGCCTGGCTGAATCACCGCCTTGATGCCGAACTCGGCAACCGCGTCGAGTCCGTCGCGGAACGGGAAGAATGCGTCGGATGCGAGCGCCGCGCCCTCGAGGATGAGACCTTCGTCGTTCGCCTTCATCGCGGCGATCTTGCTGCTGACCACACGGCTCATCTGGCCGGCGCCGATCCCCACCGTCGCGCAGTCCTTCACGCAGACGATGGCGTTCGATTTGACGTACTTGGCGATTCGCCAGGCGAACATGAGGTCGCCGAGTTCCGCGCTGTCGGGTGCCCGCCGCGTGACGACGCGCAACTCGTGTGTCTTCACCATGCCATCATCGCGGGTCTGCACCAGCAAGCCACCGGCGACGCTCTTGTACTCGAGCAGTTGCGTGACCGGTTGGCGCAAATCGCCGGTCACCAGTACCCGAATGTTGTCCTTCGTGGCGAGCAGCGGCACGGCGTCCGGTGCGATGGCGGGTGCGAGAATGACCTCGACGAATTGGCGCTCGAGGATGGCAGCGGCGGTCGCGGCATCCAACTCACGATTGAAGGCGATGATCCCGCCGAACGCCGAGGTGGGATCGGTGCGGTACGCGCGTTCGTAGGCAATTCGCAAGGAGTCCGCGACCGCGACGCCGCAAGGGTTGGCATGCTTGACGATGACGCAGGCCGGTGCGTCGAACTGACGCACGCATTCGAGCGCGGTGTCGCCGTCGGCGATGTTGTTGTACGACAGTTCCTTGCCCTGGATCTGCACCGCCGTGGTCACCGATGCGCCGATGGCGCGCGAATCGCGGTAGAACGCCGCCTGTTGATGCGGGTTCTCGCCGTAGCGTAGATCGAGGTGCTTGCGCAACGACAGGTTGAGATCATCCGCGAAGGTGACCTCGTCCCGGTCGATTGCAGCGGTAAAGTACGCGGACACCATGGCGTCGTACTGCGCGGTGTGCGCGAATGCCTTGGCCGCCAGTTTTTGTCGCATCACGACATGCGTCGAGCCGTGGTTCGCGGCGAGATCATCGAGCAGACCGCGGTAGTCTGACGGATCGACCACGACCGTGACCGAGGCGTGATTTTTGGCGGCGGCGCGCACCATCGCCGGTCCGCCGATGTCGATGTTCTCGACCGCGTCGTCGTAGCTGCAATCGGCGCGCGCCACCGTGGCGGCGAAGGGATAGAGGTTCACCGCGAGCAGGTCGATGGGCTCGATGCCGTGGTCGCGCATCACGTCTTCATCGGTGCCGCGCCTTCCCAAGAGGCCACCATGAATCTTTGGGTGCAAGGTCTTGACGCGGCCACCCATGATTTCGGGAAACCCGGTGTGAGCGGCAACCTCTTTGACCGCGATTCCATGGCTCACCAGGAGTTTAGCCGTGCCTCCGGTCGACAGCAGTTCGATGCCGCGCTCCTTCAGTTCGCGCGCGAATTCCACTATTCCCGTTTTATCCGAGACGCTGAGCAGTGCACGGCGAACGGGTGGCAAGGCGCTTACTCGGAGAGGCCGAACTCTTTGAGTTTCTTGCGCAAAGTACCGCGATTGATCCCCAAGATGGTGGCGGCGCGGCTTTGGTTGCCTTGGACGTGGCCCATCACCACCTTGAACAGCGGCTCTTCGACCTCTCGCATCACGAGATCATACAAATGCGCGGGTTTGTGGCCGTTCAAAGTCTCGAAATAGCTCTGCAACGCTTCCTCCGCCTGCGAGCGCAGTGGTACGCCCTTGCCGTTGACTTTCAAGTCCCGGCCGTTGAAGGCCGCTGACAAGTCCTTGCGTGATTTCGATTTTTTCTTCGCGACCATGGCCCATCCAGATTCCGCAAATCTTTTTTTTCTAACTAGGTACGCTCAAGCAGCGCGATGCACCCCGGTGTCGAAATTTTCCAACAGCGTCGACAGTTGTTCGCGCGGGGTCTCGATCTTCACGAGACGATCGCGCAACGCTTCCTGTCCGGGATGCTGTCGAAAATACCAACTCAAGTGTTTACGTGCCACTCGAACACCCGTCGTGTCGCCGTAGAGAGCGTACAGGTCTTCGAGATGGGCGCGCATAATATCACGGACTTTTTCCAGCGCTAGCACTCCGCGCATTTCGCCGCTCGAGAGGAAAAAATTGACTTCGTCGAAGATCCATGGCCGTCCCTGCGCTGCTCTGCCGATCATGATGCCGTCGCATCCGGTGCGCTCCAACACGTGGCGTGCGCGCTGCGGCGAATCAATGTCGCCATTGGCAAACACCGGAATCTTGATGCGTGATTTTATTGCGGCGACGGTCTCGTGTTCAGCTTCTCCCTCATACCGGTCAGCACGCGTGCGGCCGTGAATGGCGAGCGCTTGAATACCGGCAGCCTCGGCGATCATCGCGATATGCACGCCGTTCTTGTGATCGTGATTCCAACCGGTGCGCGTCTTCAGCGTGACGGGCACCGAAACGGCGCACACCACGGCCTCTAAGATTCGTGCCACCAATGCCTCATCCTGCAGCAGAGCGGAGCCCGCCAAGCGATTGCAAACTTTTTTCGCCGGGCAGCCCATGTTGATGTCGACGATTTCGGCGCCTGCATCCACATTGCGGCGCGCCGCATCGGCCATCATCGCGGGATCGTAGCCGGCGATCTGTACCACCCGCGGACTCGGCTCGCCGCCGTGATCCATGCGTCGCCGCGATTTCGGCGTGTCCCACAAACGCACATCGGCCGTGAGCATTTCCGATGCTGCAAGGCCCGCACCAAAACGCCGGCACAAGCGGCGGAACGCGCGGTCGGTGACGCCGGCCATGGGCGCGAGCACGACGTTGGAGGGCAGGATGTGTTTGCCGATGCGGATGGGGGTCATTTGACTCGCGTCGCAGCATCGCCCGCACAGACGATGCGCTTCTCTGCGTTGCGCAGGCAGACGTCGATCTCGAATCCTTCCGCTTCCTTGCCGGGATCCAAGATGTCGAGCGTGGCCTCGATGCGCTCGCCGGGTGCGAGCATGCGGGCGACTCCATGCCCCAAATACTCCGCCGGCTCGAACTCTCGTGCACCGACGTGGGTGCCGAAGCGATTGACCAGCGTGACCCGGAGCAGCGGGTACGGTTGCAACTGCGCGGCGGTGTTCATGATGCTGGCGCGCACCCGCAAGGTGCCCTGCGCCCCGGGGTCGCCGGTGACGCCCCATTGCCGCAACTGATATACCGCAAGATTGAGGGTCGTCGATCCCGCGCCGCCGAGCAGCGGCACGTGAGCCGCCACCCAGTCACGGTTGTCGCGAACGAACTGCGCCACCAACAGAATGCCGAGCAGGAGCGCCACGGTAAGCCACGCCGCGAATGACAACCCCGACTGCCGGCGCACGTCATCTTCGGTGACACGCTGCGTGCGCGCCGCATCGACGCGTAGACTCGAGAGGACTTCCCGCCGTACTTCCTCGGACACCTCCAAACCCGGCACGCGCGTGAGCGGGCGGGGCCCGAGCGCTGCTGCCGCTGGCGTGGGCGCTGCGGTGACGGGCGACTCAGCACGCGCAGGCGGCGCGGCGCGCGCTGCGGCCGACTCGGGATGTGGGGCTGGCGCTCCCGGCTCGCCGCGTTCACTGCGCTCGCCTCGTTGTCCGTCGGCGGCTAGCTGGCGTAGCGGACTCGTCCGGGTTTCGACGAAGATGCGATCCAATTCTCCGGGTGGCAGGGTAAACTCGAGCGAGGTCTCCGCGGCAAGTTCATCGTCGACGGGTTCGATGAATTGCAGCTCTGCGAACTCGACGCCCTGCGGCAGCTCGAACTCGTCGACCGGTACCGGCGACTCGGCCTCGACCGGGCTCGACTCGAGGATCTCCTCGGCGCGCGATTCCAAGAACAGCGGGGACTCGCCCTTGGTGAAGCCGGTCGAATCCTCGGCGAGGCGCGACAGGGCGTTGAACACCTCGCCGCAACGTCCGCAGCGCACCTGGCCACCGGCGGCGCGCAGTGCCTCGGCAGACAGACGAAACACCGTCTCGCATTTTGAACACTGTGTGAACACGCTACACCGCTCTCCGGGCGTGGATGCAGCACCACTCGTCCCGCCCGACGACCTGCACCATATCAAAAGCAGACGTGTACGCGGCCTTGACGGCGTACGCCTGGGTCTTCAACAGGCCGGAGAGCAACAGATCGGCACCGGGTTCGCAGGCGGCGGTGAGTAGCGGCGCCAGTTCGATGAGCGGGCCGGCGAGGATGTTCGCCACCACCAAACCGGCCGGCGACAAGGTGGCGGGGACACTCTGCACGTCGATGGCCGCGGCGACGCCATTGCGCACTGCATTGTCGCGGGTCGCAAGCAATGCCTGCGGATCGAGGTCGACCGCGATCACCCGGGCTGCGCCCAATTTCAACGCAGCGACACTCAAGATTCCCGAACCACAACCGTAGTCGATGACGGTGCGTCCGGCCAGCGGCAGGGCGTCGAGGAATTGCAGGCACAGTGCGGTCGTGGGATGAGTGCCTGTGCCGAACGCGAGACCCGGATCGAGCCGCACGATCACCGCGCTCGGGTCGTCGGGAGCCGCTGCCGCGGTGGGGCACACCCACAAACGGCGGCCGAAACGCAGCGACTTCCAGCCGGTGAGCCAGACGCGCTCCCAATCGCGATCGACGACGCTGCGCAGCCGCGCGGTTTCGGTGATGTGCGAACCAAAGCGGGCCGCTAGCGCCGCCAGCTGCCTGACGGCATCGTGTTGCGCGGCCTCCCCGGGGGGCAGGCGAAACAGAGCGCGCACCAGGGTGTCGCTCCACAAGCGAATCTCGCCGGGCTTGGGCTCGAGCACCGGCTCGTCGCCACGATCGACGCAGGTGATGGAGCAGGCGCCGAGTTCGAACAGCGCCGCATCGACCGCATCCGCATCGAGCCCGGCCAGCGGGAATTCAATCTCGTAGAAAGAGTGGGGCGTCTCGCCCGGCGCGCTCACTTCAATCCCAGGCGCCGCTCTAGATAGTGAATGTCGGTACCACCCTGACGAAAGGCCGAGTGGTTGAAGATCTCTTGATGCAAGGGGATGTTGGTCTTGATGCCTTCGACCACCATTTCGGCCAGCGCGTTGCGCATGCGCGCGATCGCCGTATCGCGCGTGTCGCCATACGCAATCACCTTGCCGATCATGGAGTCGTAGAACGGCGGCACGTTGTAGCCGGTGTACACGTGACTGTCGACACGGATGCCGGGGCCGCCCGGCGCATGCCAGAGGCGCACCGGTCCGGGCGACGGCACGAAAGTTTTCGGGTCCTCGGCGTTGATGCGGCATTCCACCGCGTGCCCGCGAATCTCGATGTCCTTTTGTTCATAGGGCAGCGGTTCGCCCGCCGCGATGAGCAGTTGCGCCTTGACGATATCGATGCCGGTGACCAGCTCGGTCACGGGATGCTCGACCTGAACGCGTGTATTCATTTCGATGAAGAAGAATTCGTTGTCCTGGTACAGAAACTCGAGGGTCCCGGCATTGCGGTAGCCGACCTCGCGGCAGGCGCGTGCACAGCGTTCGCCCATGGTCTTGCGCTGTTTCGGGGTGAGTCCGGGCGCCGGCGCCTCTTCGATCACCTTTTGGTGACGGCGCTGCATGGAACAGTCGCGCTCGCCCAAGTGCACCACGTTGCCATAGTTGTCGGCGAGTACCTGGAACTCGATGTGCCGCGGTTTCTCGAGGAACTTCTCCATGTAAACCTGGCCGTTGCCGAACGCCGCCAACGCCTCTGACTGGGTAACGCTGATCGCGTTGAGCAGCGATGCGTCGGTATGCACGACGCGCATGCCGCGGCCGCCGCCGCCGCCCGAGGCCTTGATGATCACGGGGTAGCCGATTTCCTTGGCGATGCGGAAGTTCTCGTCGACATCGCTGCCCAGCGGCCCATCGGATCCAGGGACGCACGGGACGCCCGCCGCCTTCATCACCTTGATGGCCGACACTTTGTCGCCCATCAAACGGATGGTCTCGGCCCGCGGACCCACGAAAATGAAGCCGCTCTTCTCCACACGCTCGGCGAAGTCCGCATTCTCGGACAAAAAGCCGTATCCCGGATGGATCGCGACCGAGTCGGTGACCTCCGCCGCGCTGATGATGGCCGGCATGTTGAGGTACGACAGCGCCGATTGCGGCGGCCCGATGCAGACGGTCTCGTCCGCCAGCAGCACGTGCTTGGTGTTGAAGTCGGCGGTGGAGTGCACGGCGACGGTCTTTATTCCCAGTTCGCGGCACGCGCGCAGAATACGGAGCGCGATCTCGCCGCGATTGGCGATGACAACTTTTTCGATCATCAGGGACTCTGCTATTCGATGATGAACAGGGGCTGACCGAACTCGACCGGCTCGCCATTCTTGGCGAGGATGGCGGTGACACGGCCAGCCTTGTCGGACTCGATCTGGTTCATCATCTTCATCGCTTCGATGATGCAGAGCACCTGGCCGACCTTGACCTCCATGCCGATCTCGACGAAGGTCTTCGCGCCGGGGGCGGACGCGGAATAGTACGTACCCACCATCGGCGAGGTGACTGTCTGATCGTCGTTGCGGGGCCGGTGTTCCCCGGCGGAGGTGGCGGGAGCCGGCGCCGCGAGCGGTGCGGGTGCCGCGACCGGGGGCGCGACAGCGAACTGTGTCTGGACGCCCGCGCGCGGGTGGCGGCTGATGCGCACGGATTCTTCGCCCTCGGAAATTTCCAGTTCGGAAATTCCCGACTCCTCCAGCAACTCGATCAATTTTTTGACTTTTCTAATATCCACCTACGGACCCCTTGGAGAAACCTTATGTATTAAACGGCGGTGAGGCGCGCGCATGCGGCGTCGAGCGCGAGCTCGTAGCCCAACACGCCCAAACCGACGATGCAGCCAACGGCTATGCCGGACAAATAGGAGTGATGTCTGAATTCCTCGCGTGCGAATACGTTGGTGATGTGAATTTCTATGAATGGCACGGCCACCGCCAGGAAGGCATCACGGATGGCGATGCTGGTGTGGGTATACGCGCCGGGATTGATGATGACGAACCGGGTCCGGTCCCGTTGGGTGTCGTGGATCCTGGCGATCAATTCGTGCTCGGCATTGCTTTGGAACGCGACTAGCTCGTGTCCCCGGGCATGCGCTTTCGCCACCAGCTTGGTTTCGACATCGGCCAAGATGGCCGAACCATAAATTGCCGGCTCCCGAGAGCCCAGCAAATTCAAGTTCGGGCCATTTAGCAGCAAAATTCGCGCCATTTCCCGGAAGGTCCCGCGCCGTCGCGTTGCAAAGGTTGGCGATAATAACCAGAAATGGGGCAGAAAAGGCAAGCTTCGGCGGCGAACGTCGCCGGATGGGGTGAATTATCCGGAACCGGCGGTGGCGCCGCGCAAAGCGCGCAATCCCTCTGCAATGTTGCGCTGAGCCTCGGCCAGGCCCACTTGGTCATCGTTGACGTGTTGCACTGCAAGAAAAATGAGGTTGGCCTCGGCTTGGTGCAACTCGCCGACGTAGAGCGTCACCACCTGGCCGCGGCGGTCGGTGAACACCGTAAAGGGAAATACCGGGGAGTCGACACCAAACTTTGCCGCCACGTCCAAGGCGTCCTCTTCACCCACCAAGATCGGGTAGGCGATCTTCAGCTCATTCGCGTAAGCGGCGACTTGGTCGCGGTGATCCACCGCCACACCCACGACCTCGACGCCGCGCGGTGCCCATTCGGTGGACAGCGTCTTCAACAGGGGGATCTCGCGCCGGCACGGAGCACACCATGTGGCCCAAAAATTCAGCACCAGGGACTTTCCGGCCCAGGTGGCGACCGGAGTCGGCTTGCCGTTGCGATCGGTCAAGGTGAAGTCGGGCAGATGCTCCGGTATGCGCACGACCGTGTGCGGTACCTCATTGAAATTATTGGCGAAATCAGTGGCCGAGGGCGGACTGGCCGCGCCCACCGGCACGCGCTGCGCGGCGTCGCTCACGGCCGTTGAGCGGTTCGAGTGGGCCCGAGTGCCGGCCCAAATTCCCAACAGCACGCCCAACACGGCCACGACAGCAGCGGCAACCTTGAGGCCTGAGTCATGCCGTCCAGGGGAGTTCATGCCGGCGATGCAAGATGGCGGCCTTTGCGCAGCAACAGCCCCGCCAGAAAAAATGCCAAGCCTCCACCCACGATCGCATACAGGGCGCCGCGGTGGGGCAGGGCGCTGTCCTCAGCCGTCGTGGCGTGCTGCGCGGCGGGGGCCGCACTCGGACCGCCGGCGGTCGGGTAAATCACTTTGGTGATGGGCGGGTAACATAATCCCGCCTCGGCACACCCCTGGTACGTGACTTTGATCTGGAGGGGATGCGCGCCATAGTCGGAGCGGGAGAAGGCCGCGGTGGCCTCGACCTGCTGGGTGAAGATTTGCTGCGTGCCCAGGTACGGATCGGTTTTCGTGGTGCCGCTTGGGAAATTGGCGGTCGCCACCACCAAGTCCGGGCTTTCTGCCTCGATGGCCATTTTTTCGCGGTATAGATAATAGCCGTCGGCGATCACCCAGCTCACGTGGAGGAGATTGCCGTCGATGCGGGCGGCGACGCGAAAAGCCCGCTCGGGGGGTAGAAAATCGCCTTCACTGGCGTCGGTGCCGCGCATCCACCAGGGTTTCGCATTGGCCCCCCCCGCCAAGCCGCAGGCCACGGTGGCTACGACGATCAGCAGCACGAGTCGCAATTCGTTCATGGAGCGCACTTTATAGTACTTTCGGGCAGGAGTTGCGGCGCTCGGGAAGCCACGCCGACGTCAGGTGCGGCAGAAATTACGCCCGCGCCCCCTTGAAGTGTCAGATTTCGCCGCTATCATTAGCAGCCTCGAGTGGTGAGTGCTAACAACTTCTCCGCTCATGTTTCAAACCGTATTCAAGAATTTAGGAGTCTGTCTTATGAAGATTCGTCCCCTTCATGACCGTGTGATCGTGAAACGAGAAGAAGAAGAGCGTAAATCCCCCGGTGGCATCGTGATCCCGGATACGGCGACG
>Ga0116230_10002456_pt1 | contig 17830 bp, 15 predicted proteins | sample S1TSphfallax_3_FD_88678 | JGI IMG/M metagenome (GOLD analysis project Ga0116230, IMG submission 88678) | Host-associated microbial communities from peat moss isolated from Minnesota, USA - S1T2_Fd - Sphagnum fallax MG | ecosystem: Host-associated > Plants > Peat moss > Unclassified | place...
ACTAAATTCAGGGAATTTAATTTTAATTTATCATATGAATATTATGAATATGTACAAATTTGTATTTTACACCTTTGTATAACATAAAAAACCATACAATACGATATTTTACATATAGACATACCCCAACTATGACTAAGCACCATTTCGCTTACGACTAAATGGGACTTTAAATGGCTACTCTTGGATGATAAATCCAACCCATATATAGATGGAAATAAAATTAGTCGCAAACTAGTCGCGGGTAGTCGAAGATGACTTGACTGATGTCAGCACGATGTCACAATAGTCGTATATAACAAAAATTTAGTTGCAAAGACCAAATAGTTGTAGGTAGTTGTAAATGTGATGGTCACATATTGGTCTTTTCCTTGTAGTGCTTGAATGTTGATGTTTTTTTTTGCGGGGTTTTCTTAAATCTCGCCCTAATTATGACCAAACTCAAGGTTCTAGTGTTGTATCTTCTTTACTTTACAGATAACTTTTCTTTCAACTCCTCATTAGACGAGACTAGACTCAATTGGGTGCATAATTAATCAATTTTGTTACTTGGATCTATAAAGAAAAACTAAGGGAGGATGCATTCTCATTCAAGCTCACATTTGATGAATGTTCACAAGGTGTTACTATGAACTTACAATGTTCCCACAATTTAGTTTTTACTTTAAGTGTTGCTAGTTTGAACAATTGTTAGTTAGGCATGTAGTTTTACCCACATTCAATGCAATCAACATATGTTAAGCCCAAAGAGCCCAAGCTTGTTATATTTTGAACAAAATTAGGCCCTTAGGGCATGGACATAATTTTTCTACATAGGGCATGCATACGTTTGTGTGAAAAAGTGAGATGCTTGCCTAACATGAACCTAGGCATGTGGCATTGATGAGCAACTTCATAATTATCATAGTCAAATGTTAAATTGTTTCACCCAACTTGCAAAACTTGTGCTAAACTTATGAGCTATTCCAAATATATGTATACAATGTTACATAAATGACTAAATATTGAAATTATTGCAACTTGAATCATAAAAAAAAGGTCAAAAGTTGGAGTTGTGCCATAAGAAAAATTTAGCTTAAACATATATGCATACCCATACCCATCGATTTTGGTCAATTGTGATGACATGCTTCTAATCAATAGCTAAATACTCCAATGTTGTGCAGTTATCATAATGGAGATTGGTTCTCAGATGGAATTCTCACCCTAAAAATCATCAGGTGATACCCAAACTAAAAATGATCTCCCTTGGTTCTCATTGGAATGATAACTGCCCTTTCTTTAAAATTCATAATTTTAAGAATTGCCCATGGTAATAAAAGATACCCAAAGGTAGTTCTCAATTATAGAGATATTTAGTCTAAGGTTTAGGGATAAGTAGGACCTAGGATCGTAAAATCTTATAAATTTCTAGTTAGTATTTTTAAAAAATCATGTTGGTTCTTCTAGAAGCTTCTAGAATATAGAATAACTAGGCTTTTGTTTGTTTCTTCTAAAAGCTTGGGAAGCATCCAAAGCTTTTAGGTTTAGGGTTACGGATAGTGACTGCAATGCCATCACACCACAATGGCTTCTTGTGAGCTTTCAAAGTATAGAGGGATGCTTCTTTAGAGCTTGGGCCCCACTTCTGGATTTTGCATTGTGTTTGCAATTTTTTGATTGCATTTGGTATTTGGTGAAGCTCATAGCTTCAAAGTTTTAAGGTTTCTTTTTTTTTTTTGTTTTGATTTGTTTTCACATTCTTTTGCTCACTTGTTGCTTCTCCTCTTTGGCTTACTTGCTACTACCTCTATTTGGTGCTTGTTGCTTTCTCCTTTTCAAATATGTGTACTCTTTTTGGTTTTCCTAGTTGGTCTTTTTCAACATTGTTGCTCAATGTTCCTCTCCATGTATTTCCCCCTTTTGTACCTTGTGGAGGTCTTGTGTGTAATAATTGCCTATGAAGTCTAGGGCATAACAAACTACAAATGTAGAGGTTCAATTCAGAAGTAAGAAGTTTCACCTTACATTTTATTTCTTAATTTGATTTGGTCATTATGTGTTTTTTTTTCACTTTTAAATTTTTTATGTACTTTTATTTCTATGTTTTCACTTTTATTTCAATTTTTTTCTAATTTTAATTTTTATACAAGTTTTTACTTTGTTTTTTTTTCAATCATTACTACAAAAAACAAGTTTTCTTTATTGGTTTTCTAGCTTTAAATAGCCAAAATGAGAAGCATCAAAAAAAAATATCATGTTAATTTGGACAAGTCAGTTTGAAATCATCATTGTGATTAAGGTGTATTTTTTGCAAATAGAGTATGAAACTATTTGATTAATCATTTTCAGTAGCATATAATGGACCATTTGATTAGTCAAATTACCACTTAATTTTATTTTTTTTTTGAATTGTTATTTAAGAAATACTTTTTAGGTACATAAATAGTCAATAGATTTTTGTAGATTATAAAAAGGTGAGGTAGGAAAATGGTAAGCCTAACTTGGCCTAGCCTTATCTACTTAACATAATCTACTTAGCTACCTTGGTTTAGTCTACCTACCTTAGTCCTTTAGGCATGCACATAAGTTATTAATATAAAAAATTGAACCTTTCACCTTCACAATGATGAACCAAATCATTACCAATGGAGTACACCTTGAAAAAGGGACAATTTTTATCAAGTTTTTTTATTTCACATGTTAATTTATATTATTATATTAGGTAAATAAAAAAATTAAATAAAATTTAGTAAATAGGTTGGAAGTAGGTTGGTAGGTTTAAAGTTATAAAATGATAGGTAAATAGAAGAAGTAGGAAATAAGTAGCAAGTAAATAGGCTTAAACTACCTACCTACATATGTTCATTGTTTATTTACCTAGTTTAAATAATAAATAAGTAGGTACGTAAGTAGGTAGACCTAAGCTATTTACATGCTATTTACTCAACATAGGTAATAGGTAGGTTGGTAGGTAGGCTTACTAGGTAAATAGGTAGACTTAGGCTATCTACATAATTTAGGTAGTAACTAACTAGCTTGGCCTATTAACTAGCATAGGATGTTAAATTTGATTTAAAAACATTCGTTATTTTGCTTTGTTTAACTTGATTAGATGTTTCATTTGACTAAAACCCTTTGGTTATTTTGACCAAGATGATCAATTATTTGTTTGATTTGATTTTAATGTCCAATTTGATAAATAGCCAAATAGGTCATTCTAATCAAGTTCACTAATCAAAAATTACACATGTCATTCAAACCATAAGCCTCTAATCAAAATGGGGATGTTCATTAATCAAAGTGAACAAGGCAATCAACTTGGGCAACTTAAAAAACCATGAATTGTAGTAGTGTATTTCAATTCAATTCTTTTGCAAATTTTACATTTTCATACTATATCATATTTTGAATTATGACCAACATGAAGGGGCAAAATGAATGAAATTTTTATGTTTTATAATTTGCTTGCAAATGTTTTGCCCATCTTTTGAAATTTGGTAAAATTTTGTATTTTTGTAACCCTTACTTTTTGCTTGGGTTTATCCACCTTTGTTTAGTTGACAATTTTTTATGAAAGATAGAAGAGTTTAGTCAAAATGGAAATATATCTTTTCAAAATGAAACATTTGAAATATTTATGAATGGAAATTAAATGGAAGAAAATATAATAAAACAAGAATTTGAAGAAAATCTTCACTTACACACAAAGGTAAATGGAATGCCACAAAATGAAAAATAAAAATAAAAATAAAAATGTGTGTTCAAAGGAAAAAATGGAGGCCTCATAATATAAATGCATTGTGTTGGTCATTTTATTGTATCAATTATAATTTAAACGTGGACAAGAAAGTTCTTCAATCATGAAATGTTTTTCTTTGTTACAAAAATCCAATTGATCCTTCAAATCCAATAACATGCTTAAGAAAAAATATAATAATTTATTACAAGAATAATGGAATAATGTGTGACATTGAGAAAACATTTGGATAAAAACCATTCAATAATTGCCAAAAAAATTGAGGAGGAAATGATCAATGGTCCATTGAAAAGAATTGTGGAAAGGCAACCTACTTTAAAAATACCTAATTTGCTCAATATTAATTTTTTTGGTTCAACAAATCCTTTGAAAAAAAAATGATATGAAGTAAAAAAACCTTTTGGACAACCTTGGCCTTTTATTTTGAAATATCATTTTCTTTACAATTTGTGGGGATGTGAAACATTTTGTCATGTATCTCTATCCTTGAGTTGTCTTCCCTTTGAAAAAGTTCATTTCACAAGAATTGTTACTAACCTAGTAGAAAAAACCAAACATAAATATTGATTACCAATGTTGAAAAATTGTCATTTTGCAATAACAAGTTTTGATTTGTGAATGTTTAAAAGAAACTCCACATGGCATTTTTGTTCTTGTCATTAAATTTTTGGGAGTTGATTGGGAGCCAAAACACATCATTATTGGCCTTTTTGAGATGATTGAAACTACTTAGTAAAAATCTAATTGATTTTCTCAATCAATATAATTTGAAAAACAAGATCATTACATATGTGAAAGACGAAGGATCTAATATAAATGTCATGAATATTGCAATAAAATATGTTGTGAGTTGTGAAACAATGGGTTTGAAAGAAAGTTTTGAAGGAACTTGCTTTGATCATGCATTTTTCATAGTTTGTTAATATGCCACAATTAATGAAAAAATGTGCAAAGGCCTCAAATACATGTCCATAGAATCAACTCAATTAGCTTTGCAAAAATGCCACATACCCTTCTAGCAAATGAATAGCCATTACTTGGACAAAAGAAATTGGCAAAAATAATCAAGAATGGAACAAATCATGTGTTGATTTTGATTCTCAAGGGGGACACTTAGTGTAAAGTTTGGGATCTACATGCATCAAATGACCATTTATAGGCGGGGGTATTAAATAATTGTCCAATCTATTTGTGATCATGCTATTATTATTTTATTTTTTAATAAGGCATTTGCAAGCTAAAGTGGAACACTTTTGTGTCCATAATGGAATCCATTTTAGGATTTTTCATAGAGTATTTTTTACATGCCAAATTTAAAATTAAAAAAAAAACTTATAATGTTTTAATAGAATAATGCCACATGTCACTATAGTATGGCCGAAATTTCAATTTTTGTGAAAATTTTCATCTCAATTCCAAAAAATGTGAAGATGAAAAGCTTTGTGTTTTTCATTGTTTTTTGGTGTCATTAAAAGTCCATCAAACTTTCATATAATATTGAAATGGTTAATAAGGCCTCATTTTGAATTTCAAATGTAGGTTTTGAGTTTTGGAAAAAAAATGGTGCCATTTTATTACAAACCATGATTATAATGAGTCCATTTCCATATTGAGGAGTGTGATATTGTAATCTATCTATGGTTAAAAGTCCATCATGTGATGTAAAAATATTTATTTTAAATGATTTTAGTTTTATATCTTAATAAATTATATAAGAATCATATAAATGAATCCCTTTTCATAAAATGAACAAAACAATTGACATGAAACAAAGTCCAATCCATGAAAATGTAGAGAAATTGATGCAATGATGCCCAAAAATGGACACTCTAGTTTGCAAACACCCAATATATACATATTAAAACCACCTTATATTAAGTATAATCCATTATTTCAGATTATTACATATCTTATATTATAATTAAATTAATTATTTGCATGAAATGTACCCTATTTCTTAACTAATTAACTTATAATTTTTACCCAACAACCAATATATTTGCACCTTATATTTTTATTCACGTATTTTTTATTTGTTTTTACTATTTTCCCCCCTGGGTTTTGGTTTTCATCCAAGAAATTAAATATTCTTGCAAAAAAATTAATATTAAATATTTTGACCTTTCAATGTATTCAAGATTTTTAAAAAAAATTGTAAGATAGTTAAATCAATATTAAAGTGAATTTTGATTTTTTGTAGGTTTCCCAAGAAGATCAATATGTTCCAAGAGGTTTTAGAATATATTCTAAGAAGTTATTGTCCTTTGTTATAGTAAATAGACCACATTGATAATCTTCTAACTTAGCATATATTACAAATTATTCTAAATTGTGTGTCCCTTGTTGTAAATGTTTATGTTATAAACTAGTCTCAAGGTCATTGGTCACTTAATGATGCATTGAATGTTGCCACAACCATGAACTTGAAATTAAAAAAAGAATTATAAAATAAACTTTCTACAAAAAAATATAATGGAAGAAAATTCCACCATTGTTGTTGAATTAATTTTGTTTGCATCTAACATGAATTTTTTTGGTGATGTCTTGAAATCTTTCCTTTTAGTCATAAGGAAATATGAAAAACATAAAACTTATAACATTTTATTTTTGATGTTGAACCTTAGGTTTGATAAACTTCGTTCAATTTTTTCACTCATGGGATGAGAGGAAGGTGTTGTTATCATTGAAAAATATGACAAGAGATTTTTGCTCTTAATATTTTTGAAAAGACATCATTTTCTTATATCCTTTAATAAAAATTGGATCTTTGTCAAATTGAGTAATGAGTGTTGCAATTTGGACATTTTCGAAATGACTACTAGAACAATTAAACCAACCAAGGAACTTGTTAACATGAAGTTCCAAATTTTTCAACATTATCAACTAGATGTGAAGGACATAAAATGTTGTTTGCAATGGTGGAAGAAACATGAGTTAGTGCTTGATATTGTTGTCCTTCTAACTTGACAAATCCTTGGCATTGTAAAGTCACAAATTAAAACAAAAAAAGTTTCTTCTTTGGCTAAAATACAAACTTGAAGTGTACTATATTGTAGTTGAAAATTTTAGAAATGTTAATATTTGTAAATAAAAGTTGAACTATTGATCCTAGGATTGGTTGTAATTCACCTACTAATTTAATGAAGTTAATTGAGACAAACTTGGATTTAGAAGAGAAGCTAGAAAAATTTGAAGGTGCTTTTGAACAAGATGAGGTTGTCAACATGTAATTGATTGGTTACATTCATTCTAATCAATTTTAGTGATTACTTTCATTATTATTATTTTTGAATTTTTATTGAAATTTTAATGTTAGTTTTGAGATTTGAAAAAATAACCTAAGAAAATTAATGGTTATCAAAATTGTGAGAATTGTCAATTTGAAAACTAGCCAAGACCTAAAAAAGCGACAATCTAAAAACTTGGTTGGTTTTCTTCAGCTGGAATTTTTATTAAAAAAATCAACGCAAGTGATAAGGAGAATTGAAACTAGCAATTTGCAAAAAAATGTGAGAATGGCATATAACTGGAATACTTGAACACCTTTTTACACCTAAAATTTCAAATAAAATCTCAATCCCATGTCCAAGTATACAAGGCAAGACGCCTATCCCACCAGTGCACCTCAAGAGCTTCACAAAATAGAGTCTTGTCTAGTATGTGCATCACATGTGTATGAAACACCAAAAACATGCCCAAATAGGCTGTCATGTTTGCAATGTCCATCAATCAAGTCATCACATACTTGGATCTATGCCATGGCATATACCTATAGTCATATATAAGTATATATTTGTTGGGTTTGACCTTTGAACTTAAGCCATTATGGAATGAGTTGTTTGTTTCATAGGTGTAAACAACCCAGAGAAATTTCTGGGTATACTTGGAGAGCATTTGATATCTATGAAGATCTCTCCTAGAAAAGGGAATGTTCTTACACCTACTGCTCTTAAGAAGTAGGTTTGAAAACTTAGAACCCTCCCTCTTGTAAGCCTTTTGATTTATGTATGTTTAAGTTCATGATAACCTTCGCTTAGTGCTTTAAAATGGGCAAAGCCCGAAGGGTTGGGGGACATTCTCAAAATGAGGGACCGAATTAGCTATTGCCTCTTCGAAGACCTTTTTATTTTGGGAACATCCTCAACTTCTAGCTTCACCTTACACTTTCATATTGTGGCAGCTACGAATGCAACTATGCTGCAATCTATCAAGCATATCCTCTTTGCTGCATGTTTCCAACATTTATGATGCTCTAGTATATGTCAAATTGATTCATATATCGAGGTTCAGGAATGAAAGCGGAGGGGCCTTCCCAAAACCTCCAACTACTAAGCTCATGCATGCAAAGTGCCATGCAAGCTGCCATCTTACAATGTCCCTGTCTTTGATGGTCTCTTAGATGCCAGATGTTTATAGAGGTAGCACCTCCCTAAAACGTCCGACTTCTGGGGGCTTTGTGGGCACGGAGTCCTATGCATGTTGCCACCTTACAACATGCAAGTTTGTTGGTTTTCAGAATGCCCCATTGTAGAATATTGACACTTGGATCAAATTGTGTGACTAGTATTGTACTTACTAGCATTGAAGTGTGAAGTGCATGGTTATGCAACAAGTGTTTGATAGCTCTCTCTCCTCAGCTGGTTAAAATATCTAGACCAAAGCCCCATAAGCTTTAATATCAATGCTTCACCCAATTTTTAAAAGAATTTGAAGAAGAACATGTTTTCTGACCCAAAATCAAATCCTAGTGATTGATTACACACTAAATGTGAATCCTCATTTACTCTCAATGTGTTGAATTGGGTAAAGATGTCTCAGACTCGAATGAATTCTAAAAACTAAAGAGTTCATGACCTTGAGCCATTAAAGAGCTACCAACAAAACCCTCAATTTTTTTCAATGTTGAAACTCAAAAAACCCTACCCAACACCAGTTTAAACTCCATTTGCATACACCAAGTATAGATCTGTTCAAGGATCCAACTAGAGTACAAAATATGATTTTTTTTTAATGGCGATAGGCCTTGGTTCATGACACATGTGAAGTAGCCTTGTGGTGTCATGCATTTCAATGCAAGATATATGTGGTGCTTTTTGTGGTTTCACTCATTTTCAATGTCAAATATTTAATGTCAAATATATGTGATGATTCTTTGGGGTTTCATCCATTTCAGTGCAAGATAATATGTGATGTTTTTTTTTGTGGTTTCATTCATTTCAGTGCAAGATATATGTGATGTTTTTTTGGTGGTTTCATTCATTTCAATGCAAAATATATATGATGCTTCTTTTTGGTTTCATCCGTTTCAGTGCAAGATATATATATGTGATGTTTTTTTTGTGGTTTCATTCATTTCAATGCAAAATATAAGTGATGCTTCTTTGTGGTTTCATCCATTTCAGTGCAAGATATATGTGATGTTTTTTTGTGGTTTCGTTCATTTCAGTGCAAAATATATCTGATGTTTTTTTTTGGTGGTTTCATTCATTTCAATGCAAAATATATGTGATATTTCTTTGTGATTTAATCCATTTCAATGGAAGATATATGTGATGCTTCTTTGTGGTTTCATCTATTTCAATGCAAGCTATAAGACATGCATTTTGTGGTTTCATCCATTTCAATGTTAAATATATGTGATACTTATTGTGCCTATATTGCTCCATTAAATTTTCATGGTGCTAGTTGTTAGTTTGTTGGTGAACATTTTGTTTGTAATCATTATTTGGGTGTAATGGAAATATCATGTGTAAATCTATAACTGAAATTGGACATTGTAAGGTGGACTCTGAAAAACTTAATAAAAAAAATTTTACAAATGGAAATTTGAAATATATATTAAATATGTGTTATTAGGTAATTAAATACTATGAAATACCAAAAATTGTAAACCTCCAATATTAATTCCTCGAACAAATTAATCATTTTGTTGCATGTGATCTCATATTTTAACAAAAGTGTATCCCTCCCCCCCCCACCCCCAAGACAAAGATGAGCTTATATATATTTAACCAAGGACGGAAAATACAAAATATAATATTAAAAAATAAGCGAGCACCTCAGTTCATAACCTAGAGTGTCTCCAACACAAAGATTTCTGAACAGTAAATTAATAATCCCTTTGAAATGGAAAACATTCTAAAATTGAGAATTTGGACGGTCCATCATTTTGAGGTTTATTTTTTAAAAAAAAATTTAATTCATTTTTTTTTCTGAATTGGCCATATTTAGACAATAGGTTTGAGCATTGTAGCCAAAATATAGCACAATTACTAAAGTTTTTGTACTTTACTTTCTGATCTGTAGCCAAATTTGGCTAACTCTTCTTTGTGGATGATCACAAAATTGAAACAAATCTAAGACAAAAATCCTCAGGCCCAATGAAATTTACGAATTCAAAATATTAAAAAAACCCATATAAGGTAAACAAATTCCCATGTAAATATAACCGAACCGCAGGTTATTGAAAAATGGAGATAGATCTGAAAACGAGACCCAGGAGAGCATTACAGGGAAAACGTAATACCCGTCCAGAGTATCAGCTGGTACGAAGCGGATATCTTTCTAAATATCCCCCGGGTCTCGTCCCCTATATCACGAGAAGAGAGGGCGAGAGCCAGTGTTCTCCGCAGTGCTCGCGACAACACAGCGTTGCGTGGAGTGCTTGAGGTGAGAAGAACTCGGACTCGTGACGTCGTGAACATGGCCACTACAATTCTCATACCTGCTCTTCTCGCTCTGATGCTACTACCGCTGCTAGGTGCTGCTGCGGACACGGACTCGCTGTATAAAGCTCTTGAGGAACACGGGCTGCCGGCCGGTCTGATTCCCAACTCCGTAAAGAACTACGTCCTGTCAGAAAACGGCGAGTTTAAGGTGGAGCTTGAAGAGGCGTGCTACGCACAGATCGAGGAGCCGGTTTGTTATACTTCTTTTCTCTTTGCTGATTTAGCATGAATTTCAGGCTCTGTCTTTGAGTCGATTCTGTTTTATTCTCAGCGTCGTTGAACCATTGGTTTGCTTAGCATTCTCATTTGTTGTGACCAGCTCTCCGCCTTGCTTTTTGTTTGTTGAACTCGGATGCTCTTTTGTTCGGATGTGTAATTCTTTGAAAGTTGTGGCCGGACATTCTGACGTGTTTCCTGTCTGAGTTTTGCGAACCGAACATAGAGTGCATCTTGTTCGAGTAGGAAATTAGGACTGGAATGCTCAAATCCTTGAGTAATTTGCATTTGCATCGCTCGATTGTATTTTCTCTCGTCGAAAATCGTTCTCTCAGTAGTGTCGAATATATTCTGATCGCCGTGAACAGAATCTTTGAGTTTTCAGAGCGTGAGAGTACTGTCTTTAGTTTTCAGAGCGACGTGAGACTGTTTCGTAATGTGCAGTTATCATTCGAGAGCCTCCGACAGCCTCTTGGAGGAGGTGTTAGCTACTGGGAAAAAACAACAGAGTCGCTGCCAGGAAGTGGAAAATGCGACTCTTTGGCCGAGAGAATGTCATTGATCAATTCCTGCTAATTGAAACTTGAGGAGTTTGTTGTTGTTCATGTATTTGGCAGGTATATTATGAGGAAACCATAGAGGGAGAGCTTTTATTTGGAGCAATAAATAACTTGAAAGGCATCAAGGTTAAGCAACTCTTTATTTGGGTAGAAGTCACAGGAGTACACGTTGATCCGGACTCTCCTGACTTCATTTACTTTGAGACTGCGATTTTGAACAAGAAACTGCCTACTTCTTTATTTGATGCCCCTCCAACATGTCACAGTGAGAGCAGCACTGATGTCACAGGTTTCTCGGATTCCACAGTCAAGGTATGTTTCTTGATCAATATTTTCCTTCTTCATGTAGTATCCATGCTTGAGATGATTGTGTATGATCTAATCAAAAACTGTTTAAAAGGCGAACTTTTAGGAGTTCTGGTGATAGAGCTATGGAACTTTGGTTATGGAGCTATGCCTCTGCAGGTGCTCAGAAATGTGCAAGCAAAATACTTGCTGTCATACAAACCCATCCCGAATTTGTACATTCTTGTCTTGTCAACAAAGATTGGCAAGGATCAAACATGAAACATTCATAAAATTTTGACCAAAAATCGCACAAAATCATCGATTCTCTGCAAACATGATAGAAGTTGCAACACATACTCTTTTGGAGAGGGTGTGGCAGATTCTACGAGGTGGAACCAATCGTCCTCAGTAAGCATACCAGAAGAGTACACACAAAGGTGAGATGAAAGATTTTGTGATCATTAATTACATGTGTTTGTTCACTTCTATAAAGCCATGTTGGTCTTGTTGCTTCATGTGTTGGTCTTGTTGCGTCACATGTCAGTGTTGTTGGAATACATGTTTTATCTGTGTTTGCCCCTTTGCTAGGAATGGAGGCTTTCCAGGACTGTTCAAAGCTCAAGAAAATGGAGCACAGTCCTTACTCTGTGGCATAGTTATTGTGTTTATAAGTCCAGGCTCAAGCTGTGATATGTATCTGTGTCTATTATCGATCACATCCTCTTCAGTTATAGAGAGGAGACATGTCTCTAAGTCTCTGCTGCACGGGTGCAGACATGTAACAGACTTGGTTCTTCAAGTACTAGTTTGGGCAAGGTTTTTGGACACTCTGAATTGGAAGTTGTTTTCATGGTGCCTATTGTGACCATACATTTTTGTGCATTTTTGGTTTGCTTTTATTTTAGACCACTGTAAAACGCTTCTATACCAGAAGATATGGTAGTCTTCTTCAAGAGTTAGACAATTTGTACCTTGTATGAAGAGAATTCACAAGAATTCCATGAGAATTTTGATAAATTGTATAAAAAATTTGTTATCCAGATAGAGGAATATTTTTTAAGTTTTAAATTGGAGCAATGAAAATGTGAAAATCAATTGGTGTTTGTCTTATTGTACGTTTACAAAAAATGGTTTAAATCATCCAACAAAAAATGGTTCAAATCATCCAGAAAGTTTCTCATACAAATTGTCGCATCGTCTGCCAACTTTGTGCATGCATAGAACAATGGCCCACATTTCATAGGAGAAGGAATGTCTAATAACAAAGTAATAAAGATAAGATTAAATTATTAGTCCAAATTTAAGATATAGCTCCACTCTTGAATAATCTCAAGATATCTTGGGAAATAATGATAAAAACAAAATGATGAACAAGCGTCATGATACAAAATGAAAGTCAAAATATTTGACACTTTGTGCACCAAACCCTAAAAGCTATTAACTTATATGCTAAACTTTAAAAACTCGAACTTCAAGTGCCAATATGGCCTTTTCAACATGAATCCACCAAAACTATCTATCCCATATCGTACCTTCCCATTGCAGCTACACTTCTAAAACATGGTAGTTTTCGACTGCAACCTAACACACTGTAACTTCCTGTACCCAATTACCCTCTTGCATGCATATTACTCAACATTCTGACTAAAGTTCTAGACTGTGGCATGGCGATTCAGTTTTTCTCCCTCTTGAATCTCTTCTTTCTACAGTCACCAGCATCATGCCCTGTGAACCCATATATCCACTGCCGCATGCATGAAACTGAATTGACATGTCACAACTAATGGAATTAACAAGTTCCAAAATGAATCAGAAATTTGATTCACCAACCGAGTGAGGAACAAGTACATGTCATACCAGGCAGTTGAACAATCTGTGCAACAAGGATGGTACAGTAAAAGTAACATAGAACAAAGCAACTGAAGTTTACACAAAAATCATAACACAACACAAAAGAGACTGGAAAGTTCACACAAAAATCAGCACATAGACCCAAAACAACAACAAAGACAATTATAGCAATAGTGCACATCAATGACACAGTATTAGCAAACAAAGTTGCAACATGCACTGGCTTAAATTAGGCGCGATATATTAGAAGGAAAAACAAAAGCAGACAACTGTTAAGATACTCAACACCGGAGAATATCCCACACTCACATCTCTTCAACTACTCAAATTAGTTTGCTTTATTCCAGCTGCATGATATCAAAGATTGTCTTTCTCAACCTTGGAAGTACATGACAACCTGGACTTTGAAGTGTGCTCACTTGAAGACAAACTTACACACTACAGAAAGCTGAGTGTGGTTGCACAACAGCTGTCTCAACATAGATACATGCGTACCATGCCAACAAGAAAGGCATCATTGACAAGGAAGAGCACTTCCTCAGAGTCAGAATGCCTGAGAAGCTGAAAACACTGTACCCATTCCCTTAAGACACTAAAGGAATGCTATCTGGTCAACTGTCACATGCTAGAGACATCTAGTGAGTTCCCTCACTTAAATGCAGCATTGGCAGGAATTGCTTGCTTTGAGAGACTGGACAGGTAATTCAATGTTGCCAACCGAGTCAATAGTAGAATATCATTCCCTTTGAATGGAGGCAGTTGTGCATCTGCGGAAAAGGGTTGTGCCCTTGCTCAGATCCTTAAAGGGCAAGCATTGGGTTCTGCTTCCTTGCATGTTCTGGTATCAAGCGCTGTAGAATTTCAGGTGTTGTGCCTTTCAATTCTGGCCATCACAATAACAGCACCAAGCTTCATATCTTAGATTTGTAAAACATCCAGCAGACACATGTAAGTAAAGAAAAGTAAAATTTACAAACACCTGTTGACATTTCCTTAGAAAGAACTACACCCAAACACATTGGCACAGCTTCAATCCCAAAACTCTCCATGCTGCACCTTGATCTAAATTCAAATTGGAGAGAGCAAAGGACACAACAGAACTGAAGTTAAGATGACAGAGAATTACCTTGTTGCTTGAAGTTAAAAAGAGGGGGCAAAGGGCGACCATTTGGCAAGCGACAATTAGGATCGCGGAGTTCATCAAAGAAGGGATGCACACAAGCCTCCAACTGCATCCCAAAACAAACTGAACAAGTGTAAGGACAAACACTACTCCAGAGAAGTCAAAGATCAAAGTGAGATAGATGCTAACATTAGTTCCACAGCTACTTCACCTTCTGGTGTAGTGGTACAAAAAACATGTAACATGACCCATATTATTCTTCAATATTCAGAACACCATGTCTGCGAAATTTCCTAGGCAACCAATGTAATTTCCATTTTATTTGCTGCATCTAGTTCTCTTTGAAGCAATCGACATCCAACTTGTAAAAGAACTATTGAGAAAAGGATTCAGAAGAAAAAGGCAGGAAGCGCACCGCAGAGCAGCGCAAGTTTGGAGAATATTGAAGAAGTCTTGAGACTAGGTCAACAGCTTCAGGTGGCATCCGCTTGTGAAAGACCTAACTCAAGGCAGAACCACAGTGAGACAGAAGGCAAAGACACACACCCCTCCAGATGTTCAATACATAAGGTTAAACACTTTATTAACAGCAAATGTACTGGAATCACAGAGTGTGAAAACTGCATACTTTGTGCCAGGGATGAGCCTTGATTTGAGGGAACTTGAACTCTGTGTAGTTTGGGTTCATGCACTTGATCTCCTCCCTTGTTGGGGTGCCCAAAACCTGGGCAACCAAACATTCAACCATTTATAAGAACAAATCATTTAACAATACTCAATGCACCAAAAATGTGTTTGTAGTATCCATGTTTTCAGCTGGCCAAAGTTCAGTACCTTGATGATTTCAACTAGTTGATCCACTCCACTTTCTCCTGGAAAAAGGGGCTGCCATGAAAACAGATAACATGTGAGATAGAATGATGTGCCATGAACTGTGGCAAACAATCTGTTGATGCCAGCTTCAACTAGCAAAAAAGTTGCAGTTTTATGTTCAAGAACAATCAAATTAGCTGGAGAAGGGACAAAACCAAAAGGAGAAGTACAAAAGGAGAATATACCTGACCCAAAAGAAGTTCAGCCATCACACAGCCCATTGACCAGATATCAATGGCAGTTGTGTATTCTGTGGCCCCAAATATAAGCTCAGGTGCTCGGTAGTACCTAGAACATATGTACGAGATGTTGGGTTCCCCTTTCACCTGTGCACCACAGAGAGCACAATGATAATGACATACTAACTCCAGTAGATGCAAAAAGAAACTCAGAGCTCACAAATGTCTCATCGTTTCCAACAGAACCCTCTAGTGACAAGTTAAAAAAGCATCTAAGTCCCCAGTCAGATGCTTGGACAGAGGTCAATATCCTATAGTGGAATGAGTAAAGAGAGCCTACCAGAACTTTAGCACTTCCAAAGTCACATAGCTTGAGCTGGTGGGTGTGTGGATTCACCTGCAACACATGCAAATAGATATCAGAACAGGCCCAGATCCACAACAATTCTTGATTTACCCAACAACAGGAGAGAAGTCACTAGATATCTCCATCACAGCTTGCAAGTATGGAAGCGTACCAGCAAGTTTTGGGGTTTGATATCACGATGGCAAACACCAATGCCATTATGGATATGTGCCAGTGATCGACATATCTGTACCCAAAAGCCAAGGAGCCAATCTTAATAAGCTCCTCCTATGCTGACTGGGCACAGTTTGCCCAAATTATAAACCCAACCTCCAGCTTGACATATTCAAACCATGCATTACCCACTATCCACCAAAATTAGACAGAGCTGATCTCAGTCATGGTTCTGAACCACTACCTATTGCTTGCAGACACAGGAATTTGCAAGAACAGCAAGTGGATGACCCAGGTAAATGAAAGGCCAAATCCTTTAGTATACCTGGTAGGTGTAGAGTTTCACATACACCAGGGGCATGCGCTGGTTCATGCGATTGTAGTGCTTGGCAATTCGGTAAACTGTTTCAGGGACGTATTCAAGGACCAAGTTGAGGTAAAGCTCATCCTTCTCTGTGGTAGAAAAGAAGCAGTGCTTGAATGCAACGATGTTGGGATGGTCCAGCAATCTCATGATCTGAAGCTCTCGGTTCTTGTACCTTTTATCTTGTAACACCTTCTTAATTGCCACAGTCTCTCCAGTCTCGATGCACTTTGCCTGTTACAGCTCTTGCATAACATCAAATCAACTGGTTAGACACTGTCATCTAAGAAACTGTGGATTTCACAAGCTCTTGTTTCAGCTGTGTGTGACAACCTTGACATCCAGCAGAATGTTCACAACAAACTCTGTAGTATCAGAGCCTAACCAACATCAAAACAAGGAGAAGGCAGGTGCACAATGTGAAAAGCAGGTTACCTGGAATACAATCCCAAAAGATCCAGTTCCGACAACTCGCTCTGCTGCGTAGCTTATTGTCTGCAACCATCAAAATTTTCATATTATGACAGTTGAATTGTGAAGCAATTTATGGAGACAATACACAGAACTGAGAACTTCTCCACACTCATGATTTAAGTCAAACCAAATCAGACAGAGATGAGATGATAATAAGGTCATAGAGATTGCAGATCTGCCAACATATTATTGAGCAGCTGGAGGAAACCCAACATCAAAGAACAGAGGAGGGAAAAACAAACATAAAAACTATCATACTATCACCACCATGTATGCCAGGACAACTATATTTATGAGATGATAAGAGAACTCCAGAAGGCTTTGAAGATAACCATTGTGTTAGTTCCAGCCAGACAAAAACAAAAAACAGAATGACTGTGGTCATAACCTTGTGAGTGTCACTCACAAAGTATCAGATCACCTTCACCATGAATGCAGGGATTAGCTAGCTGCCATTACTCCCCACTGACTTCATCAGCTTCCAATGGTGACTACAGATGAGTGTGGAATAACCAGGTCAAAATGTCAGGCAAGTACAAAAATTCATGTCCTGAGTTTCTGTCACATTTGTATAGGCAATGGGAAGACACGGTCATGCCCAGAACAATCACTCCTGATTTAACTTCATTCACTCCCAATGGGGAGTATGGGAGTGCAGGTGAATACACAATGTTGTCCTCACTACTTGGGCGTACCACTCTAACTAATCTGCCTTTTCCATGAGGTTCCTGGAAAGCCCAGATGGCATACCTGCTTTGGTTGACCATTGCGACCACCAATTGTTGTTGAAATGATCTGACCTGTTTCTGTGCCATTCCCATCAACCACAGTTGCCTCAACCTCCTACAACCACAGCAAGGTACAAACAGTCAGCGGCACAAATCAGGGCATCCTGTCAATACAGACAGGCCCACA
>Ga0116230_10002457_pt1 | contig 17828 bp, 18 predicted proteins | sample S1TSphfallax_3_FD_88678 | JGI IMG/M metagenome (GOLD analysis project Ga0116230, IMG submission 88678) | Host-associated microbial communities from peat moss isolated from Minnesota, USA - S1T2_Fd - Sphagnum fallax MG | ecosystem: Host-associated > Plants > Peat moss > Unclassified | place...
TCTTGGGGCCGACCGGTTTCGACATGGGTTGCGAAACTCCAGGGGCGTACCGAGGTGCAGGTTACCTCGTAAAACTGACTTGCAAACTTATAGTTGCCAACGAAGACAACTACGCACTAGCCGCCTAATCGCGGCTGTACCCTGACCGGCCTGTGCTGATGCGAACGGTTCAGGGGTAGCGCTCATCAGCTAGTGGGGCACACGGGTCCGGGGTGTGTCTTGCGAATCGCCACCGGGCTGGCTGTTTGCTTTCCCTGCCCGTTGGGTAGTGAGCGGCGAGAATAATAGACTGGGCTACGTACGTAGATCTTGGAACGTAGGACTTATGGACGGGGGTTCGATTCCCCCCGGCTCCACCAATTGATGGGCGCGCGCAACAGCGGGGCTTAGAGGCACGATGACTCGGATCGAGGTCCCCAATACGTCGCTGCGGCGCAGGCCCAACCGTCTCAAACGCGCCTTCTGGTTGGTCTTGGTGCTCGCCGTGATCGGCAGCGTGCTGTGGACGTGGTTTTCCTTGAATTTCGCCTACTCCGAGGGCGACCGGGCCGGCGTTCTGCAGAAGTTCGACCGCCGCGGCTGGTTGTGCAAGACCCAGGAGGGCGAACTCGTGTTCTACATCACGCCGAACGCGAACATGGCGGGTCTCCTGCCCCAGGTCTGGGATTTCAGCGTGCGCGACGGGGATTTGGGCACGATCGCCGACTTGAGCAAGGCCGTCGGCCACAAAGTGCAGCTGCACTACACGGAGCATCGGGGCATTCCGTCCGCATGTTTCGGCGAAACGCGTTTTTTCGTCGACCACGTGACCGTGGTCGACCCGTCGGCACCCCCGGCGAACTCGTCGGTGGGTTCGCCTCCGTAATCAGACCGGCGTAAAACGCCGTAGCGAGGATTCGACCTGCTCGGTGATGCTGATCGCGGTCCGCAGCGCGAGCAACCCGTCTTCACCCGTGACAGCTGCCGGCCGCTCGCCGGCGGCCGCCTGCAGAAAAGACTCGATCTCGGTTCGCAGCGCATCCCCCTGCTCGTAATTACGCTCCTCGATCGCCACCTGCGGCATGCCATCGGCGCTCGCTCCTGCGCCTTTGCGAATCACCGTCAGGACCTTGTTGTGCAGATCCACAGACAGGTAGGCGTCGTCCTGGAACAGACGCAGCTTGCGCTCGGTCTTCAAGCTCACACGGCTTGCCGTCGCGTTGGCGACGCAGCCGTTGGCGAAGCGCAAGCGCGCGTTGGCGATGTCGATTTCCTTCGAGAAGACGCTGCTGCCGATGGCGTCGACGGAGATGACCGGCGAGCGGACGATGGACAAAATCAGGTCGATGTCGTGGATCATGAGGTCGAGCACCACGTCCACGTCCGTGCCGCGTTGCTTGAACGGCGCAAGCCGCGCCGACTCGATGAAGCGCGGCACGGAGAGAATGGGCTGAACCGCCAGCAGCGCCGCGTTGAAGCGCTCCAAATGACCCACCTGCAGAATCCGCCCGGCCCGCTCGGCCGTCGCGATCAGGCTCTCCCCCTCCGCGACCGTGACCGTCATCGGCTTCTCGACCAGGACGTGCGCGCCGGCCTCGAGAAAGTCCTTGGCGATCGCATGATGGGTGGGCGTTGGAGTGACGACGCTGACCGCATCGACACGACCCAGGAGCTCACGGTGATCGGTGCAGGCTTGCACGCCCAGTTCGGCACCTACCGCCGCTGCGGTGCTCGCATTCGGATCGACGACCGCGATCAGCTCCGAACCCGGCAGCGTCGCGTATTTTTGAGCGTGGAATCTTCCGAGGTATCCGACACCGATCACCGCCGTGCGCATCAACGACGACCCTCGCGCCGCCATTTGCTCGCCGCACGGTAAGTTTGCCGGGTCTGGAGGATCGCCGCCCCGGCTATCGCGGCGGCCGCGCCCACGAAACAACCGAAGCCTCGCCAGACGGTCCACAATCCGTCGGCGAGCGACCAAAGCATCGCACCGATGGACAGGATCGCACCGATCACGAGCAAAACCCAGGGCTTCGCCGCGTAGAGCGCTTGCGGTGTCCAGACTCTCATGCCCGGATTCTACAGCGCCCGGACGAGGCGTGACGGGTTTCGTCTACAATGAGTGGCTTATGGCATCCAAAGCACAGCGCGGCGCATCCGGCGTCGGCACGATCGTCAAACAACTGGGCATCGCCGGCATCGCACTCGTCTGCGGTTTGGGGATACTGCCCCCCTTGATCTATTTCGCGGGCACGGCCGCGCTCGGCGCCTACGAGGGCGCCAGCATCGCCACGCTCTATCGCTCGCTGCTGACGGCGATGCAGAACGGTTCGGTCGCCGCCTGGAGCGTCGTGCTGGGGCCCTATGCCCTGTTTTTGCTGTTTCTGCTCCTGCGGCGCTGGTGGTACGCCGGAACCTGACAGCGCGGCCATCCCGCGGGTTAAAGTTTTCCCCTACCCGGACGCTAGCTCTCCGTATCCGGCGCAATTTCCGTCTCCGGACCGTGGAGTGCCTTGAATGAGTCCCGAGATCGAAGCCCAGTTGCGCCTGTCGGCGAATTTCCCGTCCCCCCCGGGTGTCGCGAGCCACATCATCGAACTAGCCCAGGATCCCGACATCGAGATGGGCAAGGTCGCGAAGGCCGTGAGCATGGATTCGGCCCTGACGACCAAGATTCTGCGCATCGCGAACTCCCCCCTCTACGCGCAGCGACGCAAGAGCGAGAGTCTGCGCCAGGCGCTCGTGGTGCTCGGTCTGAATGCCACGCTGACGCTGGCCTTGAGCTTCACGCTAGTGAAGTCGCTGCGCGGCGGCACGCCCAACGGCCTGGATTACCCCCGCTACTGGCGCCGTTCGCTGCTGGCCGGCACGGCCGCTCGGGCGCTCGCCGATGCGCTGCGTCAGCCGCAGGCCGAGGACTTCTTCCTGGCCGGCCTCCTCCAGGATGTCGGAATGCTCGCGCTGGACCGCGCATTTCCCGATCTGTATGCGAATACCCAGCTCCTGCAGCTGGACCACGCCGCGCTCTCCCAGCGCGAAATCGAACGCGTGAAAATGGACCATGCGGAGGTCGGTGCCTGGGCGATGCGCAAGTGGAGTCTGCCGGCACGGATTTGCAATGCAATCGGCAACAGCCACAAGATCGACCTCGGGACGACCCCGGATGCGACGGCAATCATGGACCGCTGCGTCGCGCTCTCGGGCGAGGTGGCACAGCTCTTCCTCGCCGAACCCGATCAACGGCAATTCGCCGAGGTGGCGCTGGCCGTCGAACGCAGTGTGTCGCTCGACAAAACGGCCTTCGGACAGGTGCTCGCGACGATCGGCGCGATCATCCCGGAAACCGAGGCGATCTTCGATGCGAGCCTGGTCAGCAAACAGGACGCCGAGGTCATTCTCGAACAGGCCCGCGAGGTCCTGCTCGTACGCAGTTTGCAGGCTCTGCGCGACATCAATTCGTTCAAGGTTGTGGCGGAGCGTTCCTACTCGCGCGCGCTCGATCTCGAGGAAGAGAACCGTCGCGACGCGCTGACCGGCGCCTACAATCGCGCCCATCTGGACCAGTTCCTGCAACGCGCCTTCGACAACGCCCAGCGTCATGGCACCACGCTCAGCATCGCCTTCGCGGATCTCGACAATTTCAAAGCCGTCAACGACACCTTCGGACATCAAGCCGGAGACAGGATCCTGCAGACCACCGCGCGGTTGCTGCGCGAGAACACGCGGGAGACCGATCTGGTCGGCCGCTACGGCGGCGAAGAATTCATCGTGGTGCTTCCCTCGACCGACGCCGAGACGGCGCAGAGAATCTGCGAACACATCGTCCAGGCCCTCGAGTTGATGACGCACGAGGTCGGCGACAATCGCGCCCGCGTGACGATTTCGATCGGTTGCTCCACCTACGGGCCGGACAACGCCTTTGCGAACTCGACCGAGCTCGTGAAGGCGGCCGACCAGGCGCTCTACACGGCGAAGATGCGCGGCCGCAACCGTGCCGTGCCGTTCAACCGCGAACTGCCGAAGGCGCTCGCCCGCTTCTTTTGATCGGCTCTGCGCCTCTGGATCCGGCTGGGCCGCCCGGGCGCCTCGCCCGCCCGTGAACCGCTGGCCGCGCCGTCCCGTCTTATGTCATCTCGCACGTGCGTGACTTCACAGTTTTGGAAGTTTCCTTCTGGCGACATGTCGCAATTTGGGAACATGCAGACACGAGGTGTGTGCATGTCGACGAAGAATCCAAGCAGAGCCGCAGGAGAGGAGAGTTTCTCTTTCGGAGTCGGCGAGTTACGAGCCGCGCAGAGAGCAGCGGCGCCCCCGCATGCGGGCAGCCGTGAGACCTCGAAAGGTGCCGCCGCTGCACGCAAACGCGTCTCCTTGGCCCTGATCGACAGCCTGGAACTGCAGCATCTGCACCTCGCCGAGGATGAGAACAAAGGCTTCGACCCGTACAACTCGGGGAGCTTCGATCGCCGCAACGCGTGGTCGAAGATCGGCAAGCGTTAGGCGCGGCTCGAAGAGCGCCTAATCACCACTGTCGCGACTGCGTTCCCGCGCGGCGCGAAACTCACTCGCGACATACCAATTCGGAAATCGGCGCGTCTGCGACAAGCGCATCCCGATCCGATAATAGAGCGTGAGATCGTCGATCGTGCCGCGCACGTCCCAGGCATCGGAATACTGGTCCGTCGTGCGGTGATACCGGTGCTGATAATAGTCGTCGAGCTGGGCCTGGCCGAAGACCGGACCGCGAGCGGAGTCATCGACCCCACCCATCGCCACGAGCGCCGGCACCCCGGCTCTCGCGAAACTGAAATCGTCGGACCGATAGTACTCGCCCGCCTCGGGGTGCGGATCGGCCTTCAACTCCCGACCCTGCAGGGAAGCGACGTCGCGCAGATACCCCTCGAGCTCCGACTGTCCGAAGCCGATCACCGTCACGTCGCGCGTGGGCCCACCGATGTGGAGCGTATCCAGGTTGATGTCGGCAACCGTATCCGCCAGGGGTACCAACGGGTGATCCACGTAGTACTGCGAGCCCAGCAGTCCCGACTCCTCGCCGGTGAACGCGAGGAACAGGATCGTTCGATCCGGCGGAGGGAGCGTGCGCTTGAACGACTGGGCAATCGCGAGCAGACCGGCGACGCCGGCGGCATCGTCGGCCGCGCCCGGGTAGAACGAGTCGCCGCTCGCGCCCGCCACGCTGCCCAGATGATCCCAGTGTGCCGAATAGATGATCGCATCGTGACGGCGCCTGCCGCCCGGCAGCATCGCGACCACGTTCGCCGTGTTGAATCGCCGCAGCATCTGCGAGACCTGCGCATCGAGCGCCAGACCCAAGGGGCGCGCATGGAATCCGGGGCGACCGGCGGCGCTGGTCAGAGCGCCCAAATCCAATCCCGCCTGAACGAACAGGGCGCGAGCAGCGGCGTTGCCCAGCCAACCCTCGATCACCGGCTCGCTCGCGCCATCGTCGGCCTGAGGGGCCGCCAATTGCGGTCCGGTGAGACTATTGACCAGGACGTCCCAGGGCAAAACTCCGGCGTCCGTGTCGTGGATCAGAAGGACGCCGCTTGCCCCGGCGTGCATCGCCGCCTCGATTTTGTATTGGGCGCGACCGTAGGAGGTCATGGTTCGGCCTTTGAAGACGGGCGGGTCGGCGCCGAGGCGGCCAGGATCGCCGGCGAGCACGACCACCGTCTTGCCGTGGACGTCGATGCCGGCATAGTCGTTCCAGTCGTACTCGGGTGCGACGATCCCGAAGCCCACGAACACCAGCTCGCTGCGCGTGACCTCGGCCGCCGGTTGGGCTCGCTTCGTCCAAAGCAGGAAATCCCGACGGTAGACCAGGGGGCGAGTCGCGCCACGGCCAGTGACCACCAGGCTCGGGCTGCCCATCAGAGTCGACTCGACCACCGGCACCTGCTGCAGGTAACTGTCGCCATTGGCCGGTTTCAAGCCGATTTTGCGGAATTGGGCCACCAAGAACGCGGTCGTCTTGTCCTCGCCCGGCGTGCCCGGGCGACGGCCTTCGAAGTCGGCGGAGGCCAGAATGCGGATATTCTCGCGGTAGCGGTCCTCGTCGATGTCCGTCGTCGGCGGCGGTCCGCGCAGATGCGTCGAGCAAGCGGCCAACAGGCCACCGCAAGCCCAAACGAGAATCCAGGCGCCCCGGGCAAAGCCCAACGATATTCTCATCCTCGCATCTCCAGCGTTCATGCGCCGCGCGGCCAAAAATAAACGAACACGGCCAACAGGCAGGCGAGAGTCGCCAAATGCGCCCACACTCGCCAATGCCGGGCGCGTACTTGGCCGACGAAACTCCCGGCGCTGCTCGCGGTCAAAACGGCGAAGACGAGTAAACTCATGCTCAAGCGCGGCTGTTCGACGGCAAGGTCGGGCGACGCTTCCGGATGCAGCCAGGTGATGATCCTGAACACGATCGCCACCGCCGCCAGTCCGAACGTGATCGAGGCGGCAGAGCCTAGCAGAATCCCGATCAAAACCGTGAACGGACGCATAATCCGAAGCTCATATACACTTGCGGCATGGACAGGGTATGTCTAGCCTTGAACCGAATGAATCAACAGTTTACAGGAGATCGCGTACGGTGATACTCAAGAGGCCACTGGCCAAGCGCTCGCGCTGGATCACGGGATTGGCGATCTGTGCGAGCGCCGTGGGACTCGCGGCCCTGCTGGGTGCCGCGATGACCGCGCCGAATGCGACCCCCGCGGCGGGGACCCTGGCCCCGACCGAACAAGAAGACTACGTGGCACGCCGCGTGGCCGACATCGTCGCCCGTGAACACTACCGCCGCGCTCCGCTCGACGATCGCTTGTCGAGTTTGATCCTCGATCGCTATCTCGACGCCCTCGACGTCGGACGCAGCTACTTCTACGCGAGCGACATCGCCGAGTTCGAGAAATATCGTTACGAACTCGACGATGCGATCAAGGCGGGCGACATGGAGCCGGCTTTCGTCATGTTTCGCCGTTTCCAGCAGCGCAATCGGGAGCGCATGAACTACGCGATCGAACTGCTGGCGAAGAAACCGGATTTCGACGTCGATGAGTCGTTCAACTTCGATCGCGAGAAGGATCCCTGGCCGGCAAACGCCGCCGAGATGAACGAGCTGTGGCGCAAGCGCGTGAAGAACGACGCGCTGTCGCTCGTGATCGCGGGCAAACAGTGGCCGGAAGTCGCCGACATCCTGCGCAAGCGCTACGAGCACGTCGAGAAGCGCATGGATCAAAGCAAGCCCGAGGACGTCTTCGAGACGTTCATGAATGCCTACGTGCTGTCTCTCGATCCGCACTCGAATTATTTCTCACCGAGAAACTCCGAGGAATACAACATCCAGATGAGCCTGAGCTACGAAGGCATCGGCGCGTCGCTCAATCTGACCGACGACTACGTGACCGTCGTGGACGTGATCGCGGGCGGCCCCGCGGCCGTCAGCGGCAAGCTCGCGGCCAACGATCGCATCACGGCCGTCGGCGAGGGCAAGAGCGGCGAACTCGTCGACGTGATCGGCTGGCGGTTGGACGACGTGGTTCAAAAGATCCGCGGGCCCGGCGGCACCACCGTGCGGCTGCAGGTTTTGCCGGCGGGCGCGGCGCCGGGATCGATTCCGAAAGTCATCGAGTTCACGCGCAACAAGGTGTCTTTGGAGGCACAGGCTTCGCACAAGGCGCTGCGTGTGATCCAGCGCAACGGACGGGACATCAAGGTCGGCATCATCACCGTGCCCAGCTTCTACCAGGACTACGACGCGAGCCGCGCCGGCGCCAAGGATTTTCGCAGCACGACGCGCGACGTCCAGCGGCTGATCGACGAGCTGCGCAAGGACGGCGCCGAAGTTCTGATCATGGACCTGCGCGCGAACGGCGGCGGCTACCTGCCCGAGGCGGAATCCCTGACCGGGCTGTTCATCGACCGAGGCCCGGTCGTGCAGCTGCGCGACACGACCGGTCGGATCGAGGTGGACGACGATCCGGAGCCCTCGATTTTCTATTCCGGGCCCCTGATCGTGCTCGTAGATCGATTCAGTGCGTCCGCGTCCGAGATCTTCGCCGGCGCGATCCAGGATTACGGCCGCGGACTGATCATCGGACAACAGACCTACGGCAAAGGCACGGTCCAAAACGCCCATCCGCTCAACTACACGATCTTCGGTCGCAAGCCGGAACTCGGTCAGTTGAACGTGACCATCGGCAAGTACTATCGGATCACCGGTGAAAGCACGCAGGATCGCGGGGTGACGCCGGACATCTCCCTGCCCTCCCTGATCGATGCGAACGAGGTCGGCGAGAGCAACCGGGATCGCGCCCTGCCCTGGGATCACATCAATGCGGCGGAGTTCAAGGTCGAAGGCGATCTGAAGCCCGTGACCGCGACGCTGCAAAAGCTGCACGACGAGCGTACGAAGGGCAGCCCGGACTTCCTCTATCTGAAGGAGGACATCGCGGCCCTCGATGCGATTCGCGCTCAGAAGACCGTTTCACTGTCCATCAAGGTTCGCGAAGCGGAGCACGAGCGGCAGGACAAGGATCGTCTGGCGCGCGAGAACGCTTTGCGGGCGGCGCACGGCCAGCCGCCGCTCAACTCGCTCGAAGATCTGAAGGATGACTCGGCCGCCGGCATCATCCTCGATGAGGCCTCGCAGATCGCCGCCGATTACGGGGTGCTGTCGGCGCACGCCGCGCCGGTTGCCACCCAGGCGAAACGCATCGACGCTCACTGAGCGTCGGCGCGCGACGCGCTCGTGCCCCCGTCGTCGCGGCGCCGGTTCGCGACCCGGATCAGCGCAGCAGCAGGGTATAGAGGTCCCAGTAATCTTCGGCCAACACGTTCCACGGGGACGCAATGGTGCTCGCGCCCCGGGCGGGCCCCGTCGGCGTGTAGGCGAGCGAGTCGGCGGTGGGCACGGTATCGGCTGAGTTGCGATACTCGCAGTGCGCGCGCAAACGCTCGAGCTTGACCTTCACGGCGCTGTTGACCTGGCGTTGATTGACCACGGCGCTGATCGCTTTTTGCACCCGCTGCATGTAGCCCTCGCAATCCCCGCGTCCCCCGAAGTTCATCTCCTGAACGCGCCGTGCCATGGCCTCCTTGGTGCGCACCGTGAGCCCGAAGGCGTCCACATGCTCGCACACGAGTTCGGCATAGCCGATGATCGCCAGATTGATGTTACGCCGCGCATTCAGCGAGATTCCGGGAAACGGAGGCAGAGCCTCCGTGTCGATCGCGCGACGCTCCGCATGCAGGTGTCCCACGACGGCTTCGGCGGTGACCACCTCATCGCGCGCGGCCGCCAGCGTCTTATGCAGCGCCCGCCGACGGAAGTAATGCCAGAACGCGTTCAAGCGCGCGAGCTCGGACTCGAGGGCGGCCTGATGCGAGCGCTTGGCGTCGGCTTCCGCCGCGGCCGCGGCCAAACGCTCGTCCGCGGCCGCGCGCCGAACGTTTCGCTCCGCTTCGCAGTCCTCGGCGTGTTTTGCCGCTTCGCGGGCTTCCTGCTGTGTGGTCAACTCCGTGGCAAACGCGGCGATGCGCTGGTGACAGGTCTTCCACAAGGCGCGAAGCTGATAGAAAACGAGTGCCCCGTATCCGGTCGCCGGATCGGCCAACAGCTCGCCGAGCGCGTCGAGTTGCTCCTGGATGCGGATGGTCGCGCCCTCCTGCTGTTTCAGGCGATCGCGCAGCAGGTGGAATTCGTCCTTGAGATCGGCATAGGCCTTTTTCAGGCCGGCACGATTCTGGAAGAGCTGCATGAGGCGCTCTTCTTCCGCGTTCGCGGATCCCCCATCCAGCCCGACCTTCAGAAAACTGAGCTTATCGATCAATGTCCGGCCCCGGGGCAAAAAAAACGAGCGCGTCGGACATCAGGCGGCATCCAGCCCCTTCAGAAGCGATGTCCTCTCTCAGCGCAGTATTCCAACCATTTATTTAACATCATGTTTCGCGCCCAGCGCTGATCCAGTTCACGCTTGAGCCCCGAATGCAGGCTGGCAAGATGGGGATGCCGCTGAATGCCGCGGAAACTGCGAACTTCAGCAAGTCTGGCGTCGTGGTAGACGCACACTTCGAGGTCCGGGTCTCGAATCGTTGCCCCGTCGAGATCGAACTGGTAGGTGAGCCGGAACACACTCGTATAGCGGCTGGCCTCGACGGGGGTCAAATGCAGATCACAGTCCGTCGCGACGCGCGAAACGGCCGGCTTGACCACGTCGCGCAAATCCGCAAGCAGCCATCCGAGGCGGACGAAATTGGATTCGTACAGCGTCATGAGACTGACGAAGCTGCCGGCCTGGGCCCGCCACGAGCTAACGCACAACTGATCCGCTATCATGCGACCGACTATACCATGCACGCTGAGTTTTTCAGGGTCGCAAACGTCGTTCCACTCCGGTGCGGTCCAGGATGCGGCTGGACATTTCCTCGATCGAACACTCGGTCGCGTCGAGGAACGGCAATCCGTTTCGCTCGAACAAGGATTCGGCCGCCCGCACCTCGAATGCGACCTGCTGAGCCGACGCGTAACGGCTGTCCGGTTTGCGCTCGTTGCGAATTTGTTGCAGGCGTTCCGCCTTGATCGTGAGGCCGAACAGCTTGCGCGTGTAGGGATCCAAGGCCCGCGGCAGCTTGCGCGATTCGAGATCCTCGTCGGTCAGGGGATAATTCGCGGCGAAGATCCCGTATTGCATCGCGAGGTAGAGACAGGTCGGTGTCTTCCCGGACCGCGAGACCCCGATCAGAATGACGTCGGCGCGATCGTAATCGCGCACGACCGAGCCGTCATCGTTCGCCAGAGCGAAATTGGTCGCATCGATCCGCATCGCGTAGGCATGGGTGTCGGCCATACGATGCGCGCGTCCGGTGACATGATGTGACTGCGTCTTGAGCTCCTGTTCGAGCGGCGCCAGGAACGGATCGAAGAAATCGAGAAAAAAACCCTTGCTCGCCCGAACGACGTTGCGCACGTCTTCCTGCACGAGCGTGCTGAAGATGAGGGGTCGTACGCCTTCCTGTTCGGCGACGAGATCGATCTTGCGGACGGCTTCGTTTGCCTTGTCAACCGTGGAGATAAATGGCACAGTCACCTGCCGAAAATCGATGCCATCGAATTGCGTCATGAGACTGTGCCCCATCGTTTCCGCAGTGACGCCGGTCTGGTCGGAGACGAAGAATACCGTTCGCTTGATCACCTGACACCTCGCTGCGGGAACCGCCCCCGGTGGCGTGTCAGTGTTTCATTTAAGACTCGCCCAAACAAGAATCCCATCGCAACAAGACTCGTTCATGAAGCCCTACATCCTCCCGTTTGAGACTTTGAAGAATACCGACGTCGAACTGGTCGGTGGAAAGAACGCCTCGATTGGCGAGATGATCTCCGCGCTCGCGCAGCTCGGCGTCTCCGTACCCGGCGGCTTCGCAACGACCGCGCACGCTTATCGAGACTTTCTCGCACAGGACGGCCTGGACGAGCGCATCCGCAAGAGCCTCGCCGAGCTGGATGTCGAGGATATCGCGAGACTCACCGCGGTCGGCGCCGAGATCCGCGGCTGGATGCTCGCGACACCGTTCCCGGAGCGGCTGCGGCGGGAACTCGTGGAGGCGTGGCGCAAGATGGGCGCTGGTCCGCAGTTCGCGGTGGCGGTCCGCTCCTCGGCAACGGCCGAGGACCTCCCGGAAGCCTCGTTCGCCGGCCAACAGGAAACATTTCTGAACGTCCGGGGCGAGGAACATCTCCTGCGCTGCGTGCACGAGGTATATGCGTCCTTGTTCAACGATCGGGCGATCGCTTACCGGGTGCACAACCGCTTCGATCATGCGGTGGTCGCCCTTTCGGTCGGCGTGCAACACATGGTACGCAGCGATCTAGGCAGCGCGGGCGTGATGTTCACCCTCGATACCGACTCCGGTTTCCGCGACGTGGTTTTCATCACCTCCGCGTACGGACTGGGCGAGACCGTCGTGCAGGGCGCCGTGAATCCGGACGAGTTCTACGTCTACAAGCCGGCACTGCGTGCGGGCCGGCCGGCGGTCTTGCGGCGCAACCTCGGGGGCAAGGCGATCAAGATGGTCTATGCGGAGCCCGGCTCGCCCGACCGGGTGCGCACCGTCGATGTCGCAGCGCGTGACCGGCAGCGATTCTCGCTCGCACCGGCGGACATCGACAGTCTCGCCAAGCAGGCGCTGATCATCGAGCAGCACTACGGCACGCCGATGGACATCGAATGGGGCAAGGACGGGGACACCGGCAAGATCTACATTCTGCAGGCGCGGCCGGAGACGGTGCAGAGTCGCGCCGGTCGCGTCATTCAGCGTTACACCCTCAAGAACCGCTCCCGGCTGCTGATCAGCGGCCGCAGCATCGGCCAGCGCATCGGCGCCGGTCATGCGCGCGTGATCAAAGACATCAAGGACATGGGCAGAGTTCGGGCAGGCGACGTGCTCGTGGCGGACATGACCGATCCGGACTGGGAACCGGTCATGAAGCGCGCAGCCGCGATCGTGACGAATCGCGGCGGGAGAACCTGTCACGCCGCGATCATCGCCCGCGAACTCGGGATCCCGGCCGTCGTCGGCTGCGGGACGGCGACGGGCGAGATCCGCGAGGACCAGCCGGTCACCGTGTCCTGCGCCGAAGGCGATACCGGCCACGTGTACGACGGCATGCTCGAATTCGAACAGCGCGACATCGAGATGGATTCGCTGCCGGACATCCCCGTGAAGATCATGATGAACGTCGGAAACCCGGATCGCGCCTTCGATTTCGCGGGGATTCCGAACCGCGGCGTGGGTCTCGCGCGCTTGGAATTCATCATCAACCGGATGATCGGCGTGCACCCTCGGGCACTGCTGGAATTCGACAAACAGAGCGTCGAATTGAAGGACACCATCCTCAAGCAGATCGCCGGTTACGCGGACCCGGTTTCCTTCTACGTCGACAAGCTCGTGGAGGGCATCTCGCAGATCGCCGCGGCCTTCGCGCCCGAACCGGTGATCGTGCGACTGTCGGACTTCAAATCCAACGAATACGCGAACCTGATCGGCGGCAAGAGCTACGAGCCGCACGAGGAGAATCCGATGCTCGGATTCCGGGGCGCCTCGCGCTACATCGACCCGGCCTTCAGGCCTTGTTTCGAGCTGGAGTGCCGCGCCCTCAAGCGCGTCCGCGACGAGATGGGGCTCACGAACGTACAGGTCATGGTGCCTTTCGTGCGCACGCTGACGGAAGCGAAAATCGTCACCGGGTTGCTCGCCGACAACGGCCTGCGGCGCGGCGACAATGGACTGAAACACATCATGATGTGCGAATTGCCGACCAATGCCGTGCTCGCGGAACGTTACCTGGACTACTTCGACGGCATGTCGATCGGTTCGAACGACATGACCCAGCTCGCGCTCGGCCTCGACCGGGATTCCGCGGTCGTCGCGAAGCTCTTCGACGAGCGCGACGAGGCGGTGAAAATCCTGATGTCGCTCGCGATCAAGGCTTGCAAGACACAAAACAAGTACATCGGGATCTGCGGGCAGGGACCTTCCGACCATCCCGAGCTCGCACTTTGGCTGCTCGATCAGGGAATCGACAGCTTGTCCCTGAACCCGGATACCGTGGTCGAGACCTGGATGTTCCTAGCGGGGAAACGGCCGCAGTAGCCGCTCCCGGTAGTAGGCGAGCTCGCGAATCGACTCGCGCACGTCGTCGAGGGCCAGATGCGTGGCGCTCTTCTGAAACGCCTCGGAGACCTGCGGAGCCCAGCGCTGGGCCAGTTCCTTGAGCGTGCTCACGTCCAGGTTGCGGTAATGAAAGTAGCGCTCGAGCGTGGGCATCAGCCGGGCCAGAAAGCGTCGGTCCTGGCAGATGCTGTTGCCGCACATCGGCGATCGCCCCGGCTCGACCCATGGACGGAGGAACTCCAGGGTCTCGCGTTCGGCCTGCGCCGTGTCGATACGGCTCGCCCGCACGCGCGCGGTGAGGCCGGATCCGCCGTGCTGTCTTTGATTCCAGTCGTCCATGGTCGCAAGCACGGCGTCGGATTGGTGGACGGCGATCACCGGCCCTTCGGCCAGCACCTCGAGGTGTTTGTCGGTTACGATCGTGGCGATTTCGATGATCGAATCGGTCTCCGGCTTCAAGCCGGTCATCTCCAAATCGATCCAGATCAGATGTTCTGCGGATTTCACGATCACCTACGGCATACGTTGCATGACTGGGAAACATCGATGGTAACAGAGCCGGGTACCGGGCCAACACAGGGCACCGGCGTCGTGCTGGCGAGCTATGGCCGCGGCGCCCTGGTGCAATCGGGTGAGCTCACCCTGCGCTGTGGACTCGTCGGCCGAAAACTGCGTCTCGTCTGCGGCGACCGGATCCGCTGGCAGCACGCCACGGGCGCCGATGGTCCTTCGGTGGAGGCGGTGGAGCCCCGACTCAACGTGGTCGAGCGGATCGACGCGCGCGGTCGTGCCGAGCCCGTCGCCGCCAACATCGACCGGCTCGCGATCGTCATCGCGCCCGAGCCCGCGCCGGACTGGTTCTTGGTCGACCGCTACTGGGCCGGCGCGCGCCACAAGGACATCGACGCGCTGTTGATCGTCAACAAACAGGACTTGGGTCTCGAGTCGCTCGCGGCGCCGCTCGCCGTCTATCGTTCTCTCGGACTCGACTGCCTGGAAACGGGTACTCGCGGCGGCATTGCAATCCCGGAGCTGCTCGCGCACCTGGCGAAGAGCGTGACCTTGTTCGTCGGTCAGTCCGGCGTCGGCAAGTCCTCCTTGGTGAACGCGCTGGTTCCCGAGGCGGCCGCGCAAACCGCGGAGCTGACTCGGGATGCGGAGGGTCGGCACACGACGACGACGGCGCGCCGATACCGTCTGGGCCCCGACGCCGCGATCATCGATGCGCCCGGCGTCCGGGATTTCGCGCCGCCGGCGCACATCGTGCGGGCCGCGGAGCGCGGATTCGTCGAAATCCACGCGGTCAGCGTCGATTGTAAATTCAATGATTGCCGGCACTTCGACGAGCCGGGCTGTGCGGTGCGCGCCGGCGTCGCCGCGCAGCGGATCGCGCCGCGCCGCTACGAGAGTTATCGCCGCCTCGCCCGTCTCTACGAGGACCTCGCCTAAGAAACGGCCGTGCGACCCGCAAGAGCGTGCGCCAACGTGCCGCCGTCGACGTACTCGAGTTCCCCACCCACGGGAACGCCGTGCGCAATCCGCGAGGCCTTGAGCCCGAGGCGCAGCGCCATCTCGCCGAGGTAATGCGCGGTAGCCTCGCCCTCGACGGTCGGATTCGTCGCGAGAATCACTTCGGCGACCTCGCCGCCGGCGAGCAACTGCTCGAACTCATCGAGACCGAGCTCCCCCGGCCCGACTCCATCGAGCGGAGACAGATGCCCCATGAGGACGAAATAGCGGCCGCGAAATCCGCCCGATTGTTCGATCGCAACGACGTCGGCCGGGGACTCCACGACGCACAACTGCGCCACGTTGCGTTGCGTGGAGGCGCAAATCGGACACAAGTCGGTCTCCGACAGCATGCGGCAGCGCTTGCAATGGCCGACGTTGGCGAGCGCATCGGCCAGGGTCTGGCTGAGCAGACGACCGCCCTGACGATCGCGCTCGAGCAGGTGAAACGCCATGCGTTGCGCGGATTTGGGCCCCACGCCCGGCAAGCAGCGCAGCGATTCGATCAACCGGGCGAGCGCGGGCGTGTACTTCAAAACGGCAGCTTCATGCCGGGAGGCAGATTCAGACCCGACATCAACCCGGAGTACTTCTCCTGGGTGCGTGCGGCGAGCTTGCGCGCCGCGTCGTTGACCGCCGCGACGACCAGATCCTCGAGCAGGCCCACGTCTTCGGTGAGCAGCTTCGGTTCGATCGTGCAGCTCTTGGCTTCGTGCCGCCCGTTGATCACGAGCTTGACCATTCCGCCGCCGGCTTCGCCGGTGACTTCGAGGTCGGCAAGCTCCGCCTGAGCCTTTTGCATGGACTCCTGCATTTGCTGCGCTTGGCGCATCAGATTTCCGATTCCGCCCTTCATCATGGCCCACTCTCCTGATTAGTTAAGGGGTTTTACGGACCCACCGTCGACCTCGGCGCCGAAGCGCTCCCGCAAGCCGCGCACCGCGGGATCTTCCTCGAACGCGGCCGCCGCGAGACTGACGCGATCCTGCTCGGCGAGCACCCGTTGGCGCGCCGGCGTGGCCAGCTCGGCGGCGGCGACCTCGATCGAGAGGCGAATCTCGCGGCCAAAGTATTTGGACAATGCTTGAACGAGTTTGTCCTCGATCTGTTTGGTGCGCCGATCGGCGGCAGCCGCATCGAGACGCAGGCTGAGCAGCCCGTGTTCGAATTCGGCCGGCACGCAATTGAGCGCGAACTGACGCGTCATGCCGGTCAATTGCGCCCCGTCGACGACCCCAGGCCAATGCTCCGCATCGACGGTCACGACCGATGCGCCTTGCGGGGCGACCGGCGCGGTTCGCGGCACCTCGATCGGGGCGGTCGCGGGCGGTGCGGGCACGAGGGTTGCGGCGCCTCGCGCGCTTGCCGCAGGCCGCGCAGCCGGAACGCCGCCGCGCACCGGTTCGCTCTCCGGCCGGAAGGCTAGCATGCGCAACAAGGTCATTTCGAAGCCCGCGCGAGGCTCCGGCGCCATCGCCAAATCACGCCGACCGCCGAGGGCGATCTGATAATACAGCTGCACGTCCTCGGGACGGAGCGCCGCCGCGAGGCTGCGCAGTTCGTCCCCTGCGAACTCCTCGTCCTGCGCGGCGGCGTCGGGCACGACTTGGACGATCGCGATGCGCTGCAGGATCGCCGCCAGCTCGATCAGGGCGCGGTCGTAGTCCGGCGCGTCGCGATCGAGTTCCGCGACCTCGGCGAGCAGCCCGGCCCCATCCGCCCGTGAGAGCGCCGCGACGATGCGTCCGACATGCCCCCGGTCGATCGTGCCGAGCATCGAGCGAGCGTTCGACTCGCTGAGCGCTCCTCCGCCGAAGGCAATGAGCTGATCGAGCAGGCTCAGCCCGTCGCGCATGCTGCCCTCCGCCGCGCGGGCCACGAGTGCCAGCGCGGCGGGTTCGAATTCGAGCTGCTCCGCAGTGGCGATGAACCTCAGCCGCTCGCCGATCAGATTGGCCGACAGGCGCTTCAGGCTGAACTGCAGACAGCGCGACAGCACCGTAACCGGCAATTTTTGCGGATCGGTGGTCGCCAGCAAGAATTTGACGTGTGGAGGCGGTTCCTCGAGGGTTTTCAACAAGGCGTTGAACGAGTGACTCGAGAGCATATGCACTTCGTCGATGAGGTAGACCTTGTAGCGGCCGCGGGTGGGCGCATATTGCACGTTGTCGAGCAGTTCGCGCGTATCGTCGACTTTCGTGCGCGATGCAGCATCCACCTCGATGAGGTCCACGAAACGCCCCTCGTCGATCTCGCGGCAGGCGGCGCAGACCCCGCAGGGGTTCGAGCTGACGCCCGTCTCGCAGTTCAGAGATTTGGCGAGAATGCGGGCGACCGTCGTCTTGCCGACTCCGCGCGTCCCCGTGAACAGGAAGGCGTGATGCACCTTGCCGCTGTCGAGCGCGAACCCGAGCGCCCGCAGCACGTGCTCTTGGCCCACCATCTCAGCGAATTTTTTCGGGCGCCACTTGCGCGCCAAAACGATGTAGCTCATGCGCCTAAGTTTATCCGGGAACACCCCGACGCGTGAGGATTAGGAGGCGGCCCGCGCCAGCAGGACTTCGGCGCCCGACTTAAAGTCGCTACCGCTGCTCCCTTCCGGGCCTGACGGGGTTCGTGACCAGTCGTCGCGAAGATGCAAACGCGAGCCACCA
>Ga0116230_10002458_pt1 | contig 17827 bp, 17 predicted proteins | sample S1TSphfallax_3_FD_88678 | JGI IMG/M metagenome (GOLD analysis project Ga0116230, IMG submission 88678) | Host-associated microbial communities from peat moss isolated from Minnesota, USA - S1T2_Fd - Sphagnum fallax MG | ecosystem: Host-associated > Plants > Peat moss > Unclassified | place...
AAATGATTAAGGGAATGTATAAGGCGTCCAAATGATTAGAAGCTATTAAGTTTAATCAATCACCCATTTTCTCTATTGGATCCTATATTTGACATACAAAACTATATAGGTTCGAAAGAACTACAGGGAGGTTAGATGTCACAATTCCTTGCCAGTTTTTTTGTTGTCGTCCTCATCTAAAGCTGCCACATTCGACCCAAATGAGGAAGTTATTAACGTATTGATGACGGAAATCTTGATCGATGCGAACACATCCTCATCCTTTGGAGGATCCTCTTGTTCATGGTTAATGAATTCCTCATTGACCTCCTATTTTTTCGCAACTTGAACATCAACATTTTTTGGATTTCTCCCCCAAGAACGACCTTTTTTTTTCGAAACTTGAGTCGTATTGCTAGATGCTTTTATTTTATTACTTCCCTTGTGACATAACCAACTTTCTTTTTGTCCACATTCGGTGGGCTCAAATTGTCCAACATCTAGGACAGATTAGCTCCACCTTCTTTGATAGGGACAAGGACATTTTGCTCATCTTCCTCCTCCGCATCAAAACTTTGTGCTCTTTGGATAATCATTAACATAGGCTCTAATGGTTGCATTTTTGTGTTCCTAGTCGTAACACCAATCAGCATGTTTTCATATACCAATGTCATCATCTTGCACTGGTTTCCTTCTAGGTCATGAGGAATGAGCCCGAACACTTTACATTTATTCTTTCAAAGAAGAAATGCCCCATCAAAAAAATAATCCTACTAATGGAACAAATTTTTGCAAAAGAAATATTCCAAGAATGAAGTCAAGATCCATGTGTTGGACTTATTAGACAAACATACATGAAAACTCCTTCATTGAAAATACTTAGGCAAACCATCCTTCTCAAGATTATCGGTTAAAGGATTTGTGAAACAACTTCCAGAGAAACCTCCTGTCAATATAGCTATCGATCCTCTTGAAAAGAAAAATTTGTGCATTCCACTAATACCGACAATTTTTTGTTTCCCAAAATTTCGACACACACATTTATTCCAATTTTACAAGGAAATAAATAAGCAAACATTAGCATGGGAATGCTCAGTAATGTTGTTGAGGAACTTGGAACCTCTACTAGTCTTGCCATGTATTGGCCAAATTCAAATTGAATTTTTGTAACAAAAATCAATTTGCACACAATAGTTAGCAGGCTTTTGAAGGACTTGTGGTCACAAATGCAAACAACTTTGAACATGGCCCTTGTGTTTAAGAGCCCTAAAAGAAAGGATTCCCAACCAAGGCCCTTCCAAATTGTTGGAACATCTTTTGTGTTGTGAGTTGTACAAACAACAACAATGTTCATTGTTGTGTCGTCCATCAAAAATGATGTGCAAGATTCCTTATTAATAACATCTAACAGACCCACCATGTTCTCAACTCTATCATATTTGTAATGAATGTCCAACAAAATTGCCTCCACTGCATTGTCTTCTGGAGTTCCACTTTGGATCCATTTTTGCATACCCCATTTAAATCCTATAGGTGGGACCTTGTCTGAGGGGTTGAACCTAAGCTTTTTCAAGTAGAAATCATCATTCAACTTCGAATCCAAAATTGAGAACAACATCTTGTCAAGCTTGTGCTCGTCCTTCAATGTTTGTCATTCGTCATCTGAATATGGCTTTTGATTGTTGGTAGTTGGCTTTGGATGTCCAAAATGAATCATAATTTCATTTCAGATCATAGTCTTGTGCTTAAGCATCCTTGTGAACTTGTACATGGATTTAAGGTTAGGCCACCTTCCCTTCATTGGGTGCTCTCTAAATGTTATTGTTTTTGAAAACAACCCCTTGGTCAACTTTTTGAGTTTTTTTCCTTGGAGTTTACTAAACAACCAAAAGTAGATTTTGCAATTGGTTTTGGCAAACGTGTTGGGACATCTCCATATTCATCAAGGATGTTGCACCTTTCCCATTCAAGGAGGACACTTTGCCACCATTGGAAAACAATCAACATAAGGATATTCATGCACTCCTTTGTTGATTCAACATTCAAAATAGTTTTGAGTGTTTTTTCAAATTTCTGCAACACATTTCATAAACACGAAAAAAATTAAAAATATGATTGAAAAACATACAGTATCACAACTTTGTATGGAAATTAATCGTTTAATATTAATACCTTGTATTTTTCAGTGTGGCAAAGAGACACATCCAAATTCAGATGAGGCTTTTGGTATGCATCCCATATCCTTTACACATGTGCAAGATTTTCCCTATATGAAGGCTTTGTGCTGAGGTCAATCCTTGTTTAATATTTTGGAGAGTTTGCAAATCTTCACAAAGTCTGTGTCCCATATTACAATAATTTGAAAGTAGATGTAGATTCTGATTTCTCAAACCCAAAGCCTCATATTGGGGTCATCTACAAGTTCATGTTAAATCCAAAAATGAGATTCCACTTTCAAATTATTATTTTTGAATTTTCATTACACACCATACAACGAGAAATACGAGGAATTAAAGATGTAATTAACGCACCTTTGTAGCATCAATTATGTGTTGCCCACTAACAATAAAAAATTGATTGTCTTAAATATCCTCCCACTTCTTTGACTTGTGAGGAGTGATATGGTCCACATTATGCAAGTCCTCATGGATTGCAAAAATGGGCACTTTGGTGTCAAACTTATTATATTGTGTGATTTTTTTTTAATCTCATCCTTGTGGATATTCAGGAGTGGACAATAAACAATGTTGGGCTTTCTTGAAACAATGAACATCAATGGAAACACCTAGAAGTGGGTCATTTCCAAAAGGAAAACAACCCAAAAACTCATTGCCCAACGTGTTGTCGACGAGTCGACACTCTGTTGCATCAAATCCTTTCTCTTCTTTCCAAACAACTAGTTTGGTTAGGATCTTCTATTTCTTCTTTGCTTTTGTTTTCTCCTTTTTTGTTTTTTTTGTTGGGCGAGGGCCACTAGATCCCTCAAAGTTCATGAGTGCGTGGTTTAAGCCCCTTTGAGACTCCTTTTGTGATTTTTCCTATTTAATTTTTAGGAGCTCGACAAACTCATTCCATTTAATGACAACATTGTGTGATGTTTTGTCCTTCATGTATTTCACAAAAAAACCTTTCTTGACCAATGTTGGGGCAAGCTCATTATTGATTCTATTTATTGAATAGACAAGGCCTGCCAATTGCTTCTTCCATGGGTCTTCTAACATGACAATGACCATGTTTAAATCATGAACCCATGCCTTCAAACCTTTGATGGACATCTTGTTCACTGAATTTTTAGTTTCCATTCTTGATCAAATGGAATTCAATGAATGTATCAAGCTGGTTTAGTAGCCTTGTTGCCCAAGCTGTTACTTTTGAAATGAGTAAACATATTCCAAGCTCAACTTTTAGATACATATCGTGCATGCCAAAGTACTCGTCGACAACCTTCTTCATCAATGGTGGAATGTACCTATCACAAGCAGCAATCAACCTTGCTCATTAGTTGTTTTAATAAAGAAACGTTTGGCAACCACCAAGTGTTTTTCATTCAATCATCTTAAGAAACAGTTGGCGATTGCTAGGCATTTTTCAATGCATTTTCTTGAGGAACGCCTAGTTTATTTTTTGGAGAAATGCTTGACGACCATTAGGCATTTTTTAATTGATCATTTGGAGAAATGTTTTGCGATTGCTAGGCATTTTTTTATTGATCTTTTTGAGAAACGCCTAGCAACCGTTAGGCATTTCTTTGTCGATCTTCTCGAGAAATGCCTAGCGGCCGCTACGTGTTCTATGCACAATGTGGGTGCGGCAAAGTGTTGCGCCATGAATTTTTGTTAACATTTTCCTTGTGAAAAGACCTTATTGTTGAGATAAGAGTTTTGGAGTTTGTCATCTGAAGATCGCAAAGCCTATGGTTTAGATATTCCAAGAAGGTTGCATATGAAAGGAGTCGGAAACGAATGAAAATTTATCACTATTCAAGGTTTAGACATTTGCAAAATTGCTTGGTACTAAAATAGTTGGTCTCTTTAGGTTGACATATATGTTGTACAAATCAGACAATAAGCGAGGTTGTCGATTTTTATGACATGGGAATAAAGGTACACATAAATTACGTATGTTAACCCAACAAGCGGAATCCAATGTTCAATCATTGATTGATTTGTCTATGGATACAATGCTACATCAAATGAAAAGGATTGGAAATGGTAAACAAGATGTGCAACGTATTTTGCCTAAAACATAAAAGAGTCTATAGGAATGTAATGATCAAGTAAATTATATGGAATGACCAGCACTTTTGTTCTTATCTGGTGACAAACACTTAGCAGCCATCGGGTGTTTCTTGTGAAAAAATATTTTTCAAGAAATTGAAATGTATTTTTGAATGCATATGTGAAGGTAGACATCTATTATGGAGAGCCTAATATTTCTTTGTTTTTTTATATTTGTGGGATGGTAGATAAAATGAAAATTAAACATTGGAGGTATTTTTCAATCTACTATGAGTAGGTTGAGGAAAAGACACCATTCGAATGCTGATATGTGAAAGCGGGGTGTCTATGTTTGGGAAATGCATTGTTTGTGAGTCCTTGAAGGACTCGATATGCAAATTGGGAAAGAATAGCAACTAGGCTCTAAAGTATGAAACAAACCAAAAAAAACATATCCTACACCAAGAATCATATAGAAACTTATACCATACTTAGAGGATGGAATTAATGCAATTGAAGGATGAATTTTTATGCATTATTCATGACAAGATGGACCACGCAAGAAATTCCTTTTCCAAGATTATAAGTGTGCAACAAAATGATATCTAACCTTGGACAATTGCCCATTACCCTTATGAGAATGATAACGCATGGTCATGGGGATGAGAGATACACATAATATTCCAATGAATTATGGCCAAACAATCCCAATTTCACAATTGGGTCCTTGTTGCGACTGTTGTGGACTTTGGAGGTGACCCTAATTTTAGAATCAGAATTATTATTTGAAAACCCCCCGCAAAATTCATTTTTTGCACATATGTTGCAAGGGAAATCATGTTGCATACACGAATTACGCACCCCAAATCAAATTGTCGGTCCAAAGCCTTTGCCAAGAAATTTGTTGCTCCAAATGGATGATTGTGTTAAAGACAATAAAAATCGGCATTTGTTAGGGTTTCTATCATTGTTGACAGTGAGGGATGTTTTTGAAGAGGTAAAATTGGGATTTCTTGTAGTTGGCCACACACATGAAGATATAGATGGATGCTTTGGCTATTTGTCAAAAAAGTTGAAGGAGGAGAACAATTACATTTTAACAAATTTGATGAAAACTTTCATGATTTCATAAGAGAGACCGTTCATTCTTCAATTGATTTAGGAAATTCCAGATTTCAAATCTTAGGTCCTAGGTTATTTGAAAGATGGCCCTAAAATGTTGGTAGGGCATATTGATATGCATATGTTTAATTTTTTTGTTGATTCCTTAGGTTGGCCATTGATGCAATACAAGTTTTCCCCCACAAATCTTATGTGGAGTCCAATACATGGGCCTTTAATTAGATTATGGAAAGCTAATTTAAACAATTCACTGAAATTACCTATTGGAGTTCCAAGCCTTGTTCTATATTGCCCAATTTGGGGCAATGATGCATCAAGGTTAGTGGAGAGAGAAAAGTTTATAAGTTTTGGATTATCCAAATACATGGATTTTTGAAAGGTGGGCATTGCACATAGTTCCACATATGGAATGAAGATGAAGCTATATGTGGAGTATTAGGAAGATGTTTTGTTGCATTTGTCAAAACAATTACCACCTCAAAGTATAACTCGTTTGGAGGGCTTCTGACCTTCAAACAATTGGAGGTTTAACTATGCCTAGGGGGTTCATTGTCAATTGTGATGGATGTCGTTGATCTAGAAGATCCAATTCAAATTCCTTATTGTGGGCCAAAGAACATGAAACCTTTAACTGCAAACATGCCATTTAGAGAACTTAATATTGGAGGTTTTGTGCTCGTGAGACCACATGATCATGATCTTGTTCTTCTTTAGATGGGAAGAATGGAGGGTGATGTGATTAAGGGTGAAGAGAATGAATATTTTAAAATGGTGATAATTCAATGGTGGGTTCATGTGAAGAAAGGATCAAAATTTGGATGAACGACATCTGTATGAAGATTGCTAGAATGGGAAGTGGAAATGTAATTTAGTAGATCCAGAACAATGGCTTGACATTTCAACTATTTTTTTCTCTTTCCTTGCTCGAAAAAATACAACAAACAAAAGTCAAATTAATATTCTTGCTACTTGTGCTAGTAAAGTTAAAGTTAATCTTGATGTTGTTAATGTTTCAACCAATTTGTGAAGGATGTTGGTGACATTGATTAAATTATATTTGTAACTTTTTGTTGTCTTTTGTGTCATTGTATTGATTGGATTAACGTTTTAAAACCTTTTTTTTTTAATTCTATTTTATGGTTTAATAAAAATATTATTTTGCCAAAATTTATCCTTGTATGTGATTCTTGAAGAGTAATAATTAATAATCTATTTTGTTCCACTTGATCCCTAATCTTTGGTGGCCACTAGGCATCAACTTTCCTACATGGTATGTAAAGCCCCAAAATTAATGGATTTGTTATAACATGAATAATAAAATCGCATGCATAGATTTTGTTGTTATTGGTATGTTGTGCCTTTTTTGAATTTCAAAAATTGAATTTTTATTTTTGTTTATTGGGAACATTTACATGTGACTTTCTTATTTGATAATATATTATGCATTATCACTTTCTAGGCATGAATATAAATATTATTTTAATTATATACAGAATTTGAAACATAGTAGATTTGTTATTGTACAATTAACATGGATGGACCAAGTTGCCATTGTTAGAAGTTTAAAGTGTTGTCAATATATTACCATATTAATATGATTGTGCCATAGTTGTCAATTCAAATAAATATTTGTGTCTGCAAATTATTATTATTTTGTTATAATTGTGTAATAGGTTACATGGTCATAATTAGTATCGTGCGTGTAAATGGTTTAGGATTTACATTTTGTATAAGTGTAAAAAAAAAAAAATTATATGGTTTTTGTGAGTACAAATATAAAAAAATGTAAAAAAATGTGATTTCTATTTGGGGAAGGGGGGGATTTCATAAATTTTTGGTGGTAGGCCAACTAAATAGTTCATTGCAAAACAGAAATCATCAAAACATTTGTGCTTTGGAATGTGACATAACTAATTTAGATTAAATAATATGAATCACAATAAGTACCTAAACTCTTGTAAAAGATTGGGCCAAAAATGGTGATGAACAAAGTTAAGGAATAAAACCTCTATTCAAGCAATGATGTGAAGAAAAATTGTGCATTCAAGATATTCCTTGGAATAGCACCAACATGGACCCATATTGGAAGTATCAGTGTACCATGATTTTTTTGGTGAAGGGTCAATCAAAGTGGTCCATTGCAAAAACAAAATTGAGCTTTGGATTGAACTCACAATTAAGTAATATGGATTTCTAAGAAGGTATGGTCATTAAGGGTATATTATACATACATTTACACACCTCAAAACATTTACATAGTTTTTGACTATGTAAATGTTTTTGACAAATATTTACATTGACCTTGTGTAAGTGTAAAAATAATATTTATCCAAGGCAACAATATAAGTGTAAATGTAAAAAAATTAGACATGTAAGTGTAAATGACTTGCATAAGATTTACAAGTTGTCTATCAAACTATTGTCACTTACATGCACAACTTTGGTCATAACTAATGTTGGGCATAAATTCAAAAAATCAAAATATCCGCCCCAAATATTGGGATGGATATCAAAAATGATATTTGGTGAAAATCATTCTGGATGATATTTAGGTCAATATCAAAGTTGTTGGATATTAACCATCATGATATCTAGCTTAGATATTAGATCCAAAATTAAATATCAGGGTTAATAATTATTAAGTAAATTAATAGTTACTAAATTAGGCTTCTTGAGGTCACCTTTTTGTAGTGAGGACTAGGTTACCAATTAAGTTAGGTTTGTAGTACTAATTTTTTTGTTATCATTTTCTTGATGCATCGAGGGTGATGAGAATCCCTAAATAATTTAAAACTATTATAGGACATATTTTCAAATTTTTCTTCAAAGTTGTAATCAATGATAATTATTATTGTGATTTTTTTAATGAAAAATGAAATTATGAAAATTTTAATTTTAAAAAAAAGAATATTTGCGACAAAATATTCCATTTTTCAAAAAGGATGTTACCTTTTGGAAAAAAATGAATTTTTGATATTTAGATTTGTTGATATCCAATTAATAAATAAATGACAGATATCCAAAAACATTGATATTTGGGTTGAATTAAAAATGTGAAAAATATGATATCCAACTAGGATATCTAAATTTTAAACTAGGTTTGGGCCATTACAAAAGTTGTCATTAATTGCTTGAATCTGGTGGTGACAACATGTGTGATGAACCAATTTAAAGGCCAATGTTATTATTAAATCCTTTATCTACTGTAATTAATTTAGTTGTGGCTATGGAATCTAAAGTAGATTTTGTTGATGGGAGTGAAACATTTGACCTTTTCTATGTTGAGTTCCACACATTTAGCAAAAACATGCAATAGGAGCTTTTGAAGGTATTAAAACCTTTCCTAGAAATTTTGAAGGCATTTTGATTCCCATCAAATTCACAATATGTTGGCCTTAATGTTGGATCCCCATTTTAGATCTATATAGGTTGTGGAAAGTTTTGTACAAGGCACAACAATGCAATCTGCCTCACTATTAAGTATGATGTGAAAGAGGTCATCCCTTTTCTGATGATTATTTTTCATCAATTGAATCCTATTGTTGACACAGTTGTAACACCATGTGATGAACTTGCTATGTAGATTAAAAAAAAGGATAGTAACATGTTTGTTGTTGGAACTTCCATAAAAGATTCTTCACATGCACTTATGACTATAAAACTTTTTTTATTTTAAAGGCTATCTATTCCATAATCTGTGTATAGATCATTTTGGTTAGTGGCGAACCCATGAGGGCTAGTTTCCAATTATTGTTTTCTTGGCCAAACAGATCCTTGGGATCCTTGGTTTTTAAATTGAAATAGAAAAGGTGTTTAACTTTATTAGTGTTTTAATAACTTTGAGGTGCTTTCACTTATAGGTGGAAAATCTTGATAGGATTATCATGGTGGTAAAAAATTGGCCAGATTATCCATGCATGAATTACAAAACAAATGCAAACCTCAAGGATTATATCATATCTGAAGTTGCTATAGGTGAAGAAAATTATGGGTTTATGAAAAATTTGAATATTTTGAAAAGCTTACAATGATTAAATAAGTTTTTTTTTTCTTTAATTGTTCTTTTGAATTGGATTTACTTTTTTTTTTGTCCCCATTGATGTTGTAAAGTTGTGGGCCTTTTGTTTTTGTTGTTAATAAAATTATAGTTGATGCTATAGGGTTCCAAACTTTCTATTTCTGTTGTTGATCAAGTTGCAATTGATGTTGCTAGGTTCTAGGCCTTTTGTTTTTGTTGTTGATCAACTTGCAACATCAACATCATTAATGTTACTAGGTTTTAGGCCTTTTGTTTTTGTTGCTAATCAAATTGTAGCATCAACATCAACTTCCATATTGATGTTGTTAGGTTCTAGGTCTTTTTTTGTTGTTGATCAAGTTGTAGCAACTTTTTTATGTCCTATAGGCTTTTGGGCATTTTACTTTGTTGCTAATCAAACTGCAACAACTTCTTGGGTGTGTTGGGGTGTTTTTGTGGGTATGTTATTGCAAGTAGCTTGTGTTTTAAACCTTGTCATCAAAGCTTGTGTGACAAACCAATCACAAAGTCACTGGTTGCTATCAGATGTTTTAACTACATTTATTGCCTTAATGATTAACATGGAAGTTGAATTTGAGCAGGTTTTTAATGAGATTGAAGTTTTAGATGAGTTTGATGTTGAACTCCTCTTACAACATAATATGCAATAGGAAGTTGTGAAGGTGCTTAAATCTTTCATAACTTTTTTGAAATCTTATGATGCAAATCAAATTCATAACATGCTTGCCCTAATGTTGGATCCTCAATTCAAACATTTGCGTGTTGTGGAAAATTATGTGGGTCAAGGGAATGTAATGTCTTGCTTATGAATGTTGTATTGGGTAGAGTTATTTATAAAATTGGTGTTCAATACACCCACAAGCTACTTGATTTCCAAGAATGAATTACCAAATATGTAATGAGGAGTTAGGATTTCCAACTATGAGATTAGATTGTGAACTTTACTATATATAACTGGTATGCATATCTAATATTTATCAAAAATTTGAAATTTTGACAAATGCATAATCAGCAATGAATGAAACATTTCAATGGATGCATAACCATATCTACAATTTTATAAGATTTTTTTTGAAATATCCAGATGCATATCTTCTATTCATTTTTAAAAAAAAGTATGCCCTATGCATATCCTCTCGACAGGTCTAAAATGCCATATCCGGCCAACACTGGTCATAACTGGCCAAATCAAGATTCCATGTTTTAGAAACAATGATTTTCTGCTGTAGTTCTAGCCAATGTTGGTCCAGTGGTATATAGGGTTGCACCTGGTAACAAGGACCCTACCAGTCTAGTCCTAGCCTTATACCGGTATCGGTCTGGAAGGTACTTCAGGTAATACCAGCCTTCTCCCAGTTTTCTATTTGTCTCAAAATCAGTTATATGTACCAGGACCAGCTGGTATATTCAAAAGTTGATAGTTGATATCAGACCAGCACTGGTTGTAGCTGCCAATTCAAACCAGATTTTGTGTTTACAATTTAGTTTTTTTACCAATGATTGTGCTGTATGTTCAGAACCAAAATGGAAACCAAATGATTAGATTTCATATGAAGTTTTTGGGACAAACTCATTAGCATTTGCTAGCACACCCATGTTGAATACATGCATTTCTATAACCAATAAGTTGGTCAAACTTTGGCATGCCAAAATGATTCATATGACAAAACAAGTTCCTGGAAAGAATTTGGAGTGCATACATGGCCAGAAGTAATATCAAGTCCTATCGTGTCTCGTCGGACCAACAATGGAATATTATAGAAAAACTAAAGAAATGATGCCCCATCTTATTATTATTTTATGTATATACCAAGAGCCTTGTGCAAGGATCCAAAAGGAAGGTGTCAAGAACCAAATCATTGTTGATAATGTAGTTGCTCTCATTGGGTTGAGGAGTGTTTATATTTTGGATGAGAGATGTAGCTTTGATTGCACAACTGACAATTTGGCATAGGTTAGCATTGTTGTTATGTCTTGTTAATTTGTAGCCTGGACATCATACAACAACACAATTAGTAGTGGGTATTATTTTCATGTCAGATTTGTTTGTTTTGCAGGTTTTGGCCATTCGTTGCACCTGTGCATTTTTTCAAAGAGCATTCTTCCCTATGGATGGAGTCAAGCACAAACTTTTAGGAATTTGCTGGATGGCAATCCACATGCCCACCACAACAATCCTGTGCAAACCATAAGTCTCCATTTTAACAAATTATCCCCATGTGGGCTCAGCTATCAAGTGACAGCCTAGGCTGAACTAGTCAATATAGGTAATTAAAAGGTTGGTTGCAATCAAAAAATTGCTACCTATGCATTTAAAAATATACCCTCTCTGATTTTATTCACTATACACAACTTGATCATATTGTCGGGCTCCTCTCCTATTATTCTCTGGTGTGGGCTTCTTGCAGACCGCATGACTTGGTCACCTTGTATCAAAATTGTGGAAATTCATATTTGTACAAAACATGACACATACCCTTGTAATCCACCATTGTTTTAGAGTATATTCCTTGGATAATAGGAGGAAGAATGGATCCTGACTGTATTTTAATCAAAACTGGAAGAGAGATAAAACCAAGTGCAAAGCAGGGGACACCAAAGGCAGCCATTGCATTGTTGATGATTAGGTAGGTAAGCCAATAAAAGTGATTCTATACCAAAACCAATCAATATAACCCAACAAATGAATAAGCAAGGCCCACACTAAGAGATAATCCAAGCCATGACCAAGATATATATGGTTGCATATAAAGCAAAGCCTGGCTATGGTCATACACACCAAATCTCCTATGAGTTGTAAAGCCATGAGGTTGTTGTTAATGAAGACAATTGATGAAGACAACTTACACGCTCTAAGAGCAACTCCACCATTGCACTGCACAACAAATTTTGGATGAAGAAAAGTCAAAACAAGCCAGTTTGGCTCAGCAACATGGTTTTGGACAGCATTTTTGCACGGGATTCTGAGGCTGGCGAAAGACACAGCACAGCCTGACACCTGCTGTTGATTGGCTAGATGGTTTGATTGACTCATGGTTTGATTGGTGCAAGTGGGTTGCAATTAGTAGTCTCTTACCTAGTGCAATCCCGATTTAATTTTATGGGTGATGTTGGGAAAGAGTAATTAACTGATCTTGAATGCAAGATTTAATATTGTTGTGGTGCAACGTACTAAGCATGGGGGTGGAGCAGAGCAGGTCCACTGATACTCAGCATTTGGTCTTACAACAATATTTCTCCAATCCAAGATTTACTTATTTAATGATTCCAAGCCCCACCCATGAACCTGAGACAATACAGGGTCAGAACCTACTAATAACAAACTACTTGGACCAATCAATATATCTAACCAATCAAGGGCGTGTGTTAAACTGTACTACGACTTTTGCAAGCCGCAGCATGTTGTACAATAATGTTAAGCCACAACCATTTTACTGAGCTTATCAAGCAAATTTTTATTGATTTTCATCAAAAACTTGATGTACAGAGTGTTGGTGCAGATGTTCTTAGGCAAGAATTGAGCTTATGATATTCAACCCAAGCCAACTTATAATATTAAGTAAAGCCAAAGATCTCTGGCCAAAGCCAGCTTATTACACCAAAGAATTGAGCAAGCAAGTTGGAAACATATAGAATTCAAATTCAATCTATATATTGAACGGTAAAAAAATGAAGCAAAGTCTTCCACAGGTTTGAGCCCTTAGGAACCTGAGGGCAATAGCCTTAGAATATAGGGGCCATGAAAACTTGAGAAGCGCCTCACATGGTTCTTTCCGCAAGTGCTAAATATATTTTAAAAATCTAGTTCTTTTTCGGCAGCAATTACCTTACAAACATTGTAAGGGCTTGTGTTAGCATGACATGTGATGGCACACAGCTTAAGGTACTGGCATGGGCTGACAGGATGTTCACAGTTATAAGTTAACCCCAAATACAAAGCAAGTTTTTCATTAGCTCATTGTCTAACAGAACAAGCACTGGGACGACAAAGCACAAGGCTCGTTCATGTACCAGAACTATTGTAAACAATAGACTACTACTATAAAAAATTCAGGAGATCAAGTCCAAAGCAAGCAACTTTAAAACTTGTAAAACAAATAATTTTATTTTAAAAGCCACTCCCCTATCCTGGTGTCTACAAAGGAAGTATTTTAAAATCTCAATAACTCAGTAATAATTAGTTAGAAGAAGGCAACCCATCTGATTACTTATATGACTAGCTTGATGATAAAAATTGACAACAATGACATTGCCAATTGGTTGATTTGCAAGTCTCACAAGAGGTTTTCTACAATTGCATACAAGGATAGTAAAATGGGGCAAACTTTAAATAGCAGCAACAAATTAAATGCAGCATCAGGTTCAATGCATTTTTAGTACAATGCCCAACATGGAAAAAAAATTCAGATTTTTTAAAAAATTGTACTTGCACAATGACTAATGTTGTAAGTATCTTTCTTACACAATAATTTCCAAAAACATAATGTGATGTATTGGTTAGAATCCTCCCTTCAATCCTTTTCCTAATTGTTTTTTCTGACAAACAAAATGAATCAAAAAATTCATAGAACATTTAAATAGTTTTAAAAGTTAGTTACTTTTAGGAAGTAATTTCCCTAGGATAAAAGAATAAATGATAGTCCCAAGCAAGTTCCCCATGGAATAAGAAATGTTCTTTGGTCAAAAATACAACTTCCTTCGGGAGCAATGAATATTCCTTGAGGAAAGGCTCAAGTTCCTTGGGGAAAAGGCACCTTCCTTTGGGAACAATGTATTCTACCCAGGGTAAGGCCTAAGTTCCCTAAAGAAACATATGTTCCAAATCGTTTTTGCAATCATAATCAATTCAGTTTTGTATTAATATAATCTTGCAACCCATCATTGCAAAGGCTTTGAAGAGAGTTATAATTTTGTAATTGAAAATATTTTAGTCAAAATTCACATGCAAAAGTTATGATCAAACAAAACTTCACATCTATTCCCTGAGACAACTTAAGCTCCTTCTCCCCAGGGGATATGATTATTCCCTAAGGAAAAAAAGTTTAAATTTCTCTTTAAGGCAACTTAAACTCCTTCTCCCCAAGGACATGATTGTTCTTTAGAGAAAAGTCAACTTCTTTGAGGAACAATGAACTTTCGTTGGGGAAACATATGTTCTAAATTTTTGTACAATCACAGTTTTTTGAATATATATTCTTGCAACCTATCATTGGAACAGTCTTGAGGAGAGCTATAACTTTGTAGTTGAAAATTTTAAAATCAAAACTCATATGCAAAAGTTACAATCAAACAAATTTCAAACACATTTGTTCCTTGAAGAACATGGTTGTTCCCACAAGCAACTTAAGCCATTATGCCCTTTGGCACATGGTTTTTCTTCGATGCAACTTAAACTTCATCTCCTCAAGGAACATGATTTATTCGAAAAATAAAGTTTAAGTTGTTCCCCAAGGCAACTTAAACTCCTCCTTGAAGACATGATTTTTCCTTGGGGAAAAACCAACCTCCTCAAGGAACAATGAGCTTCCCCTGGGAAAGGCACAAGTTCCCTATGGAAACATATGTTTCAAATCTTTTAACAATCATAGTCATTTCATATTTATTTTCATATAAACTTGTGACCTATCATGGAAAGGTTTTAAGTAGAGTTGCAACTTTGTAAGTGGAAGCATTTCAAATTAGAATCCAAATGCAAAAGTTATGATCACACAAAGTTTTGAACACATTTGCTTGAAAGGGAACATAGTTGCTCCCCATGAGAACATGGTTTAGGTTGTTCCCCTAAGCATATAATTGGCCCCCAAGGTAAAATGGGCTTATGTTGCCATTGGGATGTTTTCTTGAGGAATAAATGTGTTTGAAATTTTGTTTGAACAACTTTTGCATGTGAGTTTTGATTGAAGTGCTTCCACTACAAAATTGTAGCTCTCCTCAAGACCTTTCCAATGATAGGTTGCAAGCTTATATAAAAACAAATATGATATGAGTATGATTGAAAAAAATTCGAAACACATGTTTTCCCCATGGAATTTAAGCTTTTGGGAACATTGTCCTGGGGGAAGTTGCCTCTAGCTTAGTGAACAATCATGTCCTTAAGGAGAAGGAGTTTAAATTGCCTTTCAGAGCAACTTAAACCATTTTTTCCCCGAAGAACAATCATATCCTTAAGGAGAAGGAATTTAAGTTGCCTTGAAGAAAAATTTAAACTTTTTTTTCAAAGGAACAATCATGTCCTTAAGGAAAAGGAGCTTCAATTGGCCCGGGGAACATTTTAAACCTTTTTTTATCAGGGGAACAATCATATCATGAGGGAGGAGCTTAAGTTGCCATGAAAAATAACTTAAACCTTTTTTTCGCTAAGAACAATTATGCCTTCAAGGAGAAGGAGCTTAAGTTGCCCTAGGGAACAACTTAAACCTTTTTTTCTTAGGCAATAATCATGTCCTCTAGAAGAAAGAATTATTTTTCCTCCAAGAACATAGTTGCTCATTGAGGTAACTTAAGCCTTGTTCTTTTAAGAACATGGTTGTTCCTTGAGGAGCAACTTAAACCCTTTTTTTTTTCAAGAATTTGTTGTCATGCATTTTGTTCATGAATGAAAAGATAATTAAGGAAAAGGTTCAAACCAAAGACCTTTGGACTACAATGGAAATTCTAACCATTGCATTAGTTTTTTTTATTTAAAAAAAATATTTTAAGCATTAATCATTGTGTAGGTAAAATAAAATAAAAAATTGATTTTCTTTTTTCCTATTGGGCATTGTACTACAAATTTGTGGAACCTGGTGTTGCATTTAATTTGTTGTTAAATGTTTGTCAGTGAGTGGAGGCTACAAAGAGAGTATCATGTACTTTCCACTGTTTAGGAGGATCATTTTTTGTTGGGCTCAATGTCTTACAATATCACAGACAATGTTTTTTGTTGGCAAATTTTTGCAAGGTGTTGACAAAAAGAGTTCTTAAAGGGTAAAAAGGGTTCTTTTGGAAAAAGTGTGCAAATGTTGCCATATTTTGAGGGAAAGAAAGTCATAAGTTGTCATATTTAGAGAATGATATTTAGTGTGGAGGTAGCCAGAACAAAGTGGGATCCTTAAAAAATTCTACTTCGCCGACTGACTTCTAGCCAAATTTGGCTCAATCCTCTTGTCAATGATCACCAGTCCACCTACTTGAAATAATTGAAAATAAAACCCTGATTACAATACAAAAACCCTGATTGCAAACAACCATACATCCTAGAATTCTCATTCGTAGCAACACCGGACACTCCAGACCTTGCCACTAAATGTTCTATAGAACTCATGAGATGCTCAATGTACCAACAATGCTTGCACATTTGGAGACAAAATGCCATGAATATAAATGTTACAACTTTTACAGAAAAACGTGGTGTGCCCTCCACCAATTGAAGGTTTGAACATTTTATTTTCAAAGGATCAGAGAACAAATGCCATGAATAAAAAAACACTTGAAAAAACATGATAACATGGTTATCACAACAAAACCATTTGTTTTGTGCTGGAAAAAGTCACTAAAGAGAGAGAGGTATGGAAGACAAAATAATGCTTGCAGTGCTTGTTGCAGGTTATCTCAGCTGTAAGGGTGGATTGTTGTTGCCCCTATATGTCTGAGAAATAATCACCAGAGCAACAACTTCCCTGCATACTGAAACTTCTGTGATATTCCCAAGTCCTTTGTTGTCTTCAATTTGTTCGCAGTTGAAGAAGAAGTTGCTTCACTTTTGTTGTGTACTCTCTCCTATGAGCATTTTAGCCATGATCTCATAGAAGTAAGCTTAAGTTTGGAAGTGATCATCTTTACAATCGGTTGCAAGATTGATCATCTCACAAACTTGACATCATTTGTCACAAAGATATGACCTGTTGCTCTTGCACCTAAATTCACGATAATATCCTTCAATAAAACTGGTGAATTGACTATGGATCAGAATCACAAATGGAACAAGATGATGGGCATGCTAACTGAATGAAAACCAAAAGCAAATTTAGGGTTTAAACTGTACTGATATACACAGCTTGCTAGGGTTTAGGGTTTAGGGTTTTTGTTTGGTTTACATCCCTGTCAAATGGATCAATCTGACATCAAGCAAGCAAAGCAAAGCAAGCAAGCCAATCATCATTTCACAGTCCACTCCACAGGTACTTTCTCATAGCCATGTCCTGCAACAGTCGACCAGCGCAGCACCACCCAGAAGTCGAGGGTTTTGATCGACTCATTCCAATGTCTCCACATAGTTTCCTCTTCTCGCACACTCCATCTCGATTCAGAGCTCACTCTGTGCAGCAATGCGAGCCGCATTTGCTTTGTGTCTGATCTCACATCTCTCACCACACCATGGTAATCCCCTCCTCCGGGACCCCGCAACAGGATCACATCCCCCTTCACTAGCCAGGGAGGAATGCATTTCTGACTTCCATGACTTGCTGCTGCTGCAGCAGCAGCAGCAGCA
>Ga0116230_10002461_pt1 | contig 17815 bp, 12 predicted proteins | sample S1TSphfallax_3_FD_88678 | JGI IMG/M metagenome (GOLD analysis project Ga0116230, IMG submission 88678) | Host-associated microbial communities from peat moss isolated from Minnesota, USA - S1T2_Fd - Sphagnum fallax MG | ecosystem: Host-associated > Plants > Peat moss > Unclassified | place...
CATTTGTCGCAGCGTGCCGATAAGAGCCCCCTGCACCATTTCGTGCACACGGTTTCCACGCCGCGCTATTTGCAAGGCTTCGCCGCGACGGTCCTACTCGCCACCGGCGGATTCATGCTGCTGCCGTTCGCGAGCGCCTTCACGGTCCACAATGTCGGAATCCCGATCGAGCGACTGCCGCTGATCTACACCGTGACCGGCGTGTTTTCGATGATCGCCGGGCCCTTGATCGGTCGGGCGAGCGATTCGTTCGGCAAATTCACGGTGTTCGCGATCGGTTGTGCGTGGACGATCGTGATGGTCTTGATCTATACGCATCTCGGCGTGACGCCGATCGAGATCGTGATCCTCGTCAACGTGCTGCTGTTCATCGGCGTCTCCTCGCGCATGATCTCGTCGTCCGCGCTGATTACGGCGATACCGAGTCCGCTCGACCGCGGCTCGTACATGTCGATCAGCTCCTCGCTGCAGCAGATTTCCGGCGGGTTCGCGGCGGCCCTGGCCGGCATCATCGTCACGGAAACGCCGAGCGGCGCGATCGAGCATTTCGACGTCGTCGGTTACGTGCTCGTGGCCACCACCTTGCTGACCTGGTTCATGATGTATTTCATCAATCGTCGCATCGAGAGTTCAGCGACCCTGCCCGCGGCAGCCTAGAATGCGGCGCATGCTTGAATTCCGTCCCGCTCGGCTGCTGCCGCTGCTTGCGCTCGCCGCCGGGCTCGCCGGCGCCACTGACAGCGCCCGTGCCGGCGCAACCGCAGAACCCACGCCGCGGGCTCTGCTCGAGGAGCTGGTGGATCTCAACACCACGCATGCTTACGGATCCACGGCCGCGGCGAAACTGCTCCAGCAGCACTTTCTCGCTGCCGGGTTCGCCGCTGAGGACGTCACGCTGGTCGTGCCGGATGCTTATCCGACCAAGGGGAATCTGGTCGTGCGCCTGCACGGCCGGGGCCGGGGTCGTCCGATTCTCTATATCGGTCATCTCGATGTCGTCGAGGCAAAGCGGGAGGATTGGAGCTTCGATCCGTTCAAACTGACCGAGGACGGGGGCTGGCTCTATGGCCGCGGCGTCATCGACATGAAGGGGCAGGACGTGGCGATGGCGGTCAGTCTCATGCGGCTCAAGCAAGAGGGCTTCAAGCCGGCGCGCGACCTCATCGTCGCGTTCACGGCCGACGAGGAGGCGGGCGGCGATGCCAACGGCGTCGAGTGGCTGTTGAGCAAGCACCGCGATCTGGTCGATGCAGGAATCGTCATCAACCCCGACGGTGGCGAGGCGGGAATGAAGTCGGGCCGCAAGCTCTACGTCGCGATCCAGACGAGCGAGAAAACCTTCTTGAGCTTCGGGCTCGAGGCCAAGGACAAGGGCGGCCACAGCTCGCGGCCGACGGCCGACAATCCGATCTACCGGCTGTCCGCGGCGCTTTCGCGCCTGGCTCAGTATCGCTTTCCCGTGGATCTCACGGCGACGACGCGGGAATACTTTGCGCGCCGCTCGTCGCTGGAACAAGGTCAGTTGCAGGCGGACATGAAGGCCATCGGCGCGGGGGCTGCGGATCCGGGGGCGATAGAGCGACTTTCGGCCGTGGTGGAGACCAATATCATGCTGCGCACGACGTGCACGGCGACCATGATCGACGGCGGCCATGCAGAGAATGCACTGCCGCAGCGGGCGCGGGCGACGATTCAGTGTCGGGTCATCCCGGGCGAGTCGCCGCAGTCGATCGAAGCGGCGCTGCGCACGGTCGTTGCCGATCCACTGATCGCCATCAGCACGATTACGGCGGCCAAACCGAACCCGGAGTCTGCCCTGACCCCGGCGATCCTCGAGGCCGTGCAGCAGACCACGCAGGGAATCTGGCCGGACGTCATCGTTCTCCCCGAGATGTCGCCAGGCGCGACCGACAGTCACTTTTCCCGGTCGGTGGGTATTCCGAGCTACGGCATCGACGCCATGTTCGACGATCTCGACGACGGGCGCGCGCATGGCCGGGACGAGCGGATCGGCGTCGTGGCTTTCCAGCAGGACGGGGAATTCACCTACCGATTGATGAAGCGCCTGGCTTCGACCGCGGGCCCGTAACGCTACCGCAGTCTGGCCAGCAATTCGCCGGCCGCACGCTCTCCCGTCTGGGCTCCGCCCTCCATGAATCCCTGGAACTCATATGAAGTATGCTCGCCGGCAAAGAAGATTCGTTCCTGCGGAGTTCGCGCATAGTTCCCGAACTGGGTGTACTGGCCTACCTTGTAAGTACTGTAACTACCGAGCAGGTTCGGGTCAGCGGTTGGGTAACTGAGCGTTGCACGTCCGTTATAGTGACTGCTGACGCCGGGCCACACGACTTCCAGTTCAGCCAGGAATGCGAGTGCATAGTCGGCGATGACTCCGGAGTCGCGGCTGGTGGTGTACGGGCCAGGCGGGTTATACGACGCTCCACGGCTGCCGCCGGTGTAATCCGTCAGCAGACCGTCGAGACTCGGTTCGGCGCGGCTGCTGTCCCACGTGCTTTGGAATGGCAGGTCTGTCTGAATGAAGCCGTTGCCGATTCCGGGCCAGCTTCCCCGGCCGTTCCAATACCGCTCGTCGAATTGCAGCACCAGCTTGGAGTTCGTCCCGTAGCCGAGTTCCCTTATCATCAGCTGCATCAACGGGTCAAAGCCCGCCTGACGATAGTCGAGGTTTCGCAGGACGCTGAAAGGCAATGCGAGTATAACGAAGTCGAACGACCTCACACGCGCTCCGGACGGCGTGGAAAACGTCAGCGACACTTCTCCCCGGTCGCCGCCCTCGGCCGCAATGGCTGCGAGGCGCCAACCTGTCCGGGCTGTTCCCGGTTGCAGGCTCGCCGCGATCGCCACGGGTAACTGCTCGTTTCCGCCCCGGATGTGGTAGCGCTCGTCCGAATCCAGAGGAAAGATCAAATTGAGCGAGCTTTGCTGATCCGTGTCCAGACCGTTCTCGGTCGCCGTGGCGACATCGAGATATTGGCCCAAGCGAGACGCATGACCGCCCGGCACGTAGTTGTCGATCCAATCGTAGGCGCTCAAGTGATCGAACTCGTAGCCCGCTCTCGTATAGTCATCGTAGGTGGCGACGGGGCCGATCGCTGCGTTTTGTTCGACGAGAATCGGCGCAATGGCTTTGACGTCCGCCGCGAGTTCCCGCGCAGTGTAGTAACCGCCCAGGAAATAGTTCGTCGCCTGCGACCCGTCCGGGTCGGCAGCGTTCACGTCGGAGAGGGAAAGACCGAAGCGTGCGGCGAGTCTTCGTATCGTGTGGTGCGTCGAATCTATGAACTCGCCGCACCACTCGCTGGTCTGGCCGCCTTGCCAGTATCGGCCGTTCGAATGCATGCGTCCCCCGACCCTGGACGATGCTTCGAACACTTCGCAAGGAACGCCCGCGTCCTGCAAGGTCAAGGCGGCGACGAGCCCCCCGATCCCTGCTCCGACGATGCCGATCCGCGGAACCGCGGAAGCTCGGCCCGACGCCGCACCGACATGTGCGCCGAAGAATGCCGCGCCCAGGGTGAAGCCCGCCGCCTTTAGAAGTTCTCTGCGATTCAGGCGGCCGCGAGGCGCCGGCAAATCGCCGACTTGGAGTTGGATTGCCTGCCGGATCCGGCGCATGGCTCGACTTCGCGACATGCAACACTCCCAGGACATTCCTCGTCACACTCATCGGGCGAGGGACTCGTCCAAAGACTCAACGTTACCCTTAATTGGTGCTACAAACCACGGTTGCGATCCGTGCGCGTCCCGTTTGCTACGATGCGAAAACGACCCAGCCGAGGACCGCCACATGAATGAAGTCATCAATCTGCGCGCCAAGCTCGCCACGTTTTCCGAGCATTGGTCGCCACGAATCGTCGCCGGGTTCAACGACAATGACGTCATGGTGGTCAGGGTCAAGGACGAGTTCGTCTGGCACAGTCACCCAGAGACAGACGATCTCTTTCTCGTGTTGGAAGGAGAACTCGATATCGAACTACGGGATCGCGTCGTCACACTGCATCCCGGCGAACTGTTCATCGTGCCGCGCGGCATTGAGCACCGGCCGGTCGCGCGAAACGGTGAGGCGCAGGTACTCATCATGGAGCCACGGGGAACGCCGAACACCGGCGACGCACGGACCGCCGCGACGAAGGTAGCTGTGTAGTGGCGGATAGATTAGTGCCGCTTTGGCGACGTAGTTGGCATAACCGTGGCCAATTTCATCTTCGTTCCTCGGGAGGAACGCCGGCGTGACGTGCCCATGTAGTTCCCGCTGATGGCGACTCCCTAGTACAGGAATATGCAGCCGGCTCCCCTCGGGACCGGGTGGGAGTTATATTTCGACGGCGTGTATCCGGTTACGAACGTAAACAGTGCGAAGAACATGTACAGAAGCCCTACGGCAACCTACTAGCTCCAGAAACCCAGATCCAGTGTGCGAGTCGGCCCCGATCTCTCGTGTCGCAACAGCCACTGCTTGCGAGGCAGGCCGCCGCCGAATCCGGTCAAGGATCCGTCGGCGCCGATGACGCGGTGGCACGGGACGATGACGGCGATGGGATTTCTGCCGTTGGCCAACCCGACCGCGCGGCACGCGGACGGATTGCCGATGTCGCGCGCAAGTTGGCTGTAGCTTCGGGTTTCACCGAAGGGGATCGTCGTCAGGGCATTCCATACCCGCCGCTGGAACTCGGTGCCGCGTAGCTGCAGTGGCAGCTCGAACTGGCGGAGTCTGCCACTGAAGTACTGGTCGAGTTGTCGCGCCGCTTCGCGCAATGGCGACACCTCAGGGTCTTCGCGCCCTGCTGCCTGAACGCTCGGCTGATCGCCGGGTGTTTCCATGTACAGGCCGGTCAGCGCAGCGCCGTCGGAGCAAAGCGTCAATCGGCCGATCGGGCTGCCGACGAAACAATAGGCGCTCACGCGGCCGCTCCAAGAGACTGCCAGAGAAATTGGGCGGCATAGGCGCGCCACGGCCGCCAGGCTTCGGCGCGCGCCAGCAACGGCCCTTGCTTGAGTCCGGCGGCACGCATCAGCATCAGATCACCGGCGGGAAAGGCATCGGGCCAGTGCAAGGCGCGCATGGCAATGTAATTTGCCGTCCAATGGCCGATCCCCGGCAGGGTCAGGAGATTATCGACCTGTTCGTCGACATTGGTGGCCGAAGAGAGGGTCACGCGCCCATCCGACACCGCTTTGGCAAGCCCGATCAGGCAGCGAGCTCGAGCACCGATCATCCCCAGAGCTGCCAGTTGGTCCTCGTGGCTGCCCGCCACGGTCTCGGCCAGGGGCGAGACTCGATTGAGTCCCGCGAACGGCGTGGCGATCGGCGCACCCAATTCCGCCGCCCAACGGCCCGCGATCGTGGAAGCCCCTTTGACCGATACCTGCTGTCCGAGAACGGTGCGGACCGCCAGTTCGAAGCCATCAAACGCGCCCGCCACGCGCAGACCCGGCAGGCGCTTCACGGTAGGCGCCAGCAGGCTGTCTTCCCGGAGGTGCGAGCCGACTGCGTCGGGCGACGCATTCAAATCGAACAACTGCTTGACGCGCGCAATGATGGCGCCTGCGTGCCTCGCCAGGGACGGAGAAATTTCAAGGTCCAGCGCCAAACCGCTCTTCGCCATCGATACGGAAATCCAGCCGCTCGAGGCACCGAAGGCTGCGGTGCGCCGGTAGTGAGTACCGTCGACCAGCTCGACGCCGGGGATCGAGCGCAGGCGCAGATACGCCAGCATCTTGCCCCAGGCAAATGGCGGCCTGAATTCGAGTTGCATCCGCAGTCCGTCGGGCTTGTGCGCGGAATCGCGCACACCGCCCGGACTCAACCGGTAACGGGCTTTGAACAAGGCATTGAAGCGCCGCACGCTGCCGAAACCGGAGGCAAAGGCGACGTCGGTGAGGCTCATCGGCGTCTCACGCAGCAGACGCTTGGCTAACAGAAGTCGCTGCGTCTGCGCCAGTTCGATCGGCGATACACCGAGTTCGCTTTCCGTGACCCGCCGCAGATGCCGTTCGCTGACACCGAGCGACGCGGCCGATTCGCCAACTCGAGCTCCCGACAAGGCTCGCTGCTCGATGCATGCAATCGCGGCGTTCGCCAAGCGGCTGATGGAATCCATCGGGGCCAATCCGGGTGCCCGTTCCGGTCGACATCGCAGGCAAGGCCGAAAGCCGTCTCTCTCCGCCGCGGCTGCATGGGCGAAGAAACGCATGTTGGCGCGCTTCGCGTGTCGTGCCGGGCATATTGGCCGGCAGTAAATTCTCGTCGATGTAATGGCCACGAAGAATCGCCCGTCGAAACGCCGATCGCGCGACCGCGTCGCGCGAAAGCAAACTTCAGGGTCCAGATCCATGACCCGATGATAGTAGAGTGATGGAGCCAAGACTCGCCATTTTCGGACATCGATATACCCGCCACGCCGAGGGCGCGGAGCACCGGCCCGACATTGCTGGCAAAAGGAACGTTAACGTCGGAGTCTCCCGCCCAGAGTTCGACCGGCGCGGTCACCTTAGGAAAGCCGTCGGGCAAGCATCGGCTGAGAATACTGGTTGCGCGTGGTGTTGCTGGTCAGGTGGCAAATATGACTGTTTGAACGTAAACGCCAGAGGTCCAGGCCCTCGGGATCGAAGGTGGTCCAGTTTGGTCTTCGCTTCCGCCACCGCAGGACGATGGCCCGCTGTCACCCACCACAGGACTGCATGCGCTTCCTTCATCGGCTGAAACCATTCTCGACGTCTGCGCATGATCTCGACGTGCCCGGACTTGAACGCGTAGTGACTGAGCGAGGCAACATCCGTCCAGACGGACATGTTGACGATGTACTCGTCACCAAAAGGACGGATTGCAACGGCACTGCCGTTCTCATCTTTGAGGCGCCAAACGAACCCAGGGGAATGCTCGGCGAGGGCATTGATCTTGTCCAGATTATTCACGAAATCCGCCATCAACGGGGACTCGAGCGTCGTTCGCATCTCTGCGATGTTCATTTGCGCAAGCTGATAGCCCGACACTGGCCTCGCTCCCGGTCTATCCATGATTCAGTCATTCCATCCTGAATGACTCCGCACCCGACACCCGTCAGATATCCAGATTCGACACCTGCAGCGCGTTCTTCTCGATGAACTCGCGGCGCGGTTCGACGGCATCGCCCATGAGCGTCGTGAAGATGTCGTCGGCGGCGACGGCATCCTCGATGCGCACCTGCATGAGGCGTCGGGTCTCCGGGTTGATCGTCGTGTCCCAGAGCTGACTCGCGTTCATCTCGCCGAGCCCCTTGTAGCGTTGAATGCTCTGCCCTTTCTTCGCCTGCTCGAACAGCCAGTTCATCGCGACCTTGAAGCTTGCGATTTCCTGACGTTCGTCACCACGCACGATGTACGCACCCGGACCCATCAAGTCAGTGAGGGTTTGGCCGAGCTCGGCGATGCGACGATATTCCGCGGAATCGAAGAACTCCCGGTGAATGTGCTTCTCCGAGGTCAAGCCGTGCTCGATGCGTTGCAGAGCGATGCGGTGACCGCCTGCGGACATGGCTTCGACGCTGACTCGATAGCGCCGCGAAGCGTCATTCAGAGAATTCAGTTTCGCGTCGATCAAACGACACCAATCCCGCAGGCTGTCGCTGCGATCGAAGGCCTCGGTCGTCAGCGATGGTACGTACAACAATTGCTCGAGAAAGCGGTCGTCGTAGCGGCGTGCCCAGCGGTGCACGATCGCCTGTACTTCTTCGTACTTGCGCGCGAGGGTCTCGAGGCCCAATCCGGACAGCGGCGGTGCCTCGGCACTTACGTGCAATGCCGCCCCGTCGATCGCAGTACTCAGCAACAGGGCGTTCAATTCGACATCGTCTTTTACGTAGGTCTCCTGCTTGCCTTTCTTCACTTTGTACAAGGGCGGTTGGGCGATATAGATGTGTCCGCGCTCGATCAGAATCGGCATTTGCCGATAAAAGAACGTGAGCAACAGCGTGCGGATGTGACTTCCGTCAACATCCGCATCGGTCATGATAATGATCCGGTGATAGCGCAGCTTATCGACGTCGAAGTCGTCGCGCCCGATGCCGCAGCCGAGCGCAGTGATCAGGGTGCCGACCTCGGCGGAGGCAAGCATCTTGTCGAAGCGGGCCTTCTCGACGTTCAAGATCTTGCCTTTGAGCGGCAGGATCGCCTGGGTGCGCCGGTCCCGGCCCTGTTTCGCGGAGCCGCCGGCCGAATCGCCCTCGACTAGGAACATTTCGGACAGCGCAGGATCTTTTTCCTGACAGTCGGCGAGCTTGCCCGGCAGCCCCGCGATGTCGAGTGCGCCTTTGCGCCGGGTCATCTCCCGGGCTTTGCGCGCCGCTTCGCGCGCGTGCGCGGCCTCCAGCGTCTTGTTGACGATCGCGCGAGCTTCCTGCGGGTGCTCGAGCAGGAATTCTTCGAGGCGCTGGGCCACAACGGACTCCACCACGCCTTTGACTTCCGAGGACACGAGCTTGTCCTTGGTTTGCGAAGAGAACTTCGGATCCGGCAGTTTGACCGACAGGATCGCGGTCAGACCCTCGCGGCAATCGTCGCCGGTCGTCTGGATTTTCTCCTTCTTCGCGGCGAGTTCCTTCTCGATGTAATTATTGAGCGTACGCGTCAACGCAGCGCGATACCCGGCGAGGTGCGTGCCGCCGTCTTTCTGCGGAATATTGTTCGTGTAGCAATACATGCTCTCGGTGTACGAGTCGTTCCATTGCATCGCCACTTCGACTTGCGTGTTGCCGTCGCGCGATTGGAACCAAAGGATGGTGTCGTGGACCGGCGTCTTGCTGCGATTGAGATGCTGGACGAAGGCCTTGAGTCCGCCCTCGAACTGAAACACATCGGACTTCTCGTCGCGCTCGTCGTTGAGTTCGATGCGTACGCCTGAATTCAAGAAGGACAACTCGCGCAGGCGCTTCGCCAGAGTCTCGTATACGAACGAAATGTTCGTGAAAATTTGCGCGCTGGGTTTGAACCGCAAGGTCGTGCCGCGCTCTGTAGTCTCACCAATCGCGACCAGCGGTGCAACGGGCTCACCGAGGCGGTATTCCTGGCGATGCACGTGCCCATCGCGACGGATATTGAGTTCGAGGAAGTCGGACAAGGCGTTGACGACCGAGACGCCGACGCCATGCAGGCCGCCGGAGACCTTGTAGGAGCTGTCGTCGAATTTTCCACCGGAATGCAGCACGGTCATGATGACCTCCGCTGCAGAAATGCCTTCTTCGGCGTGAATATCGACCGGGATGCCACGACCGTTATCCGACACCGTGACGGACTCATCCGCGTGGATCGTTACGACGACCCGATCGCAATGACCCGCGAGAGCTTCGTCAATCGCGTTGTCGACGACTTCAAACACCATGTGGTGCAGTCCGCTGCCATCATCGGTGTCGCCGATGTACATGCCGGGCCGCTTGCGAACGGCGTCGAGTCCTTTTAAGACTCTGATTTTACTCGAATCGTATACGTCATTGTCCGACATGGTGGATCCTATCTTCAGGCCGATCATCTTAGCATTTTCTGCCGCTGAAAACGAATCCAGGTGCCCGGAAAACTAGTTACCGATCAATGGCTTGGCGGCTAGTTTCAGAGCTTATGAGCGCTGCAGAGGGATCGTTGCCTGCAAACAGCGCAAGGCGCGGGAAAGTCCTTGCCGGGAAGCACTCGGATACGTCGCTTCTAATCGCGGTAAACTGCTGTATTGGCTAGCGAATTTCCCAATGTCTTCTTCCTCAGGGCCGTAGATCCGGCGACCCGGAGCATCGCTATGGAAGTGCGCTTCGAGATCAACAATCGGGCCGAGCTCCGGCAGTTGCTTGACATGGACAATGATGACTTGAAGGACTATTAAGTTCATACCAACCGCGAGCTGGCGCTCATGCTGGCCGGATCGAAGCCACTGGCCGCATTTGTGGACGTTCATCCATCCGTCGACGGCGCCTTCGGCATTCCCGAGCGTGAGTTTGAGCCGCACGTTGCACCCGGGCTCATCGTCAAACGCGACGTTATCGAGCCACCATCTGCTGATGAGCGTCCGATCGAGGGGCTACGACGAGGTACACGCCTCGGGTCGTACGCATTGAACGAACCATCGATGTTCCACGTGGAACCAATCAGCCGGGACTGACGGCTCCGTCGGCGATCCGGTATTGCCGACCCGGGGAACCGAAGGCGCTGACCGTCTGCAAGCTAGTGACGACCAGTTGGTTGGCGCCACCCGCGAGTTCCGCGATCAGCTGACCTAAATGTGCGTCATCGAGCTCCGCCGCGGGGTCGTCGAGCAGCAAGGTCGGTCTCGCGGTGGCATCCGGCGGAAATAACTCGATTTGAGCGATCAACAAAGCGGCCGCGAGCAGCTTCTGTTGTCCCCGGGATATCCGATCCTTCGCCGTCACGCCGTTCAATTGGATGGCTAGCTCGGCTCGATGCGGTCCCACCTGGGTACTGCGACGTTCCACGTCAAGCTTCCAGCTCTGACTCAAGGCGTCTTCGAAACCCAGCTCCCGCGACCAGCCCGGGCGATAACTCAAGGCGAGGTCCTGGCCCAAGAGCCGTTTCGCGAGTTCTTGGGCTACGCCGGCCAGGCGTTGCAAGTAGGTATCGCGTGCCTTGGTGATCTCCTCCGCGGTCCTCGCGAGTTCCTGGTCCCACGCCGACACAACACTGCGTGGCTGTCCGGTTTTGAGTGCCGCGTTACGCTGTTTCAGGCTTTGTTGATAACGCTGCCAGTTGGGAATAAAGCGAGGTTCCACGTGGAACACTCCCCAATCGAGAAATCGCCGGCGTCTCCCGGGACCTTCCTCGATCAGTTTGTGCACTTCGGGGTCGATGATTTGAACGGGGAATATCAAGGCGAGCTCGGCCAAGGACGCCGCAGGCGCGCCGGCGACTCGTGCCCGTATCCCGTCTCGAAGCCCCTCAACCCCTAAGGGCACGCGTCGCGCAGGCAGTTCGATCTCGCCGAACACTGTAAAGCAATCCCGGCCACGTCGAATCAGATGCTCCAACCGACGGGTTCGGAAGGAGCGACCACGGCCCAATACGTAGAGGGCCTCGAGCAGGCTGGTCTTGCCAGAGGCATTCGGGCCTCTGATCAGCGTGAAGCGGGGGTCAAACTCCAACTCCACCGACTGCAAGCAGCGGAGATCCGTTACCTGCAGCCGGCGCAAAGCCACAGGTGCTTAGAGCCTCATGGGCATGACGACGTAGCGCGCTGAGCCATTACCAGGGGAGCGAATCAAGCAGCTGCTATTGCTGTCCGTGAGCCCCAACTCCACGTCCACGCCGTCGATGGCCGCGAGCGCATCGAGCAAATAATTGACGTTGAAACCAACCTCGAGATCGGCACCCTCATAGCCGACCTCGATCTCTTCCTCGGCCTCTTCTTGCTCCGGATTGTGCGCTTGCACCGTGATCAGATTCTTCTTCACGGTAATGCGGATACCGCGGTATTTTTCGTTCGAGAGGATCGAGGTACGCTGCAGCGCTTGGCGCAATGCATCGCGGTCCGCTTTGATGGCAGCCGCAGGAGCGGCCGGAATCACACGCGAGTATTCCGGGAAACGCCCGTCAATGAGCTTCGAAGTGAAGCGAACGTCGCCAATCTGAGCGCGAACATGATTCGAGCCTATCGCCAGCTCCGCATCGCCCTCGGGGGTCAAGATCCGCTGCAACTCGAGCACGCCCTTGCGCGGCACGATGACTTGCTGCGACACGCGCGCCTTGCTGACCAAGGTCCCTTCGGATAACGCCAAGCGGTGACCGTCGGTCGCGACCGCGCGCAGAACCTGGCCATCGATCTCGAGCAACATCCCGTTCAGGTAATAACGCACGTCCTGTTGCGCCATCGAAAAATGCGTCTTTTCCAGCAGTCGCAATAAATCCTTGCGCGCAATCTGCACGCTCTGCTGCGCATTGATGTCATCGACGATCGGAAAATCCGCCGCCGGCAGAGTCGACAAGCTAAACCGGCTCCGACCCGCCTTGATCACGACCTTCTCGGCTTCAACCGACAGCGACACCGAGAGTTTCTCAGGCAGCGCACGCAAGATGTCCAAAAACTTTCGGCCCGGAACCGTGATCTCACCGGCATGGGCAACGGAAACATCCGCGGTCGCTGCGACCAACTCCACCTCGAGATCCGTTGCCGTGATCGACAAGCGCCCGTCGCGCGCGCTGAGCAGCACGTTGGCAAGCACGGGCATCGTCTGGCGGCGCTCGACGACACCGATCACGGCTTGCAACGGAGCCAACAATTTTTCGCGCTCTGCGGTCAATTTCATCTGGTCACCTGTGCAGCCATTCTTAGATTTAAGTTCTTAATATAGATTATTACTATGATTACTGAAGGCTCGTTTCTACCTGGATAAGCGAAAAATCCACTTTGCAATCAACACCTTGAAGCAAGCATAAGAACGTCCCGCGCCTGTTCAGCTTCTCTGCGCAAACCGTGTTTGAAATGTGGATAACTCCAGCTGCAAATTCATCCACAGCTTCTCCAGCGCTAACCAGCCAGTGTTCTCAACAGGTTTAAATAGTCCTCACCGATGCGTCGTTCCGTCTCCCGCAGTTCCTTGATCCGGCGACAGGCATGCAAGACGGTCGTATGATCCCGACCGCCGAACGCGTCACCGATTTCCGGCAAGCTGTGATTCGTCAATTCCTTCGCAAGCGCCATGGCCACTTGGCGCGGGCGCGCGATCGAGCGGCTGCGCCGCTTGGACAGCAAATCCGCGATGCGAATCTTGTAGTACTCCGCCACGGTTTTCTGAATATTCTCCACCGTCACGAGCTTTTCTTGAAGCGCCAACAAATCCCGCAGCGCATCCTTCGCGAATTCGAGCGTGATGGGTCGTCCCGTAAAATTGGAGGTGGCAACCACGCGGCGCAAAGCCCCTTCGAGCTCACGCACGTTGGAGCGGATTCGCTTGGCGATGAAAAACGCCACTTCCTCCGGCAAGTCCACGCTCGCGAATGATGCCTTGCTCATCAGGATCGCAACGCAGGTCTCCAATTCGGGCGGCTCGATCGCCACCGTCAAACCCCAGCCGAAACGCGACTTGAGCCGTTCCTCGAGCCCGTCGACTTCCTTCGGGTACCGATCGCAGGTCAGAATCACTTGCTGCTGGCTCTCCAACAGCGCATTGAACGTGTGGAAAAATTCTTCTTGCGAGCGTTCCTTGTTCGCGAAGAATTGAATGTCATCGATCATCAAGGCGTCGACGGAACGATACGCCGTCTTGAAATCGTTCATCTTGTTGTGTTGCAGCGCTTTGACCATGTCGCCGACGAAGCGCTCACTGTGCACGTAGGCGACGCGCGCAGTCGCATTGCGCTCGCGGATCTTGTTGGCCACCGCGTGCATCAAGTGGGTCTTGCCGAGACCGACCCCGCCGTAAATGAACAAGGGGTTATAGGCCTTGCCGGGGTTATGCGCGACTTGAATAGCCGCAGCCTTCGCGAGCTGGTTGCTCTTGCCCTCGACGAAGGTATCCATGGTGAAATCCGCATTGATCCGGCCGCCCAACAAGAACTCAGCGACGCGGATCGGCGGGCCGCCCTGGCGGATATCCTGATCGTTACTCGCGGGTGCGAGTACCGGCGTCGACGAGAGGTTACCGGCACGCGTGCCGACATCGAGTACGATCTCAGGAATCGAGCCCTCGGCGAAGTCACGCACGAGTTCCTTGATCCGAGGTAAGGAGTTAGCGCCCAACCAATCAATGACATACCGGTTGGGTGCAAGCAGCCGTAGTTCCCCGTCGCGCTCGATCGGCTGCAGCGGGCGAACCCACGTATTGAACTGCTGCTCCGGGAGTTCGCTCTCGAGCACACGCAGACAGCGATTCCATAGCGTCTCTGACAAGAGCGCTCTCCCTAGTCCAAACGATGGGGTAAACCTTACGGAAGGGCAGGGAGTCTAGCTCCAACTCACGGAAGCGTCTATTGACACCTGCGGGTCGCCTCAGTACCCTTCCCGCCTTTCCGCGAAGGTCGCGCCTCGTTGGCGTGTCCCGCTAATCTTCAACTCGGCCGCTGCTATGAAACGTACATTCAATCCCAGTAACTTGCATCGGGCGCGCACCCACGGGTTCCGGGCCCGCATGGCTACGAAAGCGGGTCGTCGATTGCTGGCCCGTCGCCGTGCGAAAGGCCGTAAGCGCCTCTGCCCGTAACGCCGGCGCCAAGCTCTTCGGGCTTCGTCAAGCTGAGGTTCGAGCCGACCCGGCGTTTGCATCAACCAGCTGAGTTTCGCGAGGTCCGCACACGTGGCCGCCGGGTGAGCGACGACTACTTTAGTTTATCGGTGCTCGCGAACAATGAAACCCATCCGCGCCTCGGGCTCGCGATTGCTACCCGCACTTTTGGCTCGGCAGTCGCCAGAAATCGCATCAAACGTCTCACTCGTGAGTCCTTCCGCTTGAACCAACACGCGCTTCCCCCGGTCGATGTGACGGTTACGGCACGTGATGCGGCGCGTAATGCGAGCGCTCCCGAGTTGCGCGCGAGTTTGCAGCGCCATTGGCAAACGATCAGCAAGCGATGGTAGCGCCATGCGGCAACTGCTGATTTGGATCATTCGCGCCTATCAACTCGGCTTGAGCCCGCTGCTTGGGTCCCGCTGCCGGTTTTATCCGAGCTGCTCGTGTTATGCGCACACCGCCATCGAACGGTTCGGTGCGCTGCACGGCACTTGGCTCGCCCTGCGCCGCATTTTGCGTTGCCACCCTCTGACACCAGGCGGCTACGACCCGGTGCCGGATAAGAGATCGCTGCATGTCTAACATTCGTCCCTATTTGTGGGCCTTCCTCGCGGCCCTGTTATTCCTGAATTACCAAGCCTGGATGCAGGACTACGGATCCACCGAGCACGCGGCATCGACGCCCACGGCCACCGGTGCTCCGGCTGCCGGTGCTGCGTCCCTCGCCGCATCGGTACCGAATCTCGATGCCGCGAGCACGGCCACCACGGCGGGCACGGCGCCGGCCCCTGCACTGACCGCGGCCACGCCGGCGCCGATCGCCGCCGCCAACAGCGTTGCCGCGCTCGATGCGTCGAGCCCGTCCATCCATGTCAGAACGGATGTGCTCGATCTGCAGATCAGTCTCAAGGGCGGCGAACTCGATCAGGCGGATCTCTTGGCGTATCCCTTGCACAAGGATCAGCCCGACGTACCGGTCCGTTTGCTCAATCACGACAGCGAAGCGACGCTCTATGTCTTGCAGAGCGGACTGGTCGGCAAGGGGGATGACGCGCCCACGCATCTTGCCACTTGGACTTCGCCCACGAGCTCTTACGTGCTGGCGCCCGATGCGAAAGAGTTGCGCGTGCCCTTGACCTGGACCGATGGGCACGGGCTTGAGGTCACCAAGACCTTCGTCTTTCAGCGCGGCGACTATGCGATTGCCCTCGACTACGACATCCGCAACGACGGCACGACGCCGCGTGAACTCGCCACCTACGCGCAAATCTTGCGCCATTGGGAACCGGCGAAGCGCTCCTACTTCGACGTGGAAACATACTCGTTCAAAGGTCCGGCGCTTTATAACGGCAAGAAGGCCATCAACCTCAAGGTCGAAGACGCCGAGGACGCGAAATACAAAGAAACCGTGACCAACGGCTGGATCGCCGCGCTCCAGCATCACTTCGTCGCCGCAATCGTGCCCACGCCCGACCAACCCTTCACCTATCAGTTGAGCATCATCGGCAAAGAGTTTCTGCTGCGCGCGACCGGCCCGACCTTGACGCTCGCCCCGGGCTCGGACACCAAGCTCGCCGAGCAGCTGTTCGTCGGACCGAAGCTGCAAGCGCAACTCGCGGCCACGGGTCCGGAACTGCAGCGCGCGGTCGATTACGGGCGCCTGACCGTGCTCTCGCAACCCTTGTTCGCGACGCTCAAGTGGGTTCACGGCCTGATCGGTAACTGGGGCTGGTCGATCATCATCGTGACCGCCTTGATCAAGCTGATCTTCTTCCCGCTGAGCCAGGCGAGCGGCCGTTCGATGGCGAAGATGCGTGCCGTCGGCCCGCGCATGAAGCAAATCCAGGAGACGTTCAAGGACGACCGCGAAAAGCTCGGCCGCGCGATGATGGATCTCTACAAGAAGGAGAAGATCAATCCGCTCGCCGGCTGCCTGCCGATGGTCATCCAGATCCCCTTCTTCATCTCGTTCTATTGGGTCCTGCTCGAGAGCGTGGAGATGCGCCAGGCGCCCTTCATGTTGTGGATCAACGACCTGTCGGCCCGCGATCCGTACTTCGTGCTGCCACTCCTCATGGGCGGCGCGATGTTCGCGCAATTCAAACTCAATCCCGCGCCCCCTGACCCCATGCAGGCGAAGATCATGCAGTTCATGCCGCTGGTCATGACCGGCATGATGGCCTGGTTCCCGTCGGGACTCGTGCTCTATTGGCTCACCAATACAGTGCTGTCGATCGCGCAGCAGTGGTACGTGAACCGCGTCGTGGAAACCGAGGCCACCAAGCGCCGGTCCTGAAGACCATGCCTACCGCCGATACCGTCGTGGCCGTCGCAACCGCTCCGGGGCGAGGGGCGGTCGGTATCGTGCGTGTTTCCGGCGCCGACGTGCCCAGCCTCGCGCGGGCCGTTTTGGGCCGAGTGCCGGCGCCGCGGCTGGCCACCTACGCGAGCTTTCTCGCCGCGGACGGGACGTCGATCGATTCGGGTCTGGCAATTTATTTCCCGTGCCCCGATTCCTTCACCGGCGAACACGTCCTGGAGCTGCAGGGCCACGGGGGCGCCGTGGTCCTCAATCAGCTCGTCGAACGAATGCTACAGCTCGGCTGCCGCCGGGCGCGGGCCGGTGAGTTCAGCGAGCGCGCCTTCCTCAACGGCAAGCTCGACATGGCGCAAGCCGAAGCCGTCGCCGATCTCATCGACGCCGGCACGGCGGCCGCGGCGCGCGCCGCCGTGCGCTCCCTGCAGGGCGAGTTTTCACGCCGCATCAGCGCGTTGCAGGCTGCTTTGACCGAACTGCGGGTCTACGTCGAAGCGGCCATCGACTTTCCGGACGAGGAAATCGATTTTCTCGACGATCCGGCGACCGCGGCGCGCCTCGCAACCATCCTTGCCAGCTACGCCGAGCTGCTGGGTGCGGCGAAGCAGGGGGTGCTGTTACGCGAGGGCATGACGCTCGCAATCGCGGGCAAGCCAAACGCCGGCAAGTCCAGTCTCTTGAATGCGATCGTCGGTGAAGATGTTGCTATCGTGAGCGAGCACGCCGGTACTACGCGCGATGTGCTGCGCCGGACGATCGAACTCGACGGCCTGCCGCTGCATCTCGTCGATATGGCCGGACTGCGCGATGCCGGCGACGCGGTCGAGCGCGAGGGTATCCGCCGCGCGCACCGGGAGATTCGCAGCGCCGACCGAATCCTGTATCTGGCGGACGTCAGCGTGCCCGGCGAGGACAGCTTGCCGGGTTTGCGTGCGCAGCTGGACGCGCTGCCAGCAGGTGTCGCCGTGACCGTCGTTTTCAACAAGATCGATCTCGTCGGCTTGCCCGCACAAGTACTTCCGGACACGACTCCCGCGCAGCTCTACCTCAGCGCCCGCACCGGCGCCGGGCTGGACTTACTGCGCGCGCATCTCAAGCACTGCGTAGGCTATGAGGGGTCCGAGACCGGCGCCTTGTCGGCGCGTTCTCGGCATCTCGATGCCCTGCGCCGCGCGCTCGCGAGCACGCAGGCCGCCGAGCGGGCCATAGGCCGCACGGGCGCCGTGGAACTGTTCGCGGAGGAGCTGCGCGCCGCCCAGCGCGCGCTCGGGGAAATCACGGG
>Ga0116230_10002462_pt1 | contig 17813 bp, 17 predicted proteins | sample S1TSphfallax_3_FD_88678 | JGI IMG/M metagenome (GOLD analysis project Ga0116230, IMG submission 88678) | Host-associated microbial communities from peat moss isolated from Minnesota, USA - S1T2_Fd - Sphagnum fallax MG | ecosystem: Host-associated > Plants > Peat moss > Unclassified | place...
ACCCCCCTGGCCAAAGGATTTAAGACCTTCAATGAGTTCTTGGGTCTCGTCTCTGGTTTCCATATTGGGGTTATGAATCGGTACAGTCGTCATCTGTTTATCCTTCTTTTCCATTGTGTTCAGGAGATACCATAACACAAAAAGCTGTTTGCGGGAAAAGAATGTAGGGCGAAGTCCTATGGCGCTTGAGCTAAGTGTTTTTTGGCCTTTGTCCAATATGCGAGTTTTTTTCCATACGGCGCTTGCCTTAAATTTGCGAGTCCCTCTTTTTCTACAAGGGACTTAACTATGTCAAAGCGCTTTTGGAATTTATAATTGCCTTTTTCTAAAAGCTCCGCCACATCTAAATCAGCAATATAGCATAAGGTTATGGCACCACGTACCAAGTCTCCTATTTCATCGACGATTTCAGCTTTATGGCCTGACTTTAAGGCCTCTTCAACTTCATCACACTCGCTACGTACGTGGTGTACTAATTGACAGATGTCATCCCACGTGAATCCATAGTCTTTGGCTGCATGTTGTTGAGCAACAAGAGCATTAATAGCTTTTTGAATTCTTCCCATAAGGAAGGTCCTTTCCTTGATTAGGGTTGCAGGTTTGGCAACAAACCAGTATACCTTAGCAGTAGGTGAATTTTGTTTTTTTAATAGAGTAAAGGGTTTTATTCTCTATGGCTACAAAATTTAAGATTGATGGAGATGCTATTCGTCAACTTGCTGATATTCTGGTCGATACTAAACTTACCGAAATTGAATATGAAGATGAAGGACGCCGTATTAGAGTAAGCCGTGGAGGTAGCATCCAAGCAGCAACGGTTATGTCTGCGGTGGAGTCTTTGCCATCAATACCTGATGCGGTTATGCCGGTAGAACAAGCAACAGATTCTATAATGGCATTAAGTAACCACCCTGGAACTATTAAATCACCCATGGTCGGAACCGCCTATATGTGTTCTGAGCCGGGTGCCCAACCTTTCGTAAAAGTTGGAGATACAGTGAGTGGAGGACAAACCCTTATGATTATTGAGGCGATGAAGGTTATGAATCCTATTAAAGCCTCTCAGCCTGGAAAAGTTATTCAAATCTTTGTTCAAGATGGCAATCCTGTTGAATATGGTGAACCTTTAATGGTAATTGAATAAGCCAATGACCACATCTTCTGCATCTATAAGACTATTTGACAAAATTTTAATTGCCAACCGGGGTGAAATTGCCTTGCGTATTCAGCGAGCTTGTCGGGAAATGGGCATTAAAACAGTTGCTGTGCATTCAACAGTAGATGCTGCATCTATGCATGTGCGCCTGGCTGATGAAAGTGTGTGTATTGGGCCTCCTTCTGGTCGGGATAGCTACTTAAAAATGCCGGCTTTGATTAGTGCTGCTGACATTACAGGAGCACGCGCCATTCATCCTGGGGTAGGCTTTTTATCTGAAAATGCTGCATTTGCCAGAATGGTTGAAGAGCACGACATGACCTTTATTGGTCCTACACCAGACCACATTACGATGATGGGAGATAAAATTACTGCCAAAAAAACAATGATTAAACTGGGCGTACCCGTTGTTCCTGGATCAGAAGGGGGTGTGGATACAGACGAGCAAGCTTTAAAACTTGCGGATAGTATTGGCTACCCAATTCTCATTAAAGCCACCAGTGGGGGTGGAGGCAAAGGCATGAAAGTTGCTGTTAGCCAAGAAGAACTACCTCAAGCTTTACGCTTAGCCCGTGCAGAAGCCAAAGCAAATTTTGGCAATGAGCAAGTTTATATGGAACGTTACTTGCGATGTCCGCGCCATATTGAAGTCCAAATTTTAGCGGATGCCTATGGTAATGTTGTGCATTTAGGAGAGCGGGATTGTTCACTGCAGCGTCGCCATCAAAAAGTGTGGGAAGAAGCGCCTTCTCCTGGTTTGTCCCCAGAAAAACGAATCGAGCTTGGTCAAATTGTAACTAAAGCCATCCAGAAACTTGGTTATCGGGGTGTTGGAACACTCGAATTCCTTTATGAGGATGGGGAGTTTTTCTTTATGGAGATGAATACACGTCTTCAAGTAGAACACCCGATAACTGAGATGATTACTGGCATTGATCTGGTTAAAGAACAAATCAAAGTAGCAGCCGGTTTTCCATTATCCTTCCGACAAGAAGATATTCAATTTACAGGACATGCCGTTGAGTGTCGGATTAACGCGGAACATCCAGAAACCTTTATCCCTTCACCGGGCGCCATTACAGGTTACCATGCTCCTGGAGGTTGGGGAGTCCGTATCGACAGTCATCTCTATCAAGGGTACCATGTTCCACCCTATTATGACAGTTTGGTGGCCAAACTCATTGTATATGGAGATACACGTGCCGAATGCTTAATGCGTGTAGAGCGTGCCTTACGTGAATATGTGATTGATGGCATAGAGACAATTTTACCTTTACATCGGATGTTGGTGGAAAATCCCGACGTACAAAAAGGTGAGTATGACATTCATTGGTTAGAAAAGAAACTGAGTTCGTCATTTTCCTGATGATTTTCCCAGGTTTTGATTGTCGATCTAAAGTGGTTTTTTCTCCTCTGTTTGGTTTAAGCCGTTTTGTCTAATATTAAGGGGAGATTTAAGAAGGAAACCATGACAATCATTGATCAAAAGCTAAAATCGCTGGGCATTATTCTACCTGATGCTCCGAAAGCTGTTGCCAATTATGTTCCTTATGTGATTGTTGGAAATATGGTGATTATTTCTGGGCAATTACCTCTTCAAGATGGGCGAGTTGCTTTTAAAGGAAAGGTAGGGCAGGATTTAACGCTTGAAGAAGGCCAAGCAGCTGCGCGTCAATGTGCAATTAACATACTAACACATCTAAAAGCAGCATGTGAAGGTAACTTAGGTCAAGTCCAACGTTGTGTACGCCTTGGTGGTTTTGTTAATTGTTCTCCAGACTACATGGATCAACCAAAAGTTATCAATGGTGCTTCTGATTTTATGGTGGAGGTTTTTGGGGATCTAGGGCGCCATGCCCGTGCGGCTGTTGGTGTGAATGCCCTTCCCTTAGGTGCTGCGGTAGAGGTAGAAGCGACATTCTTGATCTAAAAGAAGCCTAACGAATAGCGATTTTGTTTTATAAAAAAGAGGCAGAACAACTTCTTACCTCTTTATGTATGAATCAGAATAGACTTTCTAGAATGAAACTTTTGTTCCAACAATCAAAAGCGCACCAGCATTATTTTTAATGGCAGTTCGAGCTTTCGTGCTAGAGGCTGCAATGAATTGAGCTTCTCTGTTGACTGCATCGTCATTGCTACGGCTACGAATATAATCAACTTCTGTATAAACTTTTAAACCTTGTAAAGGGGTAACATCAACGGTTGCGCTATAAAAATCGCTGTGTGCTTTGAGAGCATTACCTGTATTACGATTTGTACGTTGGTAAGATACACCAAATTGGTAAGCACCCATTGTATATCCTGCACCAACGTTACATCCGTAACCAGCGTTACCTGTGTACATAGAACCAAGATTTACAACTGAAGAAGCACTGCTACCAAAACTCAAGTTTTGTTTTGGTAAGCGGGAGTTTCCGTTGTCCAAGTAACCAGCACCAAAACGGAAATCACCGTAGCCGACTATAAATCCAAGCTGGTAGGCTTTTGTATTTTGTAAAGCTACACGTCCGCTTGAGACCTGATTCCCAATTACGAGATAGGGTTGTGATAAATAAGACTTTGCTGTGATACCAACACCGCTCAACGTCATGCTCCATTTGCCTTTTTCAGCCTTATAAGTAGCACCCAGGGCAACGCTACGCAAATCAAAAGGCTGCAGACCTTTATAATCATATATTCCTCGGTTGCCAGGGAAGCGATTGGTATAATTCATAGGCGTGTCTAGCTTTTCATCGCCTTTATGGGCTGTGTTAGGCGTATAGGTGATGCCAAACTGGAAGCCCATAAGCTCAGGGGTGTAATAGACAACTTTCGTTGCCTTGCCCGTATCACCAATATTGTCATTTCCACGAACTATACCTGCTGACATATTATAGACGTTATTGTAACCTCCATCAAACCCACCGGTACCCCCAATAATTTTACTTGCATCAAAAACTTGAGTATCCTCACAACCATCTAGGTTGCCAAATTGGAAGGTACCCATGTTGCCTTTAAGTTGTATAAAGTTCTGGTCAATCGTAGAGCCAGATCCTGGAATAGTTTCAAAGGTGATTCTATATTGGTACTCTAAACCAGAGGCTGAAGCCCCCATAATGGTAAAAAAGAGGTTGGAAGCATCAACACCAATATGGGGTTGAGGTCCGCCTTTTCCTCCGTCACGGCGCTGTTGGTTTACAAAATAGCTGTTAATCGCGGTAAAACCATTAATTGTTAAAGATGGGGGGATGGCACCCGATGTAAGAACTTCGCCATAAGCTGGCCCACTTCCCAGTGTAAAAAAAACTAAACCAACAGCTGCTGCAGTTCCCAACAAAGCCTTAATCATTGTTTTTCCTCCGTTACTTAAAGGATTTGCCCAAAATCATCCTAAAAATTGACTTAACTATCTACTATAAAACCCAAAAATAGGAAGGTGATCAACCTCAAATATTGACAAAAGGTAAATGACCATATAGTTGTGTCTTTAGGAACACACTTTGGAATTTTTAAAGCTGAACGTGATTTTTAAGAAAAGTTTGGCGAACGGTTAAGGCAGAATTTTGATTCGTTTTTTTGATGCTTATTTCAGCTTGTAATGCCTCAATAAAACTTTTTTTTGCAGGAAAAGACCTATTATTTAGGGACTTGCGCAAATTTTTCCCTAAAATACTGCGGAGCAAGTAAATAGCGTTGGCTTGTGTATCTTTTATATCAATGGCACTTAAGAGTGAGGTAGACGGAAAAGAAGGGGTGCGTTCTGTAGCTAAGACTTGTTGGTTATGATTTTCTACCCACTTTCGGGTTTCTTCAGTTTCAGGTGAGGGGGAAGGTATAAATTCAAAGCAATATTGTGTCATGACTAACCACGCATTTTAAAAACAGGTTTTTTGATAAGGAGGCAACCGATCATGCTAACTTCTCCGTTGCTTATTAATAAGATTTTTGCAAAGGTCTCACGACTTATTCTCTTGGTGCCTGCTGCCGGACTCGAACCGGCACGTCTTGTGGACGACAGATTTTAAGTCTGTTGTGTCTACCAAATTCCACCAAGCAGGCTCCATGAGGAACTTTAATCATTTCTTGCCAACCTTTCAACAAAAACTGTACACTTCTGATTTCATTCGTGTAATAGTCTATCCTAAAAAATCGGGGAGGAGTGCCGGAGCGGTCGAACGGGGCGGTCTCGAAAACCGTTGTGCGTTAACTTGCGTACCGTGGGTTCGAATCCCACCTCCTCCGCCATACTTTAAGATCCCCTTAAAATCTTTTTGTGAATTCTGTCAACATCTTTGATTTTAGTAAAATTTTATGTAAGATTGTTGTATGAAGTTGAACTTAAGAGAAAAATTTTCGTGTATTACATTGCCTTTAAAATGCTTGTTGGAGATCGAGGAAGATATATTGGCATTATCATTGGCATTTCCTTTGCTGCCCTCATTATGACTCAGCAACCCAGTATCTTTTTAGGCATTTTAACAAGAACTTATAGCTTTATTACAGACATTAGCCTACCAGATATATGGGTTATGGATCCCAAGGTTCAATACATTGACGACAGTAATCCTCTACCAGACACCCAACTTTATCGAGTAGCCGGTGTAGATGGGGTTGAATGGGCTAAACCTCTTTATAAAGGAACGATCCAAGCGCGCCTTCCTAATGGTGCTTTCCAAACGTGTAACCTCATTGGTATTGATGATGCCACCCTTATTGGAGGACCTGCTGAGATGGTCGAGGGAAAAGTTGAGAATTTACGTCGGAATGACAGCGTTATTGTGAATTTAGAAGGCGCCCAAACAAAACTCGCTGGCACACCTAAATATCCAGGCGGGCCATCAAATCCTCTTAAAATCGGAGATATTTTAGAACTTAATGATCATTACGCTATCAATGTTGGTATTGCTATTACAACTCGCACGTTCCAGTCTCAACCCATTCTTTTTACAACTTATTCGCGAGCCATGCAATTTGTACCACCTCAGCGTAATATTCTCACTTTTATTTTGGTAAAAGCAAAACCAGGTGTTAATCACCAAGACCTAACAAAGCGTATTCATGAGCGAACCAAATTAATGGCTTATACTAGGGGCGAGTTTATTAACCGCACTGTTAATTATTATCTAAAAAATACAGCCTTACCTATAAATTTTGGGGCATCCGTGCTCTTAGGGTTTTTGGTTGGTGCAGTTATCGCAGGACAAACTTTTCATAATTTCACCATGGAAAATTTACGTTACTTTGGTGTTTTAAAAGCTATGGGTGCGAGTCAAAAAGCTCTTGTTTCTATGATCTTAAGCCAAGCTGCACTTGTTGGAGGTATTGGATATGGATTAGGTTTGGGAGCAACCGCTCTTTTCGCCTGGGCTATAAATGACTCCGTTTTGGCTTTCCGCTTTACCTGGGAATTATTTTTATTCAGCATTTTTGGCGTCATGATCATTTGTGCTTTTGCAGCTTTCTTGAGTATACGCAAGGTATTTAAGCTTGAAGCTGCCGTTGTATTCCAAAGCTAAGAGGAACAACCTAAACTGATGACAAAGCCTAACTATGCTGTTCAATGCCAAGAGATTAAGAAAAATTATGGTGTTGGTGAAAATCAGGTTCAAGCTTTGCGGGGGGTTAATCTCAATATTATTGAGGGAGAACTTATCATTTTAGCTGGGCCTTCTGGATGCGGAAAAACAACGCTTATCTCTATTATTGCTGGAATTTTGGATCAAACGGCGGGCGATTGTATCGTTTATAATGAAAATGCCAGCTATATGACAGAACATGATCGTTTGGTATTTCGTTCACATAACATTGGATTTGTCTTTCAACAATTTAACTTATTGCCTACCCTTTCAGCGTCTGAAAATGTAGCTATACCCCTCATCATTAATGGCGTTTCTTTAAACGAAGCTTTTGAGAGATCCTCTGTGCTACTCAAAAAGATGGGTCTTGAAGGCAAGCAACATTCCTTACCAAAGCAGCTTTCAGGTGGCCAGCAGCAGCGTGTTGCCATTGCACGCGCCATTATCCATGATCCTAAATTGATCGTTTGCGATGAACCAACAAGTTCTTTAGATGGAGAAACTGGTCGCAAGGTTATGGAAACGATGAAGTCTCTTGCTGCTACCAATAGCCGAACCATTATTGTTGTAACGCATGATGCGCGTATTTTTGGTTTTGCAGACCGTATTGCACAAATGGAAGACGGTCGCATTTTAAATGTTATGAGTTCACAAGAGGCTAAGCCCCATGAATTTTAGGGAACTTTTTCAACAGATCACCCAAAGGGTACATCGAGAATACAACCAGCTACAGCAAAGTAAATTTGGCTTTGACATGATGTTAGGGGTATGTGCTTTTGTAGGAATTTGTGGGGGGCTCATCTTAATTTATGAAGGTAGGCGCTCTCCTCGTACTGCCCAGCCTATTACTCTCCCTGCAGCCTCTTATTATAAAAACTTTATTGCAGGATCGGGGATAATCGAGACAAAAAGCCAGAATATTCAAATTGGTACGTTGGTTGGTGGGATTGTTGACACTGTTCATGTCAAGGTAGGCGATAAAGTTAAGGCGGGTACCCCTTTATTCTCCCTAGATAAACGTCAAGCCCATGATGATTTGATAACCCAAAAAGCTGCTGTTGTTAAGGCAGAGGCATCCCTTAAACAAGCCAAAGCATCTTTAAAGGATGCTCAGGATAAATATCAGATCGCCAAAAATATTCGGGATCGTCGGGCCATTAGCCTTGATGATTTTTTAACGCGAGAAAATGCCTATTTTATTGCGAAAGCAGCCTATGTTTCTGCCGAAGCTGACTGGGCGGTTGCCAAAGCAACCTTGAATCGGAACCAAACGAATCTAGATATCTTGACCATAAAAGCCCCTATTGATTGCGAAGTATTACAAATTAACGTTCATCCAGGGGAATTTGCTCAAGCTGGCCCCCTTGCAACACCCCTCATGCTTGTTGGTAATGTAGAAGATATTCACATTCGAATTGATGTGGATGAAAACGATGCTTGGCGCTTTGTGCCTGGCGCCTCTGCTATTGCTTATCTTCGTGGAAATAGTGCTTTTCGTATGGAACTAGAATTCGATCACCTTGAACCCTTTGTCCTACCAAAAACTTCTCTAACAGGTGATTCAACAGAACGCGTCGATATTCGCGTTCTTCAACCCATTTACAAAATTAATTCAAAGCTTCCTGTACAATCCTATATTGGCCAGCAGGTCGATGTTTTCATTGAAGTTCCTGAGTCTTTATCCTATGAAAATGTTCTGCGAAGACAAAAGGCTGTTTCATGAGGGTTTGTCTCTATCTCCCTTTTCTTCTTTTAGCCAGTTGTGTTGGCCCAGATTATGAGCGTCCCCATTTTCCTGTACCCTCAACCTGGAAAAACCATTCCCTTCCCTATTCGAACCAACAATCCGTTGACACAACTTGGTGGCATCATTTTCATGATCCTCAGTTAGAGTACTTGATTAAAGAAGCCTCTAAAAATAATCTAGACTACCTCACCATGCTTGCACGTATTCGTGAGGCTAGAGCGACTTTATCCGGCATAGAAGCTAACTTCTTTCCCACAGTCAGTGCGGTAGGATCGGGAACCAAGCTTTTTTATGGCTCGAAAGTGCCTATCAATCCTGCTTCTTTTGCTTCTTCAGCTTCATCATCCGCCACTTCTGTCGGTGCCTCATCCTTTCGAGAAAATTTATATATGGCTGGGTTTGATGCAACTTGGGAGCTTGATCTCTTTGGTGCCATTCGCCGTGGACAAGAAAGCGCTCTTGCTATTTTAGATTCTGTTGCTGATAATGCTCGTCTTACGTTATTATCTTTATTTGCAGAAATCGCGCAATATTACATTAATCTTCGAAACTACCAGAATCAATTAGAAATAACACAAGAAATAATTACTCTTTGGCAAGCAAATTTATCATTAGCATTAGATCTTGAAAAAGCAGGTCTCAATAGCCAAATGAATACGGAATCCGCTAAAAGCGCTCTGGATCAAGCTTTAGCAACCTTACCGTCCATTGAGGCCAATATCAAAACAGCCATCCATCACTTAGGTGTTGTATTAGGAAAAGAACCGACTGCCCTTTACAGCCAGCTTCTCGTAAAAGGAAAAATCCCATATACGACAGAAAGAGTTATTGCAGGTCTTCCTTTTGATCTCATTTATCGTCGTCCAGATATTCGTATGAATGAACGGTTACTGGCGTCCGCTACTGCACAAATCGGTGTTTCAATTGCAGCGCTCTTCCCGCAATTTCAACTCACAGGAAATTATAATTATGAACAAACCAAGTTAGGAAGAGTGTTCACGCCCGGTAGTCAATTTTGGACATATGGGCTTAACTTTAGTATTCCTATTTTTGATTTTGGTAAAATCCAATCCCAAATTAACCAAAAATATGCTCAAAAAGATGAGTCCCTACTCACATATCAAAAGAGTATTTTGACAGCGCTCGAAGATGTAGAAAATGGCCTGATCAATTATGCTAGTGAATCTAACCGATACAATCAACTTCAAAAGCAGGTTAAGGCTCAAGAGCAAACTTATCAATTCACTGTCTCTCGATATAAAACAGGCTTAAATAGTTACCTAGACGTTATTCAAACTAAAATAACGTTTTTAAATACAAAACTTATCGCTATTCAAAGCCAAGCCAAAGTTTCTTTAAATTTAGTAGCTCTCTATAAAGCGCTGGGTGGGGGCTGGGAAACTTTTGATCCTATTGATGATGACTCACCTCAAGCTTCTATGTTTGATGCGAGCCAGAACACTGATTGAGCGCAAAGAGTCTGGCAGGCGGGCTAAATTCATCAATTTTATGCGTCATAAGCCCAGACTACATAATTAAAATTTTAAAGCAGTTAGTATATTCAGACCTCCCCATGGCCGTTTATTGACACGGCAATCCTGGAGACATCTTGGGTTTACGGTTGCGTCAAACGTATTAGCATTATAAATCGACTAAATTTTATTTAAATTTTTAATTGCTAAAGCATTTTTCTAATGATAGCATGCGCTAGTTTCATACAAATTTGGGGTAAGACCATGCAGTTTTTTTACGTGCTTTTGTATGCGTTTTTTGCTTTTTTCTGTTCAATAAACCTCACACTTTCTGCTGATGAAGCACCATTATCAAATGAAGAATTATTGTCTAGATGCTCTAAATTAATTCCTACATACACCTTTCCCATGTATCAAGTTGTTAGCGAAAGTCATTCCATGCTTAATGATAAACTTAAAGATGCAACTGAGCCAAAGGTTTTCGGGAAGCTCTCCAATCCCGATAAACAGCAGTTATGCTGGCAATGTCTCTTGTATATGAAAGACCGATATAGAGATATTCAAAACAAAGAATTATATACTTATGCTTATTTCAACATGGCCAAATTTTTGTTGAGCACTGGTGTATATCCGGACAAAGTATTTTCAAAAGAACGGTCTAGTAATAAGTCGAAACTCTTTCACAGTCGATTGGTCACAAAGATGGCTGGAATTGTTGTTGAAAGCAGTAAAGACAAAGGTAGAATATTCAAATGGTCACGTATTTATATGTCTGCTCTCGCTATGGATTATGCAGATAAGCATGAGAAAAAACCAAGTTCTAAACAAAAACAGTTAAGTCAATCCTATACGCGACTCTTAGAAGCAAGACAAGTCAACAGCACAAAAACGGTTAATTTTTATCTTGCAAAACTAATTTTAGATCCCAAATTTCGATATATCCCTCAAGGTACTGATCAAGAAGCCGCTGATCTGTTTGCGCGTCAGTGTCTTTCAGAGATGTTAGAAAGGCCAGAAAGACAGTCGAGGGTATCCGGTGCAAGATCAGATGGCAGTCGAGAGAAACCTCCGTTATACCCGATTAGGTCTGCTCAACCTGTGTATTTGCATAGGGGGAGAACGCCCGCATCTGTTAGCGAAGAACTATTAAGGAGGTCTGGTCAACCTTTTCTAAGCATTGCTTCTTCAGCAGCAAGTATGGATTTAGGTATAGAAGATGAAAGGATTCAAGAAAGCAGTAATGAAGAGGAAGGTAGCGCGGCATCGTATGTTGATTTAGGACTACCTCCAAGTATCCCCCTAATAAGTGCAGACTCAAGTATGGGACTTGATAGTATGGTTAAAGAGCAAGAAGATGGCTCAGAGTTCAGTGCGAGCTTATCTTCAAGTAGTGCACTAAGTAGCTTAGGTGTAAAAGATGAGTCAAGTTCAAGAGACGAGTCAAGTTCAGGCGACGAAGAAGGTAAGGAAAGTAAAGTATTCGCTAGCAGCAAGTCTTTGTTGACACCTTCAAGTGAAATATTCAGTGGTTCTGAGTCCCTAAAGGAAGCCCTTGGGGAGGCAATTAAGGCCGAACAAATTACAGAAAAGCTTAAACAGGAGTTGGCAAAAAGGTATCCCAGCCCTAAAAATTCTACACGTAAAACAATAGAAGTTGCTCGCCTTGTCTTGGGCATTAGGGAATGCGAAGGATTATCTCATAAAGGTATTGCTGTACATGTGCTCCTTAAAGGCAAAATCCCACACAGTGACGTTACCAAAATCTTAAATGAGAATGGTATAATAAAATCGGCAGTGCGTCTCACAGATCAACGAAAACAGGAACTTCTTGTTCATTATGTGGCTATTAAAGCAGGGTTAGAGAAAGATGCGCAAGTAGCGTTACAAAAGATAGCGCGAGCTATCGCAGGAGGACTTAATTATAAGGAAACAGAAGTTATTACGGCTTTAGAAACGCTAATGGATCGTCGCTCTCAAAAAGAAGATAATCCTAATGATGAACAGAAGGACAAAGTTTGCCGCTTATACAAAGAAGGAATGGATTATCCTAACATAAAAAAAGAAACCAACCTTAGTTTTCGTCAGATTACGCAAATCATTCTCGATAAGATACCCCAAAAGGAATTAACGAAAGGTTCTAGCATCACCCTGCCTGAGGGGACTGATCGTAAAAAGCGATCTGAGGCTATCGTGGCATCTTTTAATAGATTGAAGCAAGAAACAGGATCTAGTCCTACAGCTACGCAAGTTGAGAGAGCCACAGGACATAGTGAAAAGATTTGCTTGCAAGTTCTTAAAGCCGCAGGGCTAATAAGTGGCAGGACAGCATCAAAACATTTGGATCAGCCAACACAGGAGAATATTAAAGAGTTTTGGAAAGCACAAACACCAAAGTGGGATCGGGAGGGTGATAAAGGTAAAAGTTTGAAAGGACGCCTTGAAGAAACAGCCGTCAAGTTTAGAGCAACTAAAAATCAGGTTAGGACTCTTTGTGCTCCTCCTCCTTCTAAACGTAAGCCAGACAAACAATCAGCAAGCGGTTTGAAGGGTAAAAAGACTTCTATAAAAGATGCCTCAAAGAGACGGAAAACCTAAGCTGAGAGTGAAAAGACCTGTGGAAAAGACTAGAATTATAAGTTGTCAGACAGTTGGTAAGCTATACAAAATATATACTTCACCTCTTATCATTAAGACGTCAACAGCGAGTAAGAATCAATGGCAGCTTCCTCTCCATCGCCCAAGAATGATGAGCAAGGTGATATCAGCTATAAATTTAGTAGCTCTCTATAAAGTGCTGGGTGGGGGCTGGGAAACTTTTGATCCTATTGATGATGGCTCACCTCAAGCTTCTATGTTTGATGCGTGTAAAGTTTCTTAATATGATGTTGCGTTTATTGAGGCTTTGGTGAAGCTGGTGATCCCGCTAATATGCCACCGTCGATCATTAAATCCGTACCCGTAACATAGCATGACTCATCACTTGCCAAGTATAAAGCTGCATATGCAACATCTATTGGGTTCCCCATCTTTTTGAGAGGAATGCCTTTAGATAAGGCTATAATAGATTGTTGACGCTCTTCCTCTTGCTCTCCCAATACGTCATTCCAGATCGATGTTAATATGGCCGCAGGAAGAATAGCATTGCAGCGAATATTGTACCCTTTCTCAGCACAGTAGAGTGCAACTGATTTCGTGTGGTTGCGAATAGCTGCTTTACTTGAGGCATAAGCCACAGCACTTGGAATACCCACCACCCCAGACCGTGACGATATGTTAATAATAGATCCTCCTGCATTTTTCATCAAAGCAATGCCATATTTACATCCAAGAAATGTCCCATCAAGATTTACGGCATGGACGTGGTGCCAGTTTTCTAAGCTACAATTTTCAGGATCTTGAGGTGCCTGGTGAGGAGAGGAACCCATGATGCCTGCATTGTTTACAAGGATATTCAATTGACCAAAGCGAGATTTTATAAACTGCAATACGGCTTGCCATTCCTCTTCCCGACAGACATCTAAAGGATAAAAGCAAGCAAGGGAACCAAGGTCTTTGGCAACTTTTTCTCCCTCATTTTTGAGAATATCCGTAATAATGACTGTTGCTCCTTCTTGGATAAGCAGTTCAGCAATGGCTTTACCAATACCTTGAGCTGCGCCTGTGATAAGAGCTACCTTTCCTTTGACTCGGTCCACTTTTGCTATCCTTTATTCTTGGCCATAAATCTCAAATCCTCTTGATTAAATTTCTCTTTATCACTTCCTTAGCAATTTTAATTTATGGTCTACTCTATTTAAAGAGAATTTTTATGAGAAGAGTGAAATGAAATTAACGTTCTTAGGAGGGGTTGGAACCGTTACAGGTTCAAAGTATTTGCTGGAAGCAAACAACAAAAAAGTTTTAATCGACTGTGGCCTTTTTCAAGGGAGAAAAGACCTCAGACTTCAAAACTGGGCTGCTCTACCGATTGATCCGAAAGCAATTCATGCTGTGTTGATAACCCATGCACATATCGATCACACAGGCTATATACCCCTCTTAATCAAAAAAGGTTTCAGCGGACCAATTTATGCAACAGAAGCAACAGTCGATTTATGTAAAATTTTATTGCCAGACAGTGGGCACCTTCAAGAAGAAGATGCAAGACATGCCAATAAGTATGGTTATACAAAACATACGCCGGTTTTGCCCCTTTATACGAAAGAAGATGCTGTAAGGGCTCTGAGTTATTTTAAACCCATAAAATTTGGCAATCCTGTGCAGATTTTCGATGACTTTCAAGCAAGTTGGCACAGGGCCGGGCACATCCTGGGAGCCGCCTTCATTCATTGCAAAAGTGAAGAAACGCGTATTCTATTCTCAGGGGATATTGGACGACTCAACGATCCCATTATGAAACCTCCCGTCCTCATTGAAGCCACAGATTACCTTGTGGTGGAATCAACGTATGGGGATCGTCTACATGAAATGAGCAATCCTGTGGAGAAAATAGCTCACGTGATTAACCGCACAACTAAAAAGGGAGGTACAATTCTTATCCCTGCATTTGCTGTGGGTCGTGCTCAATCGATTCTTTATTATTTGTCTAAAATCAAAGAAGCCAATCTCACCCAAGATATTCCTATTTATTTGGATAGCCCTATGGCCATTGATGCAACAGACATGATGCATAGCCATCCCCACGATCATCACCTTACAAAAGAAGAGTGTAACAAAACATGCCAAGTGGCAACATATGTTAATACATCTGACGAATCAAAATGGCTTGATTTACAAGTGTTGCCTAAAGTTATCATTTCAGCAAGCGGCATGGCGACGGGAGGACGTATTCTTCATCACCTTAAGGTATTCGCGCCTGATCCTCGAAATACCATCTTACTTACAGGCTATCAGGCGGAAGGAACACGAGGTGCTTTTATTCTCGAAGGTAAGTCAGAAGTTGAAATTCATGGGAAAATGGTGCCCATTCGTGCTGAGGTTGCAAACATCACCGAGCTCTCAGCCCATGCCGACTATGAAGAAATCCTAACCTGGATGAAAGGATTCCAACATCCTCCTCGTAAAACCTTTATAACCCATGGGGAACCACAGGCCTCCTTAAGTCTCAAGAAACACATTGAAGATCAGTTGAGTTGGCCCTGTTCCATTCCCCAATATTTAGCTGTAGAAAGTTTGTGATGAGCAAAGAAAATTACAATGCGCTCCATCTTAAATATTTGGGCATTAATACCTATCGAGAGAACGTTCTTTACTTGCCGATGGATGCTCATATTTGTCGCTCCGAAGGATTTGAAGTCCATGCTCGAGTAAAAGTTTCTCTGGGTCAGAAAGAAGTTATTGCCACATTAAATTTCATTGAAAACGGTCTTTTGGCTGCAAATGAAGCGGGGCTCTCTAATGCGGCTTGGGAAAGCTTAAGTGCAAAAGAAGGTGATCGGATCTTCATTTCCCATACGCTTCCTATGCGTTCTTTTAACCATATACGCTCCAAAATCTATGGACATACACTTTCTCAAGATCAAATTCAAGGTATTGTTAAGGACATGACGGATGGCCTTTACTCAGACATTGAGATTTCAGCATTTTTATCTGCTTGTGCGGGCGGGCGATTAAGTCTAGATGAAGTCGTTCACATGGCCCAAGCGATGATTGATACAGGTAAGCGTTTAACCTGGGGGGGAGTACAAGTTGTTGATAAGCATTGTGTGGGAGGGCTCCCAGGCAATCGGACAAGTCTTATTGTTGTTCCTATAGTCGCGAGCTATGGGTTAATCATGCCCAAGACATCTTCTCGAGCCATCACCTCGCCTGCTGGAACAGCAGACACTATGGAAGTATTAGCCCCTGTTAACCTTGATATGGCCTCTATGCGCAAAGTTGTGAATCAAGAAAAGGGATGTATCATTTGGGGAGGGTCGGTTTCTCTTAGTCCTGCAGACGATATTTTAATTGCCGTTGAGCGTGTCCTTGATATTGATAGTGAAGGTCAGTTGGTTGCTTCTGTACTCTCGAAAAAAATTGCTGCTGGATCAACACATATTGTTATTGACATGCCTATAGGACCCACAGCGAAAGTTCGAACCCCAGAAATGGCGAGACTTCTCAAAGTTTATTTTCTTTATGTCGCAGATGCCCTAGGGGTGACGATTAGAATTATAGAATCGGATGGTCGACAGCCGATTGGAAGAGGTATTGGGCCTTCTTTAGAAGCCAGAGATATTTTGAAAGTTCTTCAAAATCAGCCAGATGCCTCTTTGGATTTAAGAAATCACGCAGTTGACTTGGCTGGTTATGTTCTTGAGTTTTCAGACAATGTCTTAAAAGGCCAAGGACGCTTCATTGCAGAGAAAATTCTAAAAAGTGGTGAAGCTTGGAACAAATTTTACGCCATTTGTGAAGCCCAAGGGGGGTTTCGAGAACCAAAAACGGCCAGGTTTACCCATACCATAACAGCAGAAACCAAAGGGAAAGTGAAGAATATCGATAATCGTCGTTTGGCAAGAGTAGCTAAACTTGCAGGAGCCCCTCATGATCAAATGGCAGGGATTGATTTGCATACAACTCTTGCCAAACATGTTGATTGTCATGAACCCCTTTTTACGCTCCATGCCAATTCTCAAGGACAATTATCCTATGCTTTAGACTACCTAACTATCAATATGGATATCATTGAAATTGAAAGAGACTAGCCCCCTTATTTTTTCATTGTTTGGCTCTGATCCTTTTGTAAATGAGTTTGCAAAAGAACTCAAACTCGACAAAGGGCACCTTATACAGCGCCAGTTCCCTGATGGGGAAAGCTATCTGAGGTATGAGGCTTCCCTTAAGGGGCGCAAAGTTATCATCGTTGATACCTTTGATCACCCCAATGAAAAGATTTTACCTCTTATCTTTGCTGGAGAGACAGCAAAAGAATTAGGCGCAACAGAAGTTGGGTTGGTTGCTCCTTACTTAGCCTACATGCGTCAAGATACTCGTTTTCATCCCGGTGAAGCTATCACATCGACTTATTTTGCAAAATTAATTTCAAAAACCTTTGACTGGATGATCACCGTTGATCCTCATCTACACCGTCACCACTCTTTGAATGAGATTTACTCCATACCCACCCAAGTTGTGTCAGCCGCACCAGTAATTGCTTCTTGGATTCGAAGACATATAGAGAAAGCGGTTTTAATTGGTCCAGATGAAGAAAGTAAACAATGGGTCTCACAAATTGCAGAAGTGGCTCATATTCCCTTTACAGTACTTAAAAAGGTTCGATTAGGGGACCATCACGTCAAAGTCTCAATTCCAGCACTAGGGGATTTTTCCTCTCATGTCCCTGTTCTTGTGGATGACATCGTTTCAACAGGACAAACAATGATTGAAACCCTTCGTCATTTCCAGTCTCTTGAAACCAAACCGCCTGTCTGTATTATTGTGCACCCCATTTTTGCTGGAATTACAACTCAAACGCTGGCTGAAGCAGGAGCGGAACAAATTGCCTCTTGTAATACTATTCTCCATGACTCGAATCAATTAGACCTCTCTCAAAGTTTGATACAAGCGTTGAAAGATTTTCTCTAATAATTTCCTTCTCCTAAATAAGAAGTCCTCATTACGGTTTGCCTTTTCGTCGATTTTCTTTAGCTTTTTTCTTTTTAACACGATCTTTGGCACGATGCTTCTTTTGCTGATCTTGGTGGGCTTCTTTTTCTTGCTCTTGCTTTTTGCGTTTTTTGCCTTTTTTCTTTTTTTCTTCCCTTTTTTCTTTGCGCTCCTTAGCTTTTTCCCTGTCACTTTTCTTCTTCTTTTTTTTCTTCTTCCTTTTCTTTTCTTTGTTTCTTAGCTTGTGTTTCCTTGAAAGCCTATTGCTTATACCATTACCAACTCCTATG
>Ga0116230_10002463_pt1 | contig 17811 bp, 15 predicted proteins | sample S1TSphfallax_3_FD_88678 | JGI IMG/M metagenome (GOLD analysis project Ga0116230, IMG submission 88678) | Host-associated microbial communities from peat moss isolated from Minnesota, USA - S1T2_Fd - Sphagnum fallax MG | ecosystem: Host-associated > Plants > Peat moss > Unclassified | place...
GCTCGCCTTCACTTACCTGCTGACCACGCGCGGAACGCCTGAAATTTACTATGGCGACGAGATTGGAATGACCGGCGGCGAAGATCCCGACAACCGTCATGATTTTCCGCCCGGCGACCATGCCGATAACGAACTTTTTCGTTACGTTCAGAAGTTGCTGCGTCTTCGCATGCAGCTTGAACCTTTGCGGCGGGGGAAACTGACCAGCCTTGCAGTGAACACAAAAACCTGGGTTTATGCGCGTGACGGAGTCCTGGTGGCGCTGAATAATTCAGCAGAAGCGCAAGATATCGATATTCAATTTGCCGATGGCGATTACATGCCCCAGATCGGTACTGGTGAAACATTGGAGGTAAAAAACGGCAAAGCGCGCATCCATTTAGCCGCCCGTTCGGCCGAGATTTTCAATCAAGTGCCGCCTAATCATACTTTTCATAAATAATCTGCTTCCGGTCAAACCCGCGCTTCTTCAACTCCCCGCGCACATCATCTACCATTTCCTTCAAGCCGCAAATATAAACATCGGTCTCCACGATGTCTTCCGGAGTTCGCAACCCAATCACCTCATCCAAATGCGCCGTGACACGCCCGGTGCGCCCTTGCCAGCCTTCATGCGGCCTGCTCAGCGTGGTCAAATACCGGAACGAAGGATAATCGCGCGCTAACTGCTCCATCTCTTCCCGGTAAAGCACTCCTGTCTCATGCCGTGTCCCGAACAGCATGCTGATATGCGGCTGCGTGCGCGGCAAAAAATCATGCAGAATGGAACGAAACGGGGCAATTCCCGTTCCCGTGCAGACAAAAACGACCCGGCGCCCTGGGTGGCGAAGCGTGAAATAACCCAGCGGCTCATTCATCACAATTTCGTCGCCCGGCTTTAGCGCGAACATCATGTTTGAAACCAGCCCATCCGGCACACGGTTCAGACAGAGCGAAAACTTGTTGCCATCGCGCGGCGAGGCAATTGAATAAGCGCGCGTCTTTTCCTTGCCATCCACGGTCTCGACGACAGAAATAAACTGGCCTGGTGTGAACTTGAATTCGCTCACTCCGGGTACTTCAAAATCCAGATGATGCACTTCCGGCGCCAGCTCTTTCCACGCCAGCAAACGCGCCTTTAATTTTTTCTCACTCATAAAATGATGCTCGGCGCGCGCTCATCGACTTCGGTGTCCGGCACCATTCCGCGCAGCATGTCGATAAACATCCGGCCCTTCAAGCGGCCATTTGAATTCTGCTGGCCAATGCGATGCAAAAACACGAGCGTCTTGAAAATATCGCGGTCCGCATGCGGTGGTAATGATTCACGCTGCTGGCGTTCCGCCTCATAATTTTTCAGCGATTCGGAAAACTTCTGCTGAACCGCCGCCGCCACGGTGTTCCCAGCCCTGGTTTCATAGAGCAAGCCCGACTGGGCCGTCCGCTGCGTCTTAATCAACGCATCCAGCGACAGCAGAACGTCCATGTCCACCGTGTGCGGAGTGCGTAAAGCAGCCTGCACCAGAGAATAGACGCAGAACAAAAGCAGTTCTTCGCGCGACCGCACAAATTCCTCTGAAATTTCAATATCTTTGTTCGAAATCGCCTCCACGGGAATCTCCACCGTCTTTTCTCGCTTGCGCGCTTCGCGCAAATATACGCAATCCAGCGGACACAGCAGCGTCACCTCGCGCTGCTCACCGCAGCAGAGAGCGCAAATCTCGCCATCCACCGCGGGACACGCTCTTTTGGCGCGCCGGTGACCGCAAAGCTTGCAGACAATCGCTTCACCCATCAGTTACAAGTATCATCGAAGCAGAAACATGAAGCGCGTTGATATTTACGTCAAAGTAGAAGTGGAAGTGGATGAGGATGAGCTGCCGGAGCGCGTGGCGCGGGAAATCTGCCGCCAGGTGGAGAAAATGTATATCGTTCGCAAGGCGGAGACCTCGCATGTCGTGACTCGCGACTAATCTCGCAATTTTGCCGGAACTAATTCATGCACGGCCTCAAACGATTCCATCGCGGCCAGAAGTTCACCCAGGCTATTACCCACAATCAGGCGCGCATGATCCTTGGCCTTTAGCAAGCCTTCCTGGACCGCATGCCTGCCGAAAGCCAGGAATGCATCGTAGTACCCAAGCACGTTCCACACCGCCACCGGCTTGTGATGAATCTGAAGCTGAGCCCAGGTCAGGACTTCGCAAAGCTCGTCCATGGTGCCCCAGCCCCCCGGCAGAATCACAAACGCGTCGCAAAGCGAATTCATCAGCGCCTTGCGTTCGTGCATCGATCCGACAATATGCAGTTCCGTCAGCCCCCTGTGCGCCACTTCCATGTCAACCAGCGACTGCGGCATCACCCCGATAACCCGTCCGCCGCCCGCCAGCGCCGAATCGGCCACCGCGCCCATCAACCCAAGCCGGCCGCCGCCATAGACGGTCTCTGTTCCGCGTTCAGCCAGCGCCCGCCCCAAGGCTCGCGCCGCCGCCGCATATTCGGGACGAACGCCGGAGTTCGAACCGCAAAACACACATACCCGTTTGAAACTCACCGGCCCACCACCTGCACAATGTCCGCTCCCGGTTGCGACAGCTTTCCGGCCGCGTCGTCCCAATGCAGCGGCGTCACTTTCACGCCCTGCCCGGTTTCGTACCCGTAAGTCTTGCCGTCGTCGTCATAAAGCGTAAAGTCGGCGTTGGCGCCCGCATAGACTTTGATGCTCTTGATCTTCTGTTCCTGTGCCGTGCTGTCAATCTGTTCGCCGGTCGGTATGATCGAGCCCGCTTTCACGAACAGAGGCAAAACATCAATCGCTGCGCTGACGTCAATCGTCTGCCCGCCATGCACTTTCTCGTTGGTCCAATAGTTGTACCAGTCCGTTCCCGCCGGGAGATAAACTTTGCGACTGGTGGCACCTTGTTCTGTGACGGGCGCAACCAGGAATGCCGGGCCATACATGTACTCATCGCGAATGTCGGTGACCTTGGCATCATGCGGGAAATCCATAAACAGCGCCCGCATATAAGGCGCGCCATCCTGATACGTCTTATAAGCCAGCGAGTATGTGTAAGGCAGCAACTCATAGCGAAGCCGCAGATATTTCTCCAGAATCGGCTCGGCTTGTTTGCCGTAACTCCAAACCTCGTTATAGCGGCGGCTGCCATGCGTGCGGAATATGGGCTGGAACGCGCCATATTCAAACCAGCGCGTGTAAAGCTCCGGATAATCGTCATAGCCGCCCACGTTGTCGCGCGCGTCCGAAGGGTCCAGCAGCGGCGTCTTCTCCGGGTGATGCTGGCTTGGCAAATATTGCCAGCCGCCCACATCGTTGCTCCAGTAAGCCATGCCCGAAGCCGCGAAATCCAAGCCGGTCGGAATCTGGCGCTTCAGCGTGTCCCAAGTGGGCGAAATGTCAGAAGACCAGAACATCGCCCCGTTGCGCTGCGCTCCTAAATACGCATCGCGCGCCAGAATCACCGCGCGCTGTTTCATGTCCTGGCGATAGCCGTTGTAAAAAGCCGCCGTATGGAACAGCGGATAAATATTGAAATATTCGGTTCCCGGTCCCACATGAAAGTAACTTCCGTTGGGAGGAAGATCCGGCTCCGTCTCATCCGCCCAGATCGCATCAAAACCCTTGCTCAAAATTTCATCGCGAGTGATGCCCCAATACCACTTGGCCGCATCTGGATTGGTCGTGTCGATATCGGATCCAGCGCGGTCATAAGGCAAACCATTCGTCGGAGTGCCATCGGCCAAATGCTCAAACCAGCCTTTGCTTTTGATGAAATCGTAATATCTGGATTCCTTCACGAAGCGCGGCCACACGCTGATCATGGTCTGAAAGCCCATGTCATGCAATTGCTTGTTCATGGCTTTCGGGTCAGGCCAATTGTTGGGCTGCATGTCCATCTGGCCCATCTTTGTGTAATAAAACCAGTCCACCACCAGCACATCAATGGGCAGGTGACGCTCACGATAGCCATTGGCGACAGCCAATAATTCCGCCTGCGTGGCATAGCGCTGTTTGCACTGGATAAAACCGTAAGTGCCCTTGGTCAGCAGCGGCGTGGGCCCTGTCAGCAGACGATAGCCCGCGTAAATTTCATCCGTGCTCTCGCCCGCAATCACAAAATAAGAAACGCGCCGCCCCACTTCGGAAATCCACTTGGTCGCTTCATTAAAACCAGGCTCAATGGTGGTTTTCGAAGGGTTATCCCAAATCAGGCCATACCCTTTATTCGTCACCAGAAACGGAATGCCGACGCTGGCGCCCGCGGGCGCATCATAATCGTGCCAGCTTCGCACCGGATGTCCGCGATGATCCAGAAAACCTTCCTGATTCTGCCCCAGCCCGTAGTAATGTTCGTCCGCTGGAGAGGCGAAATTCGCACTCACCTGATAGAACGCAGCGTCAGTCGGCCGCCGGTCATGCCCGATTCCGGCATCGCCATCCTTGTTGTTCAGCACCGCCATCCCCCAGCCATTCATCTCCAGCAACTTTCGGCCATCGGGAGTGCGAAAAGTAAGGTGCGCTCCCGGTGCGGAGCCATTGAAAAACTTGGCAATATCCGTCTGTGTTGGCAACCCTCCGCGCCGCGCGGATGCGCTCGGATTTGGCTGGCGCAAGCCTTCCACATCCACAACCATCCGGGACGACTTGTAACGCGTTCCGCGCGCAGTCTCTTCCTGGGTCCAGCCTTCCGGCGCAGCCTTGCCCACAAAGCCATAACCCGGTCCCTTTAAGGCTTCTTCTTTCTTCAGGCTGAGCGTCACGCGCACGATATTCGGCGCGTAAGGCTCCACAACCAGCGTTTCATCGCCGCGGTCCAGCACAAATGAAGCGTTCTGAGCAAACGCTCCGCAAGCGCTCAAACAGAGCGCCGTCAAGAAAAATTTTCCAGTCATCAATGAACCCAAGTCATCCCGTCCGGCTGCTTCCCCGCATCCAGATGCCCGCTCACTTGCAGGCTTTTCAAATCAATCACGGCCACGTAATTATCTGGCGTGCAAGCCACGTAAGCAAGCGCCCCATCCGGATTCATCTCAATCCCGGCCGCGCCATGACCGACAGGAATTCGCTTTACCACCTTCTTGCTGGCTGAATCCAGCACCGTCACATCCGGCCCGTTCAGCACCGACACCAGAACATATTTGCCATCCAAAGTGAATTTCAGCCGGTTGGCCGTCTTCACATCAGCCGGCAGCGTCTGAACCACTTTCTTCGCGGCAATATCGATTACTGAAATGGTTCCATCCCAGGCATTCGCCGTCCACAATTCCTTGCCGTCAGGCGAGACATCAAACCCTTCCGCGCCTCCGCCCACCGGAACTACGGTTTCTTCCCATTCCATGCGCGGTCTGCCCGGCGGCGGTCCACCCAGCCCACCACCACGAGGCGGACCACCAGGTCCGCGAGGGCCGCCGTCTGCCTTCAATTCCATCAGCGTCACCGTTCCCGAATTCACATTCGTCGTGTAAATATGCTTCAAATCGCCGGCGACGTAAAGCATATGAGTCCGGTCCTGCCCGGTGCCCAAAATCCAGTCAATCTTCTGAGTCGCCGGATCGAAGCGGCCAATCGCCTTCGCCGCCTCCGCCGTAAACCAGACCTTGCCATCCGCGAACGCCAAACCATGCGGTCCGCGCAGCGCTCCCAGGTCAACGGTTCCCAGCGTCTTGTGGTTCACCAAATCCACCACCGTCAAAGTGTTGTAAGCACCGCCGCCATAGTTCGAGATATACGCTGTCTTGCCGTCGGCTGAAGCCGTGACTTCATGCGGATCAACGCCCGAGGGCATGCGCGCAATCACCTGGCTAGTGGCCACGTCCACAATAGCCAGCGTATGGTCGCCTTTAGAAAGCACCAGCAGCTTGCCTTTTTCAGAGTTTGTTTGCGCAGCCAGCAGACCGCAGACGGCGAGCAGGGAGATAATTCGCATCTCCTCGAATCTACACCAATCCTGCGTTACCTGCGCCGAAAAACGGAGAAACCAGCCGCAAACATAAGCAATCCAGCGAACGCATACTTAAAGCCCGGTTCGGGCGTCTGCACCGGGTCCGTGGCTACCAGAAAATCGCTCAGCGTGTAGGAATTTCCAATACACTGAGAGCAGCTTCCATTCTGTCCCCAGGTAATCATGATGCTGCTCAAAGGCTGATTGGAAATCACGCCGATGAACCCGTCATAGAATCCACTCGGAGTTGCGAGTTGACTGCGCCCGGCAAGAAGTTCCAATCCATTGCTGCCCGCAATATCGAAGTCTCCGCCGAAGCCGTAAATCGCATCGGAGAAATTGAAAGTGGTGCTTCCGTATTTCGAAATAGTGTCGCTCCAGACGCCGTTCGTCGCCTGCCCTAAGAGCGCATTATTCGCCACACCCAGCGGACTGTACCCGGCCACGGCCGTAATCGACATGCCATCATTAGCAGCCGTGGTCGATTGGCTCGTTAACGAATCGAAACTGCTCGAAGCCTGAAAACTCGATGTCCAGTCAGAACTGGCAAAGCTGATATTGGTGAGCGGAAGCGTGCCCTGCGCACTCATGGCGGCTTGCCATTGCGCCTGGTTGTAATAAAGCACCGTGTCAGACCGCATCAATCCAGCAAACATCGCCACAAACAAGGCGCGATGAATCACCATTCTCACTCTGGCATGCATAAGGTACTCATCGCCAGAAACGCGTCATTCATGAGCAATTTGGCTATAATCTTCGGAATGCCCATGGCCGCCTTTCGCTTCAGCGTTCTCTATTTCGGCCTGTTCTGTCTGTCAACGCAGATTCTCGGCGGACTGCTTCCCATTCCAATCGATAACGTGAATATCCCTGACTTGAGCGTGCCGCTGCGCCCCCTCGTTTTTTGGACCGCCGCGCATGTCTTTCAAGTCAAGTCGCCGCTGATTTTTCAGGGCAGCGGCAGCGGCGACAAGACATTCGACTGGGTTCTGTCGTTTTGTCTGCTGGTGCTGGCGGCCCTTGGCACCGCGGTTTGGTCCTTCTTGGACAGGAAGCGCCGCGACTATGAACAGTTCGGCTATTGGTGCCGCCTCTTTCTGCGCTTTGCTTTGGCAGGCCAGATGCTGGCTTATGGTTTTGTCAAAGCGGTGCCGTTGCAGATGTCTTTCCCGAATCTGACCAGGCTGCTGGAACCTTACGGCAACTTTTCTCCCATGGGCGTGCTTTGGTATTCGGTCGGCGCGTCGCCCGGCTATGAAACATTTATCGGCCTGGTGGAGATTCTGACCGGTCTGCTGCTGATTGTTCCAGGCACCACCATGCTGGGTGCGCTGCTGTGCCTGGTTGATTCCGTCCAGATCTTCACGCTGAATATGACTTACGATGTGCCGGTGAAATTATTCGCCTTTCACCTGATCCTGATGAGTCTGCTGCTACTGGCGCCGGATTTCAAGCGGCTGACGGATTTCCTGCTGCTGAATCGCACGGTTCAGCCCTCGCGCCTCATCCGCGCCAGCCGCCGTGCCCTTTGGTGCCAGTCCCTGTTTGGTCTGTGGCTGATTGGCAACAACGCGTATGGCGTGAAGCAAGGCTGGAATCAATACGGCGGCGGAAGACTCAAGTCGCCTTTATATGGCATCTGGGATGTCTCGGAAATGTCGGTGGATGGACAAATCCGCTCTCCTTTGCTGACCGATTATGGCCGCTGGCACCGGGCAATTTTTGATTTTCCGGAAAGCCTTTCGTTTCAGCGCATGGATGGTTCTTTCGTCGGCTACGCCGCGGCCATCAAGACAGACAAAAAGACGATAGCGCTGACGAAGTACAACGACAAAAAATGGAACGCCGCTTTTTCCTATGCACGCCAGGCGCCGGATCAAATGACTCTCGATGGCAGCATGGACGGCCACAAAGTTCATATGATCTTGAAGCTTGTTGACCGCGAGAAGTTCTTGCTGGTGAGCCGCGGCTTCCATTGGGTTCAGGAGTATCCGTTCAACCGCTAGACGAGAACCTATGATGGTAGTTGAACATCATGCCGACGCCCATCTTAGGACTGCATCACGTCACGGCGATCGCCTCTGACCCGCAGCGAAACCTCGATTTCTATACCACCGTTTTGGGACTCCGCTTCGTCAAGCGCACTGTGAACTTCGATGATCCCGGAACCTATCACTTCTACTTCGGAGACGATGCCGGATCGCCCGGCACCATCATGACCTCCTTTCCATGGCCCGGTGCCAGCCGCGGAACCTCCGGCGCGGGCGAAGTAACCCAGACTGCCTTCAGCGTCCCCATGGAATCTCTGGGCTATTGGGAAGATCATCTGCGCGATTCCGGCCTATCGCCTGCGCGCACTCAGCGCTTTCAGGAACATCTGCTCAGTTTCGCCGACCCGGACGGCATGAAGATCGAACTGGTGGGCCACGCCGAGCCCCAACCGGCAAAAGCTCCGCGCTTCGCCTCCATTCCCGCTGAACATGCCATCCGCGGCTTTTTCGGAGTCACGCTTCTTGAACGCCAGGTTGCACCAACCGCCGCTATTCTGAACCTTCTGGGTTTTCATCAGGCGACCGAAGAAGGCAGCCGGCTGCGTTTTCTGCCCGCGGGCATGGCTCTCGGCCGTCATATCGACTTGGTCATCGACACCAACGCCCGCCGCGGCCACATGGGCGCTGGTAGCGTGCATCACATCGCCTTCCGTGCCAGCGATGATGCCGCCCAGTTGGAATGGCGCAAAGAAATTAGCAAGCACCTGGATGTCACCACCGTGCAGGACCGCACCTACTTCCATTCCATTTATTTCCGGGAGCCCGGCGGCGTTCTCTTTGAACTGGCCACGGATCCGCCCGGCTTCGCGCTGGACGAACCAATTGAATCCCTTGGAGAGCAACTGCGTATACCGGAATGGCTGGAACCGCAGCGCCAGCAACTGGAGCGAAGACTTCCCGCCATCAACATGCACAAGAGTACGGTAACGGCGTGATCAGCGACCCGCATCGCAATCAGCCGCTGCGCTGGCAGGGAGAGCCATTGGCCAAAGCTTCGGGCCTTCTCATCCTGCTGCATGGACGCGGTGCCTCCGCGTACGACATTCTCAGCCTGTGGCCGCAACTGGCGCAACCCGGTCTGGCCTGCGTTGCGCCGGAGGCCGAATCGCACGCCTGGTATCCCTATTCCTTCTTGGCCCCGCTTGAACACAATCAGCCCTGGCTGGCTTCGGCTCTGGCGAAAATAGAAGCGCTGGTTCGGCTTGGCACTGATGCAGGCCTTTCCGCGGACAAAATTGCCATCTGCGGCTTTTCGCAAGGCGCCTGTCTGGCAACCGAATTCGTGGCCACTCATCCGGCGCGCTACGCCGCACTCATCGCCTTTACCGGAGGCCTCATTGGCCCGCTGGATGCGGATATCTCCCATACCGGCAATCTTCAACAGACACCCGTATTTTTCGGCTCCGGCGATCCGGACCCGCATGTTCCCTGGGTGCGCGTCCAGCAATCAGCCGATGTTCTGACAACCATGAATGGCGCGGTCACGATTCGCCGCTACCCTGGAATGCCGCACACCATCAATCAGGAAGAACTCGAAATTGCCCGGAAGATGCTGCAGACTGCATTGATTCGGACTTGACCGGAAATGCATTCGCCGGTAAAAACATAGCTTCAGGCGCGGCCAGAGGCGCAATCGCTTCCAACTCGCTGTATCTGACAATCGATTGATACCGGCCATTGATGGGCCCGCGATGCACCACTAATTCGCGACCCGTGACGTCAAGCACCCAGTACTCAGCAACTCCCGCGCGGGCATACAGAGGACCTTTTACGTTGAGGTCATAGTGCAGCGTGCTGTCGGAAACTTCAACCAGCAAACGAATATCCCCCGGTTGCGGATTGCCTGAAACGAAGAGGGACCGTTCCTGCTTCCGAACAATGAGGTCGGGTTCCGGCTCACTACAAACATTCTCGGCTGGATTAACGTCGATGGGAGATTCCGTGTCTACAAACGCATCGCCAAAGGTCTTCTGAAGCCACACCAGAATCAGCATCACTGCATTCACATGCGGACGATTCTTCCCCATCTTGCTGACCAAATCTCCGTCAACCAACTCTAGCCGCTCTCTATCAAAGACGCCGGCCGCCTCCAGCAGCGCGCACTGCTCGCGCGTCCAGCGTTTGCGATGCGGAACCGCCGCCGTCGTCACCTCCGGAACATCAGTCAGCAATGTGGGCATCGGACTTACCTTTTATTTGAACATGGTTATTCTATGTAGAACAGATGCGCAAAAGACCATTCGTCCTCTTGGCCCTTTCCCTCACCGTCATCGCGCCTGGACAGCAGGCACCCTCCACCGGCGATTCATTCGGTTTCACCCCTGAATCCGCCATTACCGAACAAACCTGGGAGACCCGTTTTCGCGCTATCCCCGATGCCAAACGCGTGCACAGCAACATGACCCGTCTGGCCGCGCACCCGCATAACGTCGGCTCTGATTATCAGCGGCAAAATGCCGAATGGCTGGTGGCGCAATACAAATCGTGGGGCTGGGACGCGCATATTGAACGCTTCGACGTTCTTTATCCCACGCCCAAAGAACGAGTGCTGGAACTGATTTCGCCCACCAAGTTCGTGGCTAAGATGGACGAGCCTCCGCTTCCCGATGACCCTTACACTAAAGAGAAGAGCACCCAGCTTCCCGGCTACAACGTCTACTCAGCCGACGGCGATGTCACCGCGCCTCTTGTCTACGTGAACAATGGCATGCCGGCCGATTATGAAGTGCTGGAACGTTACGGCATTTCCGTCAACGGTGCAATCGTCATCTCGCGCTACGGCGGCGGCTGGCGCGGACTGAAACCCAAGCTCGCGGCCGAGCACGGCGCAATCGGCTGCATCATTTATTCCGATCCGGCCGACGACGGTTATGGACAGGACGAAGTTCTTCCCAAAGGCCCCATGCGTCCGCCCGAAGGCATTCAGCGCGGCAGCGTTTCCGACACAACCCTTTATGCCGGAGATCCTCTCACTCCCGGCATCGGCTCAGTTCCCGGCGCGAAGCGTCTTCCCATTTCCGAAGCGCAAACCATCATGAAAATCCCGGTGCTGCCCATTGGCTATGGCGATGCAAAGCCCTTTCTGGCAGCGCTCTCCGGGCCCGCCGTTCCGCCTGAATGGCGCGGCGGTTTGCCCATAACCTATCATTTTGGCCCCGGCCCCGCGAAGGTTCACCTTAAGCTGCTTTCCGATTGGGGACAGAAGCCGGTGCTGGACGTTATTGCCACATTGAAAGGCTCCGAAGAGCCTGACGTCTGGATAGTGCGCGGCAACCACTATGACGGCTGGGTGAATGGCGCGGACGACCCTATCTCCGGCCAGTCCGCGCTGCTTGAAGAAGCACGCGCCCTGGGCGAATTGACCAAGCAGGGCTGGCGTCCCAAACGCACCCTTATCTACACCGCCTGGGACGGAGAAGAACCAGGCTTGATCGGTTCCACCGAGTGGGCCGAGACCCACGCCGATGAACTGCTGAAGCATGCCGCCCTTTATGTCAATTCCGACGAAAACGGCCGCGGCTTCTTTGGCGCGGGAGGTTCGCATGAGCTGGAACAGCTAGTTAACAATGTCGCCAAAGACATAACTGATCCCGAAACAAAAGTCACGGTCTGGAAGCGCCAGCAAGCCGCCATGATGCTTCGTGGAGGAAGGCGCGGCGGAACTCCGCGCGAAGACATGGGAGCGCAGGAAAACTTGCCCATCGAAGCCATCGGTAGCGGTTCCGACTTTGCAGCATTCCTCGATCATTTCGGTATCGCTTCTCTCAACGTCGGCTATGGCGGAGAAGATCGCGGAGGCACTTATCACTCCGCTTACGACACGCCCTGGTTTACAGATCACTTCGGAGACAAAGAAGAAGTCTACGGACCGATACTCGCCCAAACCGCCGGAATTCTGGTCATGCGTTTCGCCGACGCGGAAGTGCTTCCCTATGACTTCACAGCCATGTCCCGAACGCTCAAGCAATATGATGGCGAACTGAAAGCGCTGGTGAAATCTCTTCAAAAAACCGCCGAAACGCGCAACCGCAGCCTTGAGATGGGGCTTTACGCGCTGACGGACGATCCGCACAAAAAGCTGCAAGCCCCGCCTTCCTTGGTGCCGCCGCCCGACATGGATTTTTCGCCGCTCGATAATGCCATCAACGCTCTCGAAAAAGCCGCCGACAATTTCAACCAAGCGCGCCCCGCCATGGAAATGCTTTCCGTCGATAAACGCAGAGCCTTAAATGAGGAACTGACAACGGTGGATAGAAAACTTCTGGGTGACGGCCTGCCGCGACGCCCCTGGGTGAAGAACTTGATTTATGCTCCAGGAGTTTATGCCGGCTATGGAGTAAAAACCATTCCCGGCGTTCGCGAAGCGCTGGAGGAAGGCCGCTTTCCCGAATCCAGCGAGCAATTAGTCATCGTTACCAAGGCAATCAACGCCGAGGCCGCTTACCTTGCCCAGATAGTAACCGAATTCGGCACCGCCAAGTGAAACAGTTTCTCAGTCTCCTGTTGCTGGCCTGCGCAGCCTGGTGCCAAACCAGACTGGACATAGACAGCCTTTACCGCCTGCCTTGGATTATAGGCACCGCGCCCAAAGGCTTCGTGTGGTCAGCCGACAGCAAACGCCTCGCCTTCTTGTGGACTGACGATGGAACAAATTTCCGGGATGTCTGGATTGCCGATAAGGACACCGGCAAGCCTGTCCGAGTCACTCACATGCCCAGACCCGATATGCCCTCGGACCCAGGCACCGACATACAAAAGCTGAAGCAAGTTGTGAAAGCGGAAACCGACACCGGAGTTTCTCAAGTCACCTGGAGTCCAGATCAGCGCTTGCTCTTCATATTCAAAGGCCAGTTATATGCCGTGCGGCCTGGCGAATCTCCACAATTATTCGTGAACCTTTCGAACATTCGCGCCGTGAAACCATCTCCCAAGGGCGATTCCGTCGCTTTCCTCTCCGGCCAAGACCTCTTTGTCAACAACGTAAACCTTACATCCATAAATCGTTCCCAGGTCAGCGTGGAGGATTTCTACTGGTCAAACGACGGAGAAACCCTGGCCTTCATCGAATCAGACGAACGCCGCATGCCCATCCGCGGCATTCCCGATTACCTGGGTGAAGAAACAGTCATGCGCGAGGTGAAGCGTCCTTTTCCAGGCGAACCCTCTGAACTGCGGCGTCTCGGCTTTGTTTCTTCCAAAGGAGATACACCAGTTCGCTGGGCCGACTTAGGTGGCACGCCCATGGACTTGATTTTCGGAGTTGCCTGGTCTCCAGACAGCAAAACAGTCCTGGTCGACCGAAGCGATCTCTATATCAAGAACCGCCGTTTGCTGCTGGTCGATCCCGCCACCGGCCATGGCTCTCTTCTGGTAAGCGATGCCGATCCCAAGAACGTGACTGATGAATGGTGGGCCGATTGGGCGCCCGACGGCAAAGGCGTCTACTTCACCTCCGACCGCGACAACGATTATCACATCTACTACGAACCGCGCGCCGGCGGCCAGCCGAAGCGAATCACTTACGGCAATTGGGCCGTCTTTTCCGCTTCCATCGCGCCGCAAGCGAACTCGCTCTTTTATATCTCGAACGAAGGCAAATCCGAAGAGCGCCACTTATACAAACTGGATCTGCCAAGTGGTCAGCCAGTCAAAGTAACTGAGATCCCCGGAACCCACGCCCCCACTGTTTCACCAGATGGGACCATCGCCGCGGATTACTTCTCGAACGACCTGACCCCGCCCGATCTCTACTTCCAAAAACTCGACGGAACACAGCCGGAGCAGCAAATCACGAAGTCGCCCCTGCCTGAGTTCCATAATTATCACTGGGTCCCCGCAAGCTATGTGACCTTCCCCAGCACCGCCGACGGCGTCATTCTCCACGCCCGTCTCACCCTTCCTCCGAACTTCGATAAGACAAAGAAATACCCTGCCATCCTGGGCTCAGTCTATAGCAACACCGTTCATAACCAGTGGGGCGGCCGCGTGGCGCATCCCACCTGGGGCCTCGATCAGTATCTCGCCCAGCAAGGCTACATCTTGCTGAATGTAGACATTCGCGGCAGTTCCGGCTACGGCAAGGCATTCCGTCAGCGTCTTGCCTTGAGTTATGGCGGCATTGATGTGGAAGACCTCTACAGCGGAGTTAAATTCCTCGAGAGCCAGGGTTACGTGGACATGAAGCGAGTCGGCATCTGGGGCAGCAGTTATGGCGGCTTGCTCACCACCACGTCTCTCTTCACCCATCCCGGCATTTACAAGGCGGGCGTAGCTGGAGCCCCTGCAACCAGCCTTTTTCATGCGTTAACCGGCGAAATGCGCACCATGATGGCGCCGCAGGATCACAAAGAAGAGTACGCCAAAGCTTCTGCCTTCCTGAAATCCGGCGGTCTGGAAGATCACCTCATGCTCATCCACGGCATGCGCGACGAAACTGTCTTGTTCAAGGACTCCGTCACTCTGGAGGAAAGGCTGATCCTCCAGGGAAAAGACGTGCAACTGGTTGTCTTGCCAGACGCACCCCATAGCTGGGACACTGGCGCCATGTCGCAAACCCGCTACGCGTATCACCAGCTCATCGAATTTTTCAAGCGATACCTGGGCGAAGGCCCTTCGCCGCAGGTCAAAATCCGCTAGACTGAGCAGACATGCGCGTCTCATGGTTGCTGCTGCTCACTGGAATTTTGTTCGCACAAGAAGCCGATAAATATCTTTGGCTCGAAGACGTTTCGGGAGAACGCTCCATGGCCTGGGTGAAAACCGAGAATGAGCGCTCCGCCAAGGTGCTGGAAAGCGACCCGCGTTATCCCACATTGGAAGCCGACGCGCTGAAAGTTCTGGAATCTCCCGATCGTCTGGCCACTCCCGACTTAAACGGCACCGATATCTATAACTCATGGCAGGACGCCCAGCATGTCAGAGGCATCCTGCGCCGCACCACGCTGGCCAATTACCTGACCGCGCAGCCGCAGTGGCAAACGATATTAGATTTCGACGCCTTGGGCAAACGGGATAACGAGAAATGGGTAAATCACGGCCGCAGTTGCCTGTTTCCCGGCAATGAGTTGTGCCTGATGGCACTGTCGGCGGGCGGCGAAGACGCCACCACCATGCGCGAGTTCAACCTTAAAACCGGCGCCTTCGTTCCCGGCGGCTTCGTTCTTCCCAAGTCGAAACAAGCGGCCGTCTGGCTGGACAAAGACACGCTTCTCGTCGCGCGCGATTGGGGCGCCGGAACCATGACTAAGTCCGGCTACCCCTTCGTCGTGAAGATGTGGAAGCGCGGCCAGCCGCTGGACCAGGCGCAGGAAATCTTTCGCGGAACGGAAAGTGACGTGCGTGCCAGCCCCGCGATCATTCACGATGGCAGCGGAAATCAAGTGACCCTGCTGTATCGCAGCCTGGACTTCTTTGACCGTGAAGCTTATCTTCTGACACCAAAAGGACCCGCACGGTTAGGATTGCCCGCCCGGTTTTCCATTGACGATTTGATTGACGGCCAGCTCATCGTCTCTCTCGATCAGGACTGGCAGAACATAGGCAAAGGGACCATCGTGTCTCTGGATCTAAAGGCCGTAGAGAAAGACCCGCTGCATCTGGACCCTGCCGTGATCTTCGCGCCCACCGCCACTGAGTTTGCTCAATCGGCCAGCGGCACCAAAGACCGGCTCCTGGTGACAACACTCGACAACGTGCAAGGCCGTGTGTATGTTTATACCCGCACGGGAGCAGCTTCCTGGTCACGAAAAAAAGTTCGCGTGCCCGATAATCTGACTGTGCATCTGGTTAGCACAAACTGGTCGAACAACCAGTTCTTCCTGTCCACCGCCGGCTTCCTGACTCCCTCGGCTTTCTGGCTCGGCGACGCCGCCCGCGGTGCCGTGAAACAAGTGAAGTCGCTGCCTGCGCAGTTCGACGCCTCCAAGGATCTCGTCGAGCAGCTTTCCGCCACATCGAAGGACGGCACGCTCATTCCCTACTTCGTTGTCCGTCCAAAGGACATGAAATACGACGGTTCCAACCCCACGCTGCTCACTGCCTACGGCGGCTTTCAAATATCCGAGACACCCACCTATTCCGCCCAAACTGGCAAACTCTGGCTGGAGCGCGGCGGCGTCTTTGTGCTGGCGAACATTCGCGGCGGCGGCGAATTCGGACCCGCCTGGCACGAAGCCGGACTCAAAACGCATCGCCAGCGCATCTATGACGATTTCGCGGCTGTCGGTCAGGATCTGGTTACGCGCAAGATCACCTCGCCGCGCCATCTTGGTATTGAAGGCGGCTCCAACGGAGGTCTGCTGATGGGCGTCGAGATGACCCAGCACCCTGACATGTGGCACGCCATCATCATTGCCGTTCCGCTGCTGGACATGCTGCGCTTCGAACACATCGCCGCCGGTGCGTCGTGGGTAGGTGAATACGGTTCTGTCTCCAACCCCGACGAGCGTGCGTTCCTGGCGTCAATCTCGCCCTACAACCAGTTGAAGCCCGGCGTGAATTACCCGGAGCCCTTCATCTTCACCACGACCAAAGACGACCGCGTTGGCCCCGTCCACGCAAGAAAATTCGCCGCCAAAATGGAAGAATACGACCGGCCTTTCCTGTACGACGAAATCATCGAAGGCGGCCATTCGTCCGGCGCGGACCTGAAGGAACAGGCTAAAACCAGCGCCTTCGAATACACTTACTTGATGCGAAAGTTAATGGACTGAATTTAACTTGGGCCTTCGTCATATGCATACCATCTGTCATCAAGTTTGTGAAATGAATATGCCTCTATATGTTTCTCGGGATCGAATCCGCGCTGGCCGTCCTGCTGATGCAGCAGACAAGGCCAAAAACGATCCGTATCGACCGAAGTGCTTGGATCACAAAATAGATACCCGGTTGCGTGACCACGGTTTAGCAGTCCTATAGAGTCAACCATAATGAAGGCATCACCAGCTGCATCCCGCTGTATGCCGAGCTTAATGCCGTTACGCTTATAGATTCGCCGGTACTCATCCCAGTGAGCCTTTGAAAGCTGAGATCCTAGATCGTCCGCCATGTAGCGCCCCCCTCTCGCAAGATCGACAAAAGAGGGGGCAATCCTCGAGAACTGCTTGTCCTCATTCGCCATCTTCAGGATTGTTTCCAGATCAGCACGCTTGGATGAAAACTGTTTAGCCAGATCAGTTAATCCGGGCGGTTCAGCCTGATAGAAGGCTAAAGTAAGAAGGACGACCAAACCAGCTATGAGGCCTAATGGGATCGCAAGCCAGACACTTACAATCCGAATGATTCCGCGCCCGCGCTGTATCCATGGGCCGAAGCCCAGAATGAACCCGACAATGACAATTCCGAAATAGGGAAGAATCCATGGAATCATAAACTCCCTAACCCGGTCTCTGGTCCTGAGCCCGTCCCTTCCAAACACCGCCGCGTCCTCGCCAGTAACTCACCGCTGAATGCACGGTCGCGCCCAGGTAAAAACAAGCCGTCAACGGAAGACACAAACTCCAAAGCGGATTCAGCCCATAAAACCGGACCATCGGTAAGTAACAAATCGTCATCAAAGCCCAAGCCGCCATCGCCGCATGACTACCGCTAACTCCCAGCAGCGGAGGAACTAAATAAGTCACTAACAACCCCATCACGGATCCGAGTAACATCAGCACCGAATGATCTAACTGCCGAAACGCACTGCGCGAAATCATCCGCCCAATTTCGGCCAGCCCTGCATAAGGCCGAATGCTATTGGTGGTGGCTGTCAACCCGAGCCACAACCGCCCGCCACTGCGTTTCACAGCGCGCGCCAGCGAGCAATCGTCAATCACCTCGCC
>Ga0116230_10002465_pt1 | contig 17806 bp, 9 predicted proteins | sample S1TSphfallax_3_FD_88678 | JGI IMG/M metagenome (GOLD analysis project Ga0116230, IMG submission 88678) | Host-associated microbial communities from peat moss isolated from Minnesota, USA - S1T2_Fd - Sphagnum fallax MG | ecosystem: Host-associated > Plants > Peat moss > Unclassified | place: USA...
CGAATTGTTATCAGGGGAAAAGCGATGACCGGATAGCGCAGGCGCGAGGAATTATCGGTCGCGGCTCGATAAATCATTTTTGCGACTTTTTCTGGGCCCGGTAGTCGTGCTTCCATCGCGCGTGAGGCGTTCTCAAAACCACTCATTAAAGCGTGATAGGCCGGATGAGGGGTCTTGATCATGCTCGATCCGCTGAAGGAAGTCTTCGCACCTCCGGGTTCAACGAGTTTGACGCGAATTCCGTGCTGGGCGACTTCGTATTGAAGTGTCTCGGTGAGACCTTCGATTGCAAATTTCGTTGAATGATAGGTCGATAAAAGCGGGAATGAGAGGAGACCGCCCATCGAGGAGAGATTGACGATCACACCGCCACCGGCTTCGCGCATGATCGGTAAAACCATCTGGATCATCCCGATGACGCCCAAGACATTCGTATCAAATTGCTTTCGAAGATCTGCGTCCGATGCCCCCTCGAGCGGACCCAACAAAGCGAATCCCGCATTGTTCACGAGAACATCGATTCCGCCAAAGCGTTGAAGCGTCTGGTCGATCGCAGCTTTCATGCTTGCCCGGTCGGTGACATCGAGCTTTGGGGTAAACAATCCCGCTGCCGTGGCCCACGGTTCGGATTTTTCCGGCGTTCGCATCGTGGCCGAGACATTCCATCCCTTCGATTGGAATAGGAGGGACGCATCCTTGCCGAAGCCACTCGATGCTCCAGTTATCAGTACGGTCTTGGGCATATCGCCTCTCTATTATACGAAAGACAAAAATCGTCTAGATGTCTAGTCTTGACAAAAAGACAAAAAATGTCAATAGTAACGATATGGATCTCAACAAAAAAGACGCGGTGCTCGCCGCCGCTCGCAGCACTTTTTTGCGGTATGGTTACAAGCGGGTGACGATGAAAGATCTCGCGGAGGCCGCCGGAATTTCGCGACCCGCGCTTTATTTGGCTTTCAGCAGTAAAGAAGAAGTATTCAAGGGAGTTTACGAGCATTGGCTCAAAGAGACGCTGGCTGAGATCGAAGAGAGAATTGCGTCACTGAAAACAGCCGACGAGAAGCTGCGCGCAGCTTTCGAGCATTGGTCGGTCCGCCCGTTTGAAATGATGCTCGCGTCCAGTGAAGCCGCGGAGCTCTTAGAGTGCACTTTTGGGTTCGCGCAAGACTCTGTCAAGCAAGGCTATCGATCCTTCGAGAAACTTCTCGTACCCGTTCTCAAATCTCACGTCATGTTTCAGACTTCCAAAATGAAAATCTCCGCGGAAAAGACGGCGCATGTTCTCTCAAGTGCGGTTCGCGGTTTCAAAAGTTCGGCAAAAGACGCGGCCGCTCTGCGTTCAATGATCAAGGATCTTCTGATGCTTGCTGTAGGTGATTAGCTGGGGTATGCAGACATGGGCAGCGATGGTCCGCTTATCCGCGCGGTTTCGGCGCGAACCGGACGCATGGCCGCGCTCAACTCGAGGATTGGTCTGTCCAAGGCGGATACCGCAGAGACTTTCGGGGGGATTGACGACGGAGGCGACGATCGCGCCCTTATGGGCAAGTTACTCTTGTGTGATAAGGTCGACGCGGCAAGAGAAAGTTCCGCGCATAGTCGGGAACTCCTGGATAGCCGTCCTACTACTCTGCCTCGCCGCAATCGCTGCGACTTCGTTCGCGCGGGCCGGCGGCTTCGGGTCCACGCCAGGAAGCTCTTATCCAGAGGCTGTCGGTAACATCGGTGGGAAATTCCTGTTCGGCGCGCAGGACCCGCACGGTCAGGGGCTATGGCGCACCGATGGCACCGCCGCCGGCACCTCTACTCTACCGATGGGTCCTCGATTACCCAGCTGACTGCGTTTTCCGGGCCGACGGCGGGATTCATCGGCAAAGGTATCTTGATCGGCGCGAAATTCTTTTTCGTGGCAATCGACAATTCGTACGCGCAGCAACTGATCCGAAGACCGACGTCATCTCGACCGTTTCGACGAGTGATATTCCGGGCTTCGGTCGTGCCGAGGGTTGAAGCGGATCTTTTCGATAAATAGCCTCGCAAAACCCGGTATCGATGGAATCCTGTAACGATTCTCACGCCCGCGCCACTATCCACGCGATGCTCGTACCTAATCACGACATCCGTTCAATTTTAAATCGAACACCATGGATTCCCTAAGGGGCAGGAGAAAAATGTTATGCGACAGCAAGAATGGCGAAAATCAAACAGTGGGTTGGCCGAGGATGCGGACATGTCCGCTGGGCCGAACGCAAAATTCGAGGCAACGGGAGTGAAACTACTCACCAAGACGTGGCGCCACGCAATCGCGGCGGTAATTGTCGCCGTATCGACCGTGAGCCTCGTGACCCAGGCCGACGCGTTTCCTCGCGTCCCCGATGTGCACCCGGCGGGAGTTCCTGGGGATTTCGTAATTACACCATTCGGCTACTTCCATCCGAGCTGCGTCGGTCAACTGGCGCATGGAGATATCCTGCATCAAGAAACGAAAACCATCGAGCGCGCGAATAAGACGACTGAAAAAATTCCGGAATGCGCCTACCCCCATTACCGGGCTGACGGCGAGCGGGTGATCGGGGATGAGAAGGCCGTGCAGGATCCCGACATCAGCCACGCGTGGATCGAGAACGCAAGCACCACGCAGTCCGGTCCTTATGGCTTCCAGTATGCCTTCTGGGATGTTCCGCCCGGGCCCACGAATCAGGACGGCCAGACCTTGTTCTTCTTCAATGGCATGGAAGACATCAACGATGTCGTGACGATCATTCAGCCCGTCCTGGGTTGGAACTCCGACTACGGCAACGCCTGGGGCATCGCGGCGTGGAATTGCTGCGAGAGCGGCTCGGTCTTCGAAGGCACGCCGGTACGCGTCAATTCCGGGGATCAGATCTTCGGCTACATGTTCGATAATTGCGCTTCGGGAAGCAAGACCTGCGCATCGTGGGACATCGTTGCCTGGGATCTCACGAACCGACAATTCTCGGATCTCGTCGGCACCTCCAATTTTGGTCAGACTTTCAATTGGGCGTTCGGCGGCGTGCTCGAGGTATACGGCATCAAGCAATGTGGTGATTTCCCCAACGGCCCCGCTGACGGTTACCGCGGCGGTGGCCCGGAACTCAATTTCTACAACCAGGGGCTCTATACCGACAGGTTGGCCTTCATCAACACGCCGAAATGGTCGATGAGCACGACGAGTGGCTTGTCGCCATCATGCGGCTATGGCGGAACCGTTCCGCAGCAGGTAATCCTCACGTATTGATCCACGTCGCCGAGTGTGTGGGGTATCCCGGAATTTGTTCCGGGATGCCCCACGCCGGTTGCCCGACTCCACCGGTCATCAAGCTCTCAAGCTTCCAGGCGTACTGCCGTTAAAACCGTCTCGATTGCCCGTCAGTGGCACAGTCGCGTTCTAGTCAGCCGTGCGCCGCGCACACCGCATGGAGCTTAGATAATGAATTTTTCTGTGCGGAACAAGCTCGGTCTTTTGGCCGCACTGTCGATCCTGGGCATCATCTCGCTGGGTTTAATCTCATACTGGGGCGTTGCGAGCGTCTACTCAGCCGCATCCTATGCGAACGAAAAGACGGTGCCGTCGCTGCAGGTTCTGCAGGCAGCGTCGGATGGAATCGCGACGATCCGAGCGAAATTCTGGAAGTCGGTGGCGCTCGCGGATGCTGCCGGACTGACCACCGCGGATCTCCGTATCGAGGCGGCCGCGCGCACGGTGACAGCAGCATTCGCCGCCTATGAACCCTTGATCAGCAACGATAAGGATCGTAGGCTGCTGGCCGCCGACCGGTCGGCGTTCGAAGCGTATGACGCGCTGATCGCGAAAGCGCTGCGGTTGGCGGCTCAGAGCCGCGCAGTCGAGGTCCGGGACATGATGTTGACGCATCAAGCCACGGTCGATCTCTTGTTGACCGCGATCGAAGCGCATGTGAGCTACAACGTGGAGTTGGGCATTGCCGGCGCCGCTGAGGGACTGCATGCCAAAGCCGTCGCGCTGCAGCTCGAACTGGGCATCGGTGTGTTTCTCGGCGCCTTGGTGCTCAGCGTCGCTTTGATCGTGACCCGCAGCCTCACGGGTCAATTGGGCGGCGAACCCGCGGACGTCGCAGCGGTGGCGAATCGGGTGGCCCTCGGAGACTTGTCGAGTGGCATCGTACTGCGGGCCGGCGATACGAGCAGTCTGCTCGCGACGGTTGCGAGAATGCAGCAGAGTTTGTACGAACGTGCCGATGAGGACCGCGCACGCGCCGAACGGGACAATTTACGCCTGGAGGCGGAGCGGATCGCCGCGGCTCAGCATGAGACCGAGTATCGCTTGCGTATGCTTGCGGAGTCGTCGGAGCGCGCCAAGGGCAGATTCCTCGCTTCAATGAGCCATGAAATCCGTACCCCGATGAACGGTGTGCTCGGCTTGACCGAGTTGCTGCTCGATACGCCCTTGAATTCCGAGCAGCGCGATTACGTCAAGACGATCTTGACTTCAGGGCAATCCCTGCTCGCCATCTGCGACGACATCCTGGATCTGTCCAAGATCGAGGCGGGCAAGCTCGATCTCCAGGAGATCGCCTATGATCCCGTGCAGACGCTCAACGAAACCATAGCGCTGTTCGCCCCCCGCGCATCCGCCAAGGGCCTGGTGCTCGAGGCGAATGTCGGGCCGGACGTGCCGCGAGCCTTGATTGGAGATCCGGGAAGATTGCGTCAGGTGCTGTCGAATCTGGTCGGCAACTCGCTCAAATTCACCGTCGATGGCGGTGTACGGATCGACTTGCGGGCGAGCGAGCGAACCGCGGATAGTGTGGTGCTGGCATTCGCCATCATCGATTCCGGAATCGGCATGACGCAGGTGCAACAGACGAATCTCTTCGGCGAGTACGTACAGGCGCATGCATCCACGGCCAGTCGCTATGGGGGCACCGGTCTTGGTCTCTCCATCTGTCAACGCATCGTGGAATTGATGGGTGGCTCGTTCCGCGTGGAAAGCAAGCCGGGCGCCGGCTCCACCTTCAGTTTCACGATGCGCTGCGCACTCGGGAAGATTGCGCAGCAGAGCTCCTGCAAGAGCCTGGCGGTCGCTCCGCAGCATCGCTTCAGCGGGCGCGTGTTGGTGGTGGAGGACAATCAAGTGAATCGCAAGGTCGCGCGCGCAACCCTGAATCGATTGGGCGTGGATGTGCTGGAGGCGGAGAACGGCCAGGTCGCGCTGGGGTTGGTCGAGCACGAGCAAATCGATCTTATCCTCATGGACACGAACATGGCGGTGATGGACGGAATCGAGGCGACACGGCGCATTCGCGCCGCTGAGGCGGCCGGGTTGCTCGCCGGCCGGCGTCCGATCATTTCCATGACGGCGAACGTGATGGGGGATTCTGTCGAGGCGTGTCGTCAGGCTGGCATGGACGATGCTCTTCCCAAGCCGTTTCAGCGTCAGCAAATCATCGCCGTGCTCGCGCGTTGGCTGACAACGAGTTCTCGCTCAGCGGAATCTGAGCCGCAGTTCGCTGGCGTGTCGTCGCAAGGCGCCCCAATCGATCTTGATGCCTATCGACGGATCCGGGAGACAATGGGGGAGGATCTGCCGTTATTGGTGGGGGAGTTTCTCTCCTCGACGGCGAAATTCATCGATGATATCGCGCAAGCCGCTGCTGTTCGCGATGCCGCCACGATCAGAAGCCGAGTGCATTCCATGCACTCGAGTTGCGTGACGATCGGCGCATTGCGCCTGGCGGAACTTGCGACGCAGCTCGATGTCAAGGCGGCTGCGAGAGGATGCGACGGATGCAGCGCGGCCGCAGACGCTTTGCGCACGGAGTTTCAAAACGTGCGTGCCGCTCTCCGTGGTCTCGCGGGCGGCGCAGCCGAGGCCGCCTAAGGCGCATTTACGGCAGCACCCGGCTACTCCAGCGCGCGGCGCTCGCGGCGTCGCCGCGAGAGGCGTATAAATCGCGTAAATCTGCGTACGCGTCCTGCGTCGCAAAGTACTGCGACCGGCCTGCGGCCTCTAGCCCCGCAACCGCAGACAAAAGCTCCGGCTCCGCCTGGTCGGATTGGCGCAGCCTGAAGAGGCAGGAGCCGATTGCCGCGCGTGTACTCGCTGTCTGCCAGGCATTCTGACCAAACTTCTTGACCCGCTGGGCCAATGCGCTACGCAGCGCCTCGAGACCCTCGCTGCCCCGTCCCGAGCGACATGCCGCAATGCCATAGGCTTGCAGCGCGGCGGTCGTGATCGGGTGCTCGGCTCCGAGCACGCGCTCGAGCGAGTGCTCGGCCGTCAACGCCGTGGTCGCCGCCTCTGCGTCACGATGCAGGAACAGCAAATCGTATGCCAGCGACGTACCGGTCATCAGCGTCTCCGGCGCCTCGGGCCCGAGGACATTCGTGCGCCTCGCCATGATGTCGCGGATCATGGGCTCGGCCTCGGCAGCGCGGCGCGCGGCCGCCAAGGTGTCGGCGTAGTTCAGTTCGGTGGTGAGCCGGTAGGGCGCATCGGGTGCAAAAGCCGTCTTGGCGAGCGAGAGGGCCTTGCTCCCGACAACGAGGGCGTCGGCGGTTCTCCCCCAATTCTTGTTCAACAACATCATGTTGTTCAGGGTGTGCACGGTCCGCACATCCCATTTGCTGCCATGAAACCGCTGCACGCACTCCAGCTCTTGCTCGTAGGTCGCGGCAGCATCTTGGTCGCGTTGTTCGATGCCGAGGATTTCTCCCAGAATGTCCAAGGTGTCGGCATAGATGCCGTCGCTGGCGCATTGATTGTGCAAGATTGCGAGCGTTTCGCGCGTCGGTGCCTCCGCTTCGGCCGCATTACCGGTCATGTACAGCAGCAGGCTCCGTAGATTGAGCGCATCCAGAAGTTCATGAGAGTCTCCGGGATGCGCCCTGACCAAGGCAAGTTGGCGATCGTTGACGGCGAGCGCCTCTTGGTATCTCCCCAGGCCCTTTTCCGTACGGCTGACGACACCCAATATAGAAGCGGCAACCAAAGGATCGGCGGAGATCTCTTGATCCGACCGCTTGATGACCCGGTCGAGCAGGTCAGCGACCATCACATCGCGCCGTCCGAAAGTCGGATTGGCGGACGTGAGCAAAGATTCGAGAAATTTGTCTCGCTCGGCCGCCATGTCCCGCGCCAGGGTAACGGCACGAGCCTGCTCGAGGTACACGGCGGCGGCGATGATGCCACCGACCAGGAGCGCCAAGCCTGCGCTCACGGGCACGACGTGTCGACGCACGAATTTCTTCAAGCGATAACCCGCCGCCTGCTTGCGCGCGAGCACGGGTTGCTGCTGAAGGTAGCGGCGCAAGTCAGCCCCGAGGTCTTGTGCCGTGGCGTAGCGCTCGTCCGGGTTGCGGGCAAGCGCCTTCAACAGGATCGCATCCAAATCCCCACGCAAAGCGCGCACGGTGGTCGCAGGTCGCCCGCCGAGTCGCGCCGCGATGCTGGGCGCTTGCGCATCATCCTGGGTCACCGCCAGCATGTAGCGCAGCGGCTCCGTCGCGTGCGGGAAGGGTGGACATCCGCTCAGTAACCGGTATGCGAGCGCTCCGAGGCCGAAGATATCGGTGGCGACCGTAACCGGTCCACCGCCCACTTGCTCTGGAGAGGAATAATTCGGTGTGAACATGCGCGTGGCATTGAGCGTCGGTGTGCGCTCCGCATCGACGGACGCCAATGTGGCGCCGATGCCGAAGTCGATCAGTTTGGGTGAGCCCTCATCGGTGACCAGAACGTTTGCCGGCTTGATGTCCCGATGAACCACGAGCATGCGATGAGCCGCGACGACCGCCTCGATGACTTGCAGGAGCAACTCGATGCGCTCGCGTAATCCCAAAGCATGCTCTTCGCAGTAGACGTCGATGGGCTTGCCGCTGACATAATCGAGGGCAATCCAGGTTCTTTCATGTTGAACCCCTGTGTCGATCAGACGGGCGACGGCCGGGTGTTCGAGGCGCGCGAGCAAGCGCGCTTCGCGCTGGAACCGGGCATAGTCCGCGCCCGTCACTTCGCCGAGCAACAATTTGATGGCCACGCGCTGCGGAACGCCGTCAACGCGGTCGGCGAGATACACGACGCCCATGCCGCCCATGCCCAGGCGCTCACGCAAGCGGAAATTTCCGAATTGCATTCCGATCAAGGATGGTGGCGCCTCGGACACCCGATCGAGGATTCCCGAAGTAACCGGCGACTCGCGCACGGCGATCACCAACAAGGCGTCGACTTCGCGTCTCAGCGCGTCATCCTCTCCGCATTCCCGTCTCAAGAACGCGTCGCGGTCAGTCTCGTCGAGCTCGAGAGCAGATACGAAGATCTCGTAGGTTCGGCGTCGGTCCATGACAGCATTTTTGCACGTGCTGCCGGCTAATCATACGGGAGCGCACCGGCATTTGCCCATGAGAGTGCGTTTGCATGCAGCCGCCCGTGCACCGGGATGAAATTTCTCGGCATTCTGTGCATAATCGAAGGCGCGACATGGCTTGAGTCATGAGTGGGGGTTGAATCATGAGTGAGACCATCACGAGGATTTTCGGCAAGGCGAAACACGCCGAAGCGGCGGTCCGGCGCTTAGAGAGCCTGGAATTCACCGATGACGTGCTCAGCTGCAGCGAATTGCTATCCGGGCCAGTCGCATGCCGCACGATTTCGCGGCTCTCCCTTTCTGGCTCGCGAGTTTGAGGAAGAATCGCTCCAGCCACATTCGTCTGACTTCGCATCCATCGGGTGCCAAACCCCCGAAGTTCCCCCTCGATTGGGGTGCGCCCAGCGCGCAGTTGCGCGGTCCGGTGATCGGTTCCACGACCGCGCGCGAAGTCCGCAACGTGATCGGGGCGCACGGCGGCGCCTATTCCATATATCGCGCATTGGCCGTTTCTGGCGGCACCTTGGATCCGCTCGCCCGGCCTGACCTTCAGGGCACCGGTCCGCTCATCGAGATCGGTCCTCATCCGCAGTGGACAGGACCTGAGCGCATCGTGTCGCTCGACCCCTGGGGTCATCGCGTGGTCGAGGATTTCAAGGACGCCATCGAAGCTGGGCTCGATGTTCGTCCCACCATCGCGATCACCAAGGCACATTTGATGCTGCCGGAGGTTCGCGAAGCCATCGAGATGGGTCGCCTGAAGGAGGATGGCGCCGTGGTGCATGCGGGCGGCGAGGTGGCCGTCATCAAGGCAGCGATCGATCCGGTGTGGCACCTCCCGGGCGTCGCGCAGCGCTTCGGCACGACCGAGTCCCTGCTGCGGCGAACCCTCTTCGAGCAAACCGGGGGTATGTACCCGGAACTCGTGACCCGTCGGGACCTGCACGTTTTTCTGCCTCCCATCGGTGGCACCACGCTGTACCTATTCGGCGCTCCGTCGGCCATCGGCGATCCCGATCGTCTGCTGACCTGCCGCATTCACGATGAATGCAATGGCTCAGACGTTTTCGGTTCCGATATTTGCACATGCCGACCCTACCTCACCCACGGAGTCGAGGAGTGCATTCGTAGCGCGCAAGCCGGAGGCGCCGGACTGATCGTCTACAACCGCAAGGAGGGAAGGGCCCTCGGCGAAGTGACCAAATTTCTGGTTTACAATGCTCGAAAGCGACAGCCGGGCGGCGATCAGGCCGCGACCTATTTCGAACGCACCGAGTGTGTTGCGGGCGTCCAAGACGCGCGCTTCCAGCAATTGATGCCGGACATCATCCATTGGCTCGGGATCACTCGGATCGACCGCCTGGTCTCCATGTCCAATCTCAAATACGACGCACTGATCGACGCCGGAATCGAGATCGGCGAGCGGGTGCCGCTGCCGCCGGAACTCGTGCCCCAAGATGCGATGGTGGAGATCGCGGCGAAAAAAGCCGCGGGATATTTCGCCCCCGAAGCGCAGATGCCCGAGCTCGGTGAGGGTCCGCCGCCGGTGGTGGGACGCGATCTTGACGATTATTGAATCCCCCATAGAGCCTCTGGCCGAGCAGAACTCGGACGCGCGCGGCGCGCGAACTCTGCTCAGCGCGGATGCCGTGCGCAGCACCGCGCAGCGCATGTTGCACATGGCGCTCGACGACCGTCTGGAACACTGGCGCCTCGATCTGGATCGATTGCCCGCCACTGCGGGCTTCGTGGCTGAAGTCATCGTGGCACGCTACCCATCGCTCGACGTGCCCTTGCATTCACGCTGGCGTCACTTCGTGCTGGAAGGTCGTGATCTGTGGGCCGAAGCGGCCCAAGCTGCTGCATGGGCGAGTGCGGCGGCCAGAGCGCGCGCGGCATTCGACCTCGTGATCATGTCGGTCTTGTTGGACGCGGGGGCGGGCGCCGCTTGGGCGTTTCGCGATCGGGGGCACACGGGCCTCGTGCTGGCGCGGTCGGAGGGACTCGCACTCGCCAGCCTGCGCTGGTTCGCGTCCGGGGCGCTGTCGGATAGGGCGGCCGAGCCTTATCGCGTGGACGCCGCCGCGTTGCGCCGCGTGGACGCGCCAGCGATCGAGCGCGCATTCCAAGCCGGCGAGGCGAACCCGCTTGCAGGGCTGCAGGGGCGTGCTGCGCTGCTCAACCGCCTGGGCAGCATCCTCGAATCCAGACCCGATTTGTTTGGAATCGAAGATTCTCCACGACCCGGAGGTCTGTTCGATTCGCTCTGCGCGCGCGCGGTCCTTGGCCGCCTGCCCGCGGCCACGGTACTCGAAACTCTGCTCGAGGCCTTGGGTCCGATCTGGGAGGCGAGGCCGCGTCTCGGCGGCGTGCCGCTCGGCGATTGCTGGCCGCATCCTGCCCTGGTGGGTCCGCATCCGGAGGACGGTTACGCACCGCTGCACAAGCTGTCGCAGTGGTTGGCGTATTCGCTGATCGAGCCGCTGACCGACGCGGGCATCGCCGTCTGCGACGTCCATGAGCTGACCGGCCTCGCCGAGTATCGTAACGGCGGACTATTCATCGACATGGGGGTGCTGATGCCACGCGCGATGTCCTCGCTGTCCACGGTACACGCGGTCGAGGATCCGTTCGTGGTCGGCTGGCGCAGCTTGACGGTGGCGCTGCTCGACCGGCTGGCACCGATGGTGGCCTCGAGACTTGGACTCGAGGCCGACTTCTTTCCTCTCGCCCGCATGCTCGAGGGCGGAACCTGGGCAGCCGGCCGGATCGTCGCGCGCCGTACGCGCGCCGACGGTGGGCCTCCTTTCAACGTCTTGAGCGACGGGACGGTGTTCTGATGACTAACCTGACGATCGTAACGCACCCGCTGGTGCAGCATAAGCTCACGCTCATGCGCGACAAAACGACCTCGACGAAGAGCTTTCGTGAGTTGCTGCGCGAGATCGCGACGCTGCTTTGCTACGAAGTGACTCGCGATCTGTCGCTCGATCGGATTCAGATCGAGACTCCGCTGATGCCGATGCAGGCGCTGGTGCTGTCGGGCAAGAAGTTGGTGTTCGCACCAATCTTGCGGGCGGGCATGGGATTTCTCGAAGGCATGCTGGACCTCGTGCCTTCGGCGCGCGTTGCGCATATCGGCCTGTACCGCGATCCGGAGTCCCTGACCGCGGTCGAATACTACTTCAAGGCGCCGTCCGATCTAGCCGAACGGCAGGTGATCGTGGTCGATCCGATGCTGGCGACCGGCAATACGGTCGTCGCGGCGCTCGATCGCTTGAAGGAATACGGCGCCGTCGACCTGCGCGTGGTTTCGCTGCTGGCGACCGAGGTGGGCATCAACAATCTGCTCGGACACCATCCGGATGTGCGCATCTGGACCGCGGCCGTCGATCCGGAATTGAACGAACACGGCTACATTCTTCCGGGTCTTGGAGACGCCGGCGATCGGCTCTACGGGACGCGCTGAGCGAGACGTCGAGGCCGCGTCGTTCGGCACAGTGTGGGCAAGCCAACAGACGAGCTGTTCGGGTTCAGGCTTAGAGTACTTGATGAACACGCTTGCCCAATCGGACCCGCATTCTACGATCCTCTACACCTGTTCGATGCACCCGCAGATTCGCGCGAAGTCGCCGGGGGCTTGTCCCCTCTGCGGCATGGCGCTCGAACCCCTGGACAACGCCGCGCCAGACGCTGCGAACCCCGAACTCAGGGACATGACCCGGCGGCTCGTGATCAGTGCGATCCTCGCGGTGCCGATCGTTGCCTTGGAGTTGCGCGGTCACGTGCATTTGGCTGCAGTCTCCTGGATGCAGGGCATTCTGGCCACGCCCATCGTCCTGTGGTGCGGGTCGCCGTTCTTCGTCCGCGCCTGGACCTCGATTCGCAAACGTTCTTCCAACATGTTCACCTTGGTCGCTCTGGGCGTCGGCGCCTCCTATGGCTATAGTCTCTTTGCGACCGTCGTGCCGCGGGCCTTCCCGGCTGCTTTGCGGCCCGCGGGAGCGGCCGTGCCTGTCTATTATGAGGCCGCCGCGATGGTGACGGTTCTCGTCTTGCTCGGCCAAGTGCTCGAGCTGCGCGCGAGGGAAAAGACCGGAGGTGCTCTGCGGGCGCTGCTCAAACTCGCGCCGAAGACTGCGCGCCGCATTCGTTCCGATGCGACCGACGAGGAAGTGCCCCTCGCTCAGGTTCGCGTAGGCGACCGGCTGCGGGTGAGACCCGGCGAAGCGGTGCCAGTGGACGGATCCGTGACCGAGGGCAGCAGCGCGATCGATGAGTCGATGGTCACCGGTGAATCCATGCCCGTTGAAAAGCGGATCGGCGCCGAGGTGATCGGCGGCACGATCAATGGAACTGGGTCGCTGGTGATCGCGGCGGAGAAGGTGGGTGCCGACACGGTCTTGTCCCGTATCGTGAAGATGGTGGGGGCTGCGGAACGAAGTCGTGCGCCCATCCACGGACTCGTCGATTCGGTGGCCGCCTGGTTCGTGCCTGCCGTCATGCTCGCATCGGTCCTCGCGTTCGCCGCGTGGATGATCTGGGCGCCTACTCCGGCGCTCGGCCTTGCGGTCGTTGCTGCCGTGTCGGTGCTGATCATCGCCTGCCCCTGTGCCTTGGGACTGGCCACACCGATGTCGGTCATGGTCGGCGTCGGCAAAGGCGCGGGTGCGGGTGTGCTCATCAGAAACGCGGAATCGCTGCAACGCTTCGCACAGGTCGATACGCTCGTCGTCGACAAGACGGGAACGCTCACCGAGGGCAGGCCGCGCGTCCGTGCCGTGGTGGCGGCCGCGGGTTTCGATGAATCCATGATCCTGTCCTTGTGCGCGAGCTTGGAGAAATCCAGCGAGCATCCGCTTGCGAGCGCGATTCTGGCGGCGGCCACGGAGCGCAAGCTCAAGCTACAGGACGTGACAAACTTCGCCTCAATGACCGGCACGGGGGTTGCCGGCAGCATCGCGGGCAAGCACGTGAGCGTCGGCAACGCTGCGATGTTGCGGAACAGCGGCGCCGCCGGCGCGGATCTCGCGGCGCGTGCCGAGGCGCTGCGCAAGGACGGCGCCACGGCGCTGTTCGTCGTGATCGATGACGAGGCGGCCGGAATCATCGCAGTGGCCGATCCGATCAAGGCTAGCGCCAAGACCGCGCTCGACAAATTGCGTCGCGAGGGCATGCGCATCGTCATGTTGACGGGCGATGAGCGCACGACCGCGATGGCCGTTGCCGCCCAACTCGGCATCACCGAGGTGGAAGCAGGCGTATTGCCTGATCAGAAGGCGGCGATCGTACGGCGCCTGAAATCGGAGGGCAGGGTGGTGGCGATGGCGGGCGACGGCGTCAACGACGCCCCGGCGCTCGCCGAGTCGGATGTCGGTATCGCAATGGGCACCGGGACCGACGTCGCCATGCAGAGCGCCGGGCTCACGCTCGTCAAGGGTGATCTCGACGGCATCGCGCGCGGACGTGCCTTGAGCCGCGCGACGATGCGCAACATCCGCGAGAACCTGGGACTCGCCTTCGTATACAACGTCATCGGCATCCCGATCGCCGCCGGCGTCCTGTACCCGGCCTTCGGGATACTGCTCAGTCCGATCATTGCCGCCGCAGCCATGAGCGCGAGTTCGGTCATGGTCATCGGCAATGCGCTGCGACTTCGGACGGTGGCGATCTAGAACTTGACGCGCACCCCCCACATCACGGTCGTTTGGTTCTCGCTGCCGGACGTGCCGACCGTCGTGCCGACGAACCCGTTGGCGAGGCCGTTCGTGACCTCCGACCAGTTCACGCCGCCGTAAATATCGTAGTGCTTGTTGAACACGTAGTCGGCGACCAGGGAGCCCTCGTCGAAGTCCCCCGAGCAGAGAAGACCCGCGGCGCCACAGCCCAGTCCCTGCGTGCCCTCGGCGCCGAGCCCGATCGTCCAGCTCGCCTGACTGATATGATAAAGCGCAGCGATCAGGTTCAAGCCCGAGGGCATCGCGTAGCGCGCGCCCGCCCATTCCATGTTGTACACGGCCGAGTCGTTGACGTTGATCGCGACGTCGAGCGGGTAGTTGCCCTGGGAATTGCCCGTCGTGTAATCGCCGTGGGCTTTTTCGATGTGCGAGTAGCCGCCATAGATCGTGAGCTTGTCCGTTGGGCCCGAATTGCCGAGCTCGAACGTGTATTTCGCCATGATATTGTACGACGTGTCGTCGGAAATGTAGGCCTGCAGACCCGTGGGCGGCGTGCCGGGAGGGGATCCCGCGGCCGCGGTGGTCAGCGGCGAGGCGCTGTCGTCGAACGAGCTGCGCAGGTTTACCGCCCCCTTGATGTTTTCGTAGACGGCGTCGACGGAAAGACCGCCCTGCGTAATGCCGAGCTTGCCTGCATAGGCTTTGCCGAGGATGCCGGTGTCCTGACCGCCGACCGAGTACATGAAGGCCGCATGGACCGGCCCGCTCTGGTAGGCGTACTTGATCGAATTATCCCAGCGCGCTCCTTCCGTGCTGCCGGCACCACCGTTGAAGCCGGAGTACCCGAGAAACGAAAACGCATAGGACAGGGCTTGCGGGTCGTACGCGGCGAGGGTCTCCAACTCCAGGGAGTTGTGCCGACCGATCGTCAAGGTTCCGTAGGTCGGGCTGCTGGCGCCGCCATAGAACACCCCATTGATCGCCTGGCCGCAGCGGCTGCTGTCGGCGTTGGCGGTTTGACTGCCCTGCGGCTTACCGCTGTTGGTCGCGATGCTGCCGCAGGCGTCGACGAGCTGCCCGGACAGTGGGTTGAAGCCGGTCTCGAGTTGTGCCACGAGCGTCACGTCGTTCACGATCGGCTCGGCGACGCGCAGCCCGATTTTCGATTGTTCCAGTCCGCTCTCGGCCAGTGTCGACTGGGAGCCTTGAAAGTTTCGCGTCGTGGTGAACGACTGGTATTCGAGGCCGCCCAGATATTGGCTGCTGAGCGGTACGCCGTTGCTCTGGTAGGCGTAGCCGACGTCGATGGTCCCGAATAAAGTCACGCCGCCCAGCGACAGACTGTCGGGCAGCGGGTCTTTCAATTGTGCTTGGGCAACTCCGCCGGCCAAGACGCAAGCCACGGCAGTCCCTGTCACCTGCATGATTTTTTTCATAGTCAACTCCCTGTTCTCATTGCAGCCGAAATCCTGTTCTCGCGCGGTAACCGGTGACATTGGACCTTGGTCGCAAATCCTGGGATTTCCCGCATCATTTAGACGAAGGTCGTACGGACTGCGGGCGTTGGTCACAGCGCAAGGCGGCGACGCAGGAAGATTTTCTCGTTTTCGGCCGCTCCGTCGGACCCGTGATCCTAGGGGCGACGGCTCAATTCACAAGCGGCGCGAGCGTCTCCGCCGTCAAAAGTCGGTTGAACTCTGGTAGATCCTTTTTCAGCGCGGCCGCGAGTGCGGCGTCGGGGCCGCTCATTCCCGACTCGTACGTGGCCAAGAGATCCAGTTGGGTTGCCGAAGGCGCAAAGTCAGCGCTCCCAGCGACGTCGCCGCCACCCGTGCCGACCTCCGCATTGAGCCATAGTAGATTCAAATAAAGCGGGTCCGCCTCGACGAAGTATTTGTCGTCGCTGTCGAGCAAGGAGCGCGCGACGTAGCGGTGCTCGATCGACTGTAATTCCTCGTCGAGTTTTTCCGCCGCTGCGAGCAAGGCCGTGCGCTGCCGTGTCTCGGCCGCATCGTAGATGCGCGCCGGAGCCCGCGGGGGTGGCGCGTCCTCATCGTCGTCGTCGTCCGCGGCAGAGGTCGGCCGATCCTTGTCGGGCGCCTTCGCCGGTCGCAGCATCGCGCGAATGACCTCGAGTTGCTTGCGCAGCCATTCGATTTGGTTGACGGCGTCCGCGACGTGCGTGATATCCGCCGAGATCCGGCGCAGGGTCTGCACCGACTGGCGAATGTCCTCGGTCGTGCCTGGCGCTTGCGGATCGGGCAAAACGGTCAAGGGCTGGGTCACCGTGCTGCCGTCGACCACGAGCTTGATCCGATAGTCGCCGGGAGCGACGATCGGGCCGACTTCGGTCGGCAGAATGCCCCAATGGGTGATCGTGCGCTCATCGGTGTCCCGGAAACGCGGTTCGTCCCAGATATGCGGATTATCCGGCGCCACGGTACGCAACGCGATCAGGCGCGGCGATTCGTAGCGCAGGTCCCAGTTCGTGCGGTTGATCCCGGCACGGCCCTTGGCCACCAGGCTGCGCACGACTTCGCCCTGGGCGTCGAGGATCTCGATCTTGACCGGCTCCTTGGGCGTGTCGGCGAGCGAGAAATTGATCAGCGCCGAGGGCGCGCGCGCGAAGCGATAGGCGGGGCGCGGAACGAAGAGGGTGACCGGTCCGCTCGCGGGTGTTCGAGCGAGTTGCTCCAGGGGGGTCAGATCATCGAGGATATAAAGACCGCGACCATAAGTGGAAATCACGAGGTCGTGGAAGTCCGGCTGCACGACCACCCAAGTCACCGGCGCATGCGGCAAACCGCTCTGCAGGGCGGCCCAATGCGCGCCATCGTCGTGGGAATAGTACAGGCCGTTCCCCGACCCGGCGAACAGCAGGCCCGCGCAATTCGGGTCCTCGGTGACGCTGCGCAGGTAGGACAAGGCGTGGCGCGGCAGGCCTGCGTCGATGCGCTTCCAGGTCTTGCCGTAATCCTGCGTTTCGTAGAGGTAGGGATCACGATTATCGACGAGATGCAGATCGACGCTGACATAGGCCTTGCCGGCCGCGAAGCTCGATGGCGCAATGCTCGTGATCGTCCCTGAGGAGGGCAGGCCCGGCAGGTTCTTGGTCACGTTGTTCCAGGTGATCCCGCCGTCCGGCGTGTTCCAGACCTGGCCATCGTTCGTGCCCGCCCAGAGCAAGCCTTGCTGCACGGGTGAGGGTGCAATCGCAAAGACGACCTCGCCATAGAACTGGCCGAGATTGTCGCCGACGATGCCGCCGGACGAAACGATGCGCGCCGGATCCTTGGTCGACAGATCCGGACTGATGACCGTCCAGTGCGCGCCGCCGTCGGTGGTCCGGAAGATCACCTGGCAACCATAGTAGACGGTGTCGTGAGCGAACGGATCGATCGCGAGCGGCGGAGTCCAGTGACAGCGATACTTGAGGGCCGTCGGCGGCGCGTCGAGCGTGTGCATCCAGGGACTGACCGAATGCGCCTCGTGGTAGCGCGCATCCCAGCGCGTCACGGCATCTCCGTAGCAACTCGCCCAAACGACCTTCGGATCGACCGTGTCGGGCAGCGTGAAGCCGGACTCGCAACCGCCCATATGCCTGTCCCAGCCGGTTTCCCCGGGACCGGCCGCGACGCTGGGGCCGCGCAGATTGCCGTCGTCCTGCATGTTGCTGTAGAACTCGTAGGGAATCTGCCGATCGACCGCGACGTGATACATCTGGCCGATCGGCAGCGTCACGCGGTGAAAGCCCCGTCC
>Ga0116230_10002466_pt1 | contig 17806 bp, 16 predicted proteins | sample S1TSphfallax_3_FD_88678 | JGI IMG/M metagenome (GOLD analysis project Ga0116230, IMG submission 88678) | Host-associated microbial communities from peat moss isolated from Minnesota, USA - S1T2_Fd - Sphagnum fallax MG | ecosystem: Host-associated > Plants > Peat moss > Unclassified | place...
ACCCCATCGATCGCCACGACTCCGAGTCGCTGCGGCGCGCGCTGCTGCAGGACCGCGAGGTTCAGATAAGTGACCGCGGAGGCATTCAGCACTCGCCAAAGCTGACGTTCGCCCGGTCGCATCGTAATCGTCGCCGTCGGATAGTCTGGATACGGGACGGGAACGAAGTTGATCGACAAGTCCTTCGCGGGTTTGCCGAAGCCCGTGCCGTTATTCGCCGCATCCCCATCCCGGTCGAGCAACATCTTGGGCACTACCGGTTCCGATTTCGACGGCGGGGCATTCGGATTGACGAGGTCTTGGTCGCGGATCACGAGAACCCTCTCCGGCAATCCCGCCAAGTCCGGATTGGCGCGCTCGATACCCTCTATGATCATGGCGCCGGACGCACCGCCCTCGACCTGCCCGGTGCTGAAGCCATGGATATGCGGGTGGTACCAGTAGAGTCCCGGCGGCTCGTCGCGCGGGACTTGGAAGCGGTATTCGAACGCCGGGTCCGTCGGCTGTATCGAGGTCCTGAGCACATCGTCCTGATGGCAACGCGGCGGGACCGTGAGCCCATGAAAATGCAGGTTCGTCGACGTCGCTGTCATCAAGCCGCTGGTGCAGGGATCGGCCGATACTTTGCGTTTTGGTCGGCAAATCGCCTCCGTGTTCGAAGTCCGGCCGTCGCTGCGTAGCTGTAGCGCCGCGGTCGCGGCCGCAGTCAGCTCGTTCTTCAAGTGCAAGGTCAACAGGTCGCCAGGATGCAGGCGCAGTGTTGGCGATTGCGTGCCGTCCGGGAGCACGTAGCAATAGCGCGTGGTACCGTCCGCCTCACGATGGCTGCGAATCGACAGGTCAAGGTCCAGCACACCGTTTTGGCTGCGCAAGTCGCGGGGCTCGGGCACTGGGCTGCCAGGCAGCGGCCGCGGGCAAGGATCGGGTAGCTCAGGAGCCGCCGCATGCGACGCAAGGCTGCCACTTGCGAGGACCGCCGAGAGCATCGCTGCGGACGTACGAACAAGCAAATTTGTCGACATGTGGAGTCAGGTTCCGCGCGCTGTCCAGTGCCGGCTCGGCACGGCGAAAAGCTCAGGATATCTGCACAGTCGTGACTGGAATGTGACAAGCATGGCCAGGGGCCGCAGCGCATAGCTGTCACATTTTCATCGGAAACTGAGCAAGGAAAAATCGACAAACTCACGGAAGATAAAGAACACGGAGCCCACATCGATGTCGACAAAGCGCAGGCGGCCTAGGGCGCAAACCATTCTGTACGCGAGCGTCGCATTGAGTCTTCTGGCCACAAGCCTCGCCAGTGTGTCTGCCGCCAATCAAGCCGCATCCTCGCGGGGGTTTGTCGACGATCTCGGGCACGCCGTTGATGAGGGCAGTGCGCACAAGCCATTGCAGCTCGTCGTATTCGGGTACACGTCCTGCCCGGATGTCTGTCCATTGACGCTGGTCGCCGTGCATCGCGCACTGGTTGCTTTAGGTCCGCAAGCAGCCAAAATCGATCCCGTCTTCGTCACCGTCGACCCAGAGCGGGATACGCTCGCGGTATTGCATCAATACGTAGAGGCCTTCGACGGCCGCATTCGCGGCTATCGAGGTGACGCGGACACGCTCGCGCAATTCGCGGCTCGATTGCATGTGCGCTATTGGCGCGAATCCACCGGACCCAAGCCCGACGATTACGGCATGAGTCATACGGCGGCACTGTTCGTCTTGACGCCGGACGGCCGCGTCGCGGCGCGCATCGAGCAGTCGTCCAACCTCGAATTGCTGACATCGTCCCTGATAACGGCGATGCAGGACAACTTGCGTTAGACGATCGAGCGAGGACGTCTGTGATTCATTCGTCATTGCCTCATCGCCGCGACGTCCGCGCGTCGGCCAAGGGCGGGCTAATGTCGCAAAAATTTCACCGAACTTAAAAAATTTAACGTAACTCGCTCTGTAGGCTTTCGTCTCACGAGAATTTAAACCACCTCGGGAGACCTCCGTGATGAAGCCGTCCTTTTCGAGAACCGGTGTCATCTGCGCCACGACGGCGCTGACCGCACTCAACCTTATTGGCATAACCCCTGCACTCGCGATCGCCGTGCAGAACGAGCCCGCGATCACCCAGGAAACGGCGACCAGCTCCTTCGGCAGCGGCAACGACCCGGTGAATACCACCGGTGCGTACCACAGCGTCGCCGCAATGACTTCGTTGAGCGCCGCTACCAAGCTCGCGCTGATGCAGCAGAACATCAAGTACGTTTTCGTGATTTTTCAAGAAAACCGCTCCTTCGATCACTACTTCGGCACGTTCCCGGGTGTCAACGGCCTGTTCCAGACCTATCCGGGCGCGAGCCCGAGCGACCAGTACGCGCAGCCCGGCAACACCTTCAGCAGCTTCAAATCGACGATCGTGAACGTCGATGGCACGACCTCGACGGTGAGCCCGTTCCTCGTGCCACGCACGATCGTCAACAATGCCGGCGCGTCCGTGTCGATCTACCCGGAGAGCATCCTCTCGGTGGATCATGCCCACACCGGCTACATCAATGATTACCACGCCGACCGCGCCACCCGCTCCATTCCACAGAACGACGGCTACCCGCTCGATCAGGAAGGCTACTACTGGGCAACCGATTCGTCGGTCGCGCCGGCCACGATCTCGACTCCAGGCTCGACCATCTTCACCAAGAGCACGACCGCGCCGCCGACCGCGAACCCGAACCTGCAGACTAAGCAGAAGGGCGAGATCGTGATGGGCCACCTCGATTGCGACGGCATCCCGTTCCTGTGGCAGTACGCCGACCGCTTCACGGTATTCGACAACATGCACCAAACCGCCACTGGTCCGTCGACTCCGAACGCGATCGCGATGATCGGCGCGCAGACCGGTGACACGCAGTGGGTAAAGCATCCGAACAACTACGATAGCTACAGCAGCACGTCCGGCGCGGTGCACATTCAGTACTCGCTGCCGAACCTCACCGATGCGCCGCCCTACCCGGGCAGTGCTTCCGACACGGCCGCAATAAAGCCGCCTTACGGTCCCGACGAAAGCACGAATGGTAGTTCGACCACGGGCCCGTACACTCCGGACCCGGGCCAGGCGACGCTGACGTTCGCCTCGCTGCCGCTCTCGTTCATGGGCAGCCAAATCAACGCGATCCGCACGGCCGATCAGCACGCGGCCCAGGATCTGGTCGACGTCGTGCACGACATTCCGGTGATCGCGGCCCAGAATCCGAGCATCGCCTGGGGCTGGTATCAGCAGGGCGCGGGTAGCGAGTCCTTCGACAACACCGCCTTCGGAGATGACAACGCGGTCTACACCGCCGCGCCGGCGCACGCCTCCTACGTCGTCCATCACAACGGTCCGTTGTACTTCGGCTATGTGGGTGACAACACCACGGAGCAAGGGAATCTGCACGGTCTGACGCAGTTCTACACCGACGTCAGCAGCAGCAACCTGAACCCGAACGGTGGCGTCTATTACATCCGTGGCGGTTACTACAACAACCTCAAACAGGTTGCGGCGGATCCGAATCCCACCGTGCAGCAATTCTTCGCCGGCAACGACGATCACGGCTCGTACTCGGACTCCCAGATCTCCGAGTCGATGGTGGCAGCAACCGTCAACGCGATTGCCAGCAGTCCTTACTGGAGCCAGAGCGCGATCATCATCACGTACGACGAGTCGGATGGTTTCTACGACCATCAGCCCGAGCAGTTCCGTACCTACGGTCCGGATGGTCAGCCCGAGACCGGCGGTCCGCGCATTCCGCTGATCGTGATCTCACCGTACGGCGTTACGCACGGCGTCAGCCATGTATACAGCGAGCATTCGTCGGTGATCCGGTTCATCGAAGAGTTGAAGGGCCTCGTACCGCTTGCGAATCTGCCGGATGAGGCTTCCGCCGCTCAGAAGGGTGCGACGCTGTGCGCGACCCCGCCGACCTACAGCGGCAGCACAGTGGCGCCGACGCTGATCACTTCGGGCGGTATCAACACCGGCAAGGCCATCAATCCGTTCTGCACGCCATCGGGCCAGCCGCAGCCGAACCTCGGGCCGGCCGACCAGCTGACCGGTATGGGCGATCTGATGGAGGCGTTCGATAACGATCGTCTGCTAGGCAACGTCGCCACGATTCCGGCGAGCTACGTGATTATTCCGCAGTCGGTCGTGCAGACGCTGCCGCACTACTCCACCGTGGGCGCGTGCGCGAATCCGGCGCTTAACATCGTTCCCACGGATTACACCGGCGGTTACTCATCCGCTGCGTTCGATCCGACGGGTGCGCAGACGAAGGTGCCGGTCATCGACCCGCCGCCCGCGGACTTCAATCCGCGTCCGACGGTGAGCCTCGGCAGCCCCTACTACAACACGAGCGGCAACACGACCGCGGGATCGACGACGGGCACGGGCGGTCCTTGGAATAACTAAGGCCGATCGGACTGGCTGGACGGGCCCGAGGTCGCAAGACCTTGGGCCCGCTCGCAACTGCGCCAGGCCCGTCCTATGTCAAATGGTGTATTCGCATGATGAAGAGAGACATGATCGTTCGCGGATGTTTGGGTCTTTGGGGATGTTGGCTATTGGCGACCGCGGCGAGCGCCGAGGTGACGAGTCCCCCCGCCGCAGTAACGGTGCCGGGACCGACGCTTGCCGCCGTGCTCAAGGCCGGTGTCTTGCACTGTGGCGTGTTGATCGCCCCCGAAGATTGGAACAAGGAGGATCTGCACGGGGACCTGAGCGCGCTGCACCTCGAGCTGTGCAAGGCGGTCAGTGTCGCGGCAATGGGTGACAAGGCGAAGCTCGTCGTGACGCCCTATGCCTCCGAGCTGGAAGCCGAGCAGGGCTTGAGTCGCGGCGAGGTCGATGTGGCGATGGGTGTCACGCCCACGGCCTCGGCGACCTGGGCCTGGCAAATCGGCTTTGGTCCGCCGGAGTTTCTCGATGCATTGACGTTGCTGGTACATGCCGAGGTGCCGGGCACGACATTGAAGGATCTCGCGGGTCGCAAGGTTTGCGTTATCGAGGGTACAAGCAACGAGCGCCTGCTGCAGTCTCTCGCCGCCACCGGCCAAGCCGCCATCAAGGTGGCCGACTGGCAGGAGGAGGGTGAGATGGACGACGCCATCTCTACGCACTGGTGCGATGCCGTTGCGGCTTATACGTCGCGCTTGGTCCCCCTGCGTAACCAATACACCTCGCTCACGCGCGCGCGCCTGCTCGACCAGCCGATCGCCGTGACACCGGTCGCGCCCGCATATCGACTCAGCGATCCGCAATGGGGGTCGCTCGTGACGGCGACGATCACCGCACTGGTCACGGCCGAATCTCTGGGCCTCGATCATGCGAGCGTGACGGCACAGGCGAAGAGCGGGGATCCGCGCATCCAGCATCTCGTCGGCACGGATTGGTCCGTTGCACGCGCCTTGGGGCTCATGCCGCGTAAGGATTGGGCGGCGCAAGTGGTGGCGGTGGTCGGAAATTACGGCGAAGTGTTCGCTCGCACGATTGGGGACGGCAGCGCGGCGCACATGCCACGGGGCGTCAATGCGCTCTGGACCCAGGGCGGTCTGATGTTTCCGGGGCCGCTGCAGTGAGCGCGGTTACTGTCCAAATGGCGATTTTCCTGATCTTCAATTGATACTTTTCCTAAGGAGTCCATCATGTACGTGAAGTCTCTTGCTCTTGCCGCCACGGCCGCGCTCGGCCTCGCCGTCGCCGCTGCGCCGGCTTCTGCGACGACCTACGATTTCGACCCGCTCAGCGGTCAGAGCTTCACGAACGGCGGCTCGCCGTCGACGCTGAGCCTGAACGGTGCAACCTTCAGTACGTCGAGCCCGGGCGTGACCTTCGGTTTTCTCGCGAGCAACGGTTCCTACTTGACGCTTGGCAACACGGTGTTGTCAGAGACCTCTGGCGTGGGCGATCCGCTCACGATCAGCTTCGCGCAGGCGCAGAGCGGCATCAGCTTCAACTATGCCGTGGAAGATGGCTTCGGTTTGAACGGAAACGATACACTGACGCTGACGACGAACACGGGCTTCAGTGAGAGCGTCACGCCCACCCTCTCGTCGAATCCCAATGCGCTGTTCCCCGAGGGTCTGTTTACGCTTGCCGGTGGTCAGCCATTCACGTCGGTCACGCTGACCGCGACTGACGGCGGCGGTGCTGAGACGCTCGCGATCGGCAACCTGGCTAGCACACCGGTTCCGCTGCCCGGCGCGTTGTTGCTGCTCGGCAGTGGCCTGCTCGGGCTCGGCGGTGTCGGCGTCGCGCGTCGCCGAGCCGACGTCTAAGCGGTCTCAACGAGCCACTCGCCCGTACGGCATGACTCTGAAAGGCCGCACCGCAGCGTCGCGGTGCGGCCTCGCGCTGTTCCGGGCAGCCGCGAACGCTTATCGCGGACGGTCGCGATTCTTGCCGAATACCATGATGATTCCCGCGGCGATAAGTTGCGCCCACCCCAGCCACGGATGCGCCACGCCGAGCGCGAGCCAAATGAGTCCCGAGAGCCAGAGGATTCCGGCCAGGATGATCCGGTCACGGCGCACGATCGACGCGGCGATCTCGGCGCGCAGCTGTTCGATGCCGACGCTTTCGACCGGCACTTTGAATTCCCCATCAGCCGCTTCGCGCACGACCGACTTGATGATTCTCGGCAGCAGTCGCACGGTCTCGACCGCATCGGGCAGTTGCGAGCGCAGACCGCGCAGCAGGTTGCGCGGACTCGCCCGCTCGCGCATCCATTGCCGCAGCACCGGCTGCGCCGTCTTCCAGAGATCCAAGTCGGGATATAGCTGGCGACCCAGTCCTTCGATGTTGAGCAGCGTCTTCTGCAGCAAGATCAGCTGCGGCTGCACGCGCATGTCGAAACGCCGCGCCGTCTCGAACAGGCGCAGCAGCACCTGCGCGAAGGAGATGTCCTTGAGCGGCTTGTTGAAGATCGGCTCGCAAACCGTGCGCACCGCCGACTCCAATTCGTCGATCCGCGTATTGCTGGGCACCCAGCCGGATTCCACGTGGAGGGCGGCAACCCGGCGGTAATCATGGTCGAAGAATGCCATGAAGTTCTCGGCGAGATAATGCTGATCGCGGAGCTCCAGGGTGCCGACGATGCCGAAATCGACGGCCGCATAGCGCGGGTTCTCCGGATCCTCGATTTGCACGAAGATGTTTCCGGGATGCATGTCGGCATGAAAGAAATTGTGGCGGAACACCTGTGTGAAGAAGATCTCGACGCCATCTTCGGCGAGCTTCGCGATATTCGTACCGCGCGCGCGGAGCTCGTCGACCCGGCTGATGATGATGCCGTGAATGCGTTCCATCACCATGACGTTGCTCCGACAATAGTCCCAGTAAACCTCGGGCACGTAGAGCAGTCGGGATCCCGTGAAATTCCGCTTCAGTTGCGAGGCGTTGCCGGCTTCACGCAGCAAGTCGAGCTCATCGAGTATGGTCTTGCGGTATTCGCTGACGACCTCTTTGGGGCGCAAACGTCTGCCTTCCGGCCAGTACTCGTCGGCGAGGTAGGCGAGGGCGTCGAGCACTTCCATGTCCCTTTCGATGATCTCGCGCATGCCCGGCCGTAGTATCTTGACGACGACGTCTTGACCGCTCTTGAGCGTCGCCGCATGGACTTGCGCGATCGAGGCCGCCGCCATCGGGGTCTGCTCGAAACTCGCAAAAATGTCCGCGAGCGGCCGGGCGAACGCGGCCTCCACGGTTGCGACGGCGATCGCGCTGTCGAACGGCGGGACCTTGTCTTGCAAGAGCGCGAGCTCGTCGGCGATGTCGACCGGCAGAAGATCCCGTCGCGTCGACAGCGCCTGACCGAACTTCACGAACACAGGACCGAGTTCCTCGAGCGCGAGTCGCAGTCGTTCGCCGCGACTGCGTCCGGTACTGCGCTGGAACCATGTCCAGGGCGACAAATAGAACAGAAAGCGGAACGGCCGGTAGAGATGCGTCTTGCGTACGTATTCGTCGAGACTATGGCGCACCAAGGCGCGTTGAATCTCGAGCAGACGCCCGATGACGCGCAGTCGCTTCACGCGCCACCCGGCAGGCGGCGCTCGAGACGCGCGAGGCGCGCCGCGACTCGATCCCCCGCCTCGCGCAGTTCGTCGACACCGCGCAAGAATTCGTCGAGCTCCGTGCGATTGACGAGGTCGCGGCTTTCCTCCTGCAAATATTCCGCGACGTTGGCCGCGGCGCTGCGCTGCGTGCGACGCAGCCAATTCAGGGAGTCGCGCGCCAACACGCCGATTCGCCGGGCCGGTATGTCGCCGACCCATCGAGACAGCTCCTCCTCGAGATCCGGCCGCGCCTCTTGCAGCAGCTCGCGAAACGCGGCGGCCACCTCCGCATCGCCGCGCACTTGCGCCGCAGCCTGGCCCGTCGGTCGCGCGCCGTTGGCAGTCATCAGCGACAACAAGGCGCCGGGTGAGCCCTCGATGGTCGCGTCTGCGGGTGAATCGTCGCCGCGCGCGAGCACGAGCTGCGTGCCGGAGCTCGTTGCGCGTAAGCGCATGACTCCTGTGACGTCGACCTGCAGAGACTTGCCGGCCAAACGCCGTATCAGGCTGCTGGCTCGGGACTGCGTGTGAATATTGCGGTTCAGAACGGCCTCCGCCGCCGCGAGCCAGACAGGAGTCGCCGCCATGTCAGATCTTGTAGCCGCGGTGCAGCGCCACGATCCCGCCGGTCAGATTGTGATAGCGCGCTTGCGCGAAACCAGCCTCTTTGAGCATCGAGAGCAAGGTCTCTTGATCCGGGTGCATGCGAATCGATTCAGCCAGATAGCGATAGCTGGCCGCATCGTTGGCGATCAGCGATCCGAGCCGCGGCAACACTTGGAACGAGTAGGCGTCGTAGATCGGCGCGAGTCCGGGCAGCGTCGGTTTGGAAAACTCGAGCACCAGCAGCTGGCCGCCGGGCTTGAGCACGCGGTACATGGACCGCAAGGCCGCCGGCTTGTCAGTGACGTTACGCAAGCCAAAGCCGATCGTCACGCAATCGAAGCGATTGTCCTCGAAGGGCAGGCGTTCGGCGTCCGCGACCACGCACTCGACGTTGGCCACGAGCCCCGCGTCCAGCAAGCGATCGCGGCCGCGCGCGAGCATCGCCGGATTGATGTCGGACAACACGACGCAACCCTGCGGCCCCACCTGGCGCAACAGGCCGAGGGTCAGATCGCCGGTCCCGCCCGCGACGTCGAGTGCGCTCTGACCGGCGCGCAAACCCGTGAGGCTCAGCGTGAACTGCTTCCAGAGTCGGTGCACGCCGAAGGACATCAAGTCGTTCATGATGTCGTATTTGCCCGCGACCGACGCGAACACTGAACGGACCCGGCCAGCCTTCTCAGCCCAATCAACCGTCTCGAAGCCAAAATCGACGCTGCGCTTGGGATCGTTCATCGTGTGCTCTGCCGTTTTAGGGGCCTATTGTAGCCGACTCCCGCTGCGCGTTTGGGCCAGCGCTCAAGTTGGGCTCGAATCGCCCGGTCGCGCCGCCGCGCAGCGCTCGCGGTATCGGGCCCAGTTCATCTCGCGGTCGCGCCCAAGTTCAAACAGCAAGGGCCAGGAGTAGAGGCCGGTGTTGTGCCCGTCGTCGAACACCAGTCGCAGCGCATAGTTGCCGATGGGTTCGACGCCGCTGATCCCAACATTCTCCTTGCCGGTCACGAGCAGACCTTCCCCGCCGCCATGACCCTTGACCTCGGCCGAGGGTGAGAACACGCGCAAATACTCGAACGGCAACTCGAAGCAAGATCCGTCTGCAAAGCGGACTTCCAGGAGACGCGATTGCGTACGGACCTTGATGTCGGTGGGTTGCGGGACCATCAGAGGATGTAGCGCGACAGATCCTGATCACGCGACAGCTCGCCGAGATTCGCCTCGACGTAGTCGCGATCGACCAGAACATGCCTGCCAGTGCGGTCCGCCGCATCGAAGGAAACGGACTCCAGCAGACGTTCCATGACCGTGTGCAGACGACGGGCGCCGATATTCTCCGTGCGTTCATTGACCTCGAACGCGACCTCCGCGAGCCGCTGTACGCCGGATTCTGCAAATTCCAAGACCAGCCCCTCGGTGCCGAGCAGCGCCGTGTACTGGCGACACAGGGAGGCGTCCGGCTCGGTGAGGATCCGCACGAAATCGCCGACCACCAAGGGGTCGAGTTCGACCCTGATCGGGAGCCGCCCCTGAAGCTCGGGGATCAGGTCGGAGGGCTTCGACATGTGAAACGCACCCGAGGCGATGAACAACATATGGTCGGTCTTGACCGTGCCGTACTTCGTGTTGACCGTGCAGCCCTCGACGAGCGGCAGCAGGTCGCGTTGCACGCCTTCGCGCGACACGTCTGCGCCGACCGCCTCCTGACGGCGCGCGATCTTGTCAATTTCATCGATGAACACGATGCCGTTCTGTTCGGCATTGTCGAGCGCGAGCAGCTTGAGTTCTTCCTCGTTGATCATTTTGGCGGCCTCTTCGTCCTGTAAGAGCGTCAGCGCCTCCTTGATCTTGAGTTTGCGCTGCCGCGTACGGCCCGCGCCCAGGTGTTGGAACATGCCCTGCAGCTGCTGCGTCATTTCCTCCATGCCGGGCGGCGCCATGATGTCGACGCCCGTGGGCAGACCGCGCACTTCAATCTCGATTTCGCGCTCGTCGAGTTCGTGCTCGCGCAGCATCTTGCGAAAGCGCTGGCGGGTGTCTTGATCGCGCGGTGCGGCGCCGTCGCGAAACGCCGCGTGGCCGCCCGCCGCGGCTTGCGCCGACATCTGGGCCGTCGCTGCCGCGCCCGAGGCACCTCCCGCGGCGCGCGGCAGGAGCGCGTCCAAGACCCGATCCTCGGCCGCGTCGGCGGCGCGGTGCCGCACTTTCGCAATCGCCTCCTCGCGCGTCATCTTGACAGAAATTTCGACAAGATCGCGGACGATCGAGTCCACTTCGCGGCCAACATAACCCACTTCGGTGAATTTCGTGGCCTCAACCTTGATGAAAGGCGCCTTTGCCAGGCGCGCCAGGCGCCGCGCAATCTCGGTCTTACCGACCCCGGTGGGACCGATCATCAAAATGTTCTTGGGTGTGATCTCCGGGCGCAAGGCCGGATCCACCTGCTGTCGTCGCCAGCGATTGCGCAAGGCAATGGCCACCGCACGCTTGGCGGCGGATTGCCCGACGATGTGCTTGTCCAGTTCTTCGACGATTTCGCGGGGTGTCATCTGCGACATGGGGTCTTACAGCTCTTCAATGGTCAAATTGCGGTTCGTGTAAATACAAATGTCCGCGGCGATGTTGAGCGAGCGCTCGACGATGTCGCGCGCACCGAGTTCTGAGGCTTGCAGGAAGGCGAGTCCCGCCGCTTGCGCGAAGCTGCCGCCCGAGCCGATCGCGATCAGATCGTGTTCGGGCTCGATGACATCGCCCGTACCCGAGATTACATAGGTACTTTCGGCATCGGCGACCACCAGCAGGGCCTCGAGACGGCGCAAGCCACGGTCACTGCGCCAGTCCTTGGCGAGCTCCAGCGCCGCGCGCGTGAGATTGCCAAACTTTTCCAGTTTCCCTTCGAAGCGCTCGAACAGCGTAAACGCATCCGCGGTCCCGCCTGCGAAGCCCGCGAGCACCTTGCTGCCATAGAGGCGGCGCACCTTGCGCGCGTTGCCCTTCATGACCGTTTGCCCGAGCGTGACCTGGCCGTCGCCGCCGACCGCGACGCGGCCATGGCGTCTGACCGCCAGAATCGTGGTTCCGTAAAGGCGCTCGGGATCGTGATTGAGAGGCGGAAGGTTCATTGGAACCAGCCCATGTGGGGTTCATCCCGCGACGTTTCAAGCCTTGTCAGGCAGAGACGAACGGCGATGCGCACGCGGATGCGCCGCGTCATAAACCTTGGCGAGGTGCTGAAAATCCAAATGCGTGTAGACCTGGGTCGTGCCGATGTCGGCATGGCCGAGAAGCTCCTGAACGCCGCGCAAATTGCCGCTGGATTCGAGCAGGTGGGTCGCGAAGGAATGCCGAAACACGTGCGGATGGACGTGCACGCCGATTCCTTGGCGCCGTGCCCACATCGCCACCCGAAGCTGCACGGCACGAACCGCGAGACGCCGTCCGCCCGTACCCAGGAACAGGGCGCCCTGGGTCGCTGTCGCCGCCTTTGCGCCAACACCAGTTTTCGCAACGCCGGTCGGCTTCGCGGTGCTCGGCGTGGGCGCCTTACGGCGCGCCGTTGCACGCGCGAGCAAGGCTGCGCGTTCCGGCAGCCAGCGCTCGATGGCCGCGATCGCATGCCGCCCGACCGGCACGATGCGCGTCTTGCCGCCCTTGCCGTGGACGCGCACCGTGCGGTCCGCCAAGTCCAGTTCAGCAAGGTCCAGATGCACGAGTTCGCTGAGACGCAGTCCCGACGAATAGAAGAGTTCCATGATCGCCTTATCGCGCGTCGACAGCGAATCCTCGCTGCGAAATGTGAGCAAGCGCGCCATCTGATCCGCGTCGAGCGTCGTCGGCAGGCGCTTTTTCGGCTTCGGTGCGCGTACGTCCACGGCGGGATTCATCTCGCTGTGGCCCTCGCGCTGCAGGAATGCGAAAAAAGTGCGCACGGCCGACAGTCGCCGCTGCACGCTGCGCGCCGACAGGCCGCCGGCGTGTTCGGTCGCCGCGAAGGCGCGGACCTGCGCGTGCGACAGGCTGGGCCACGCGTCGATGCCCCGCTCCCGGCAAAAGCGCTGCAGCGACGTCAGATCCTGGCGATAGGCGGCGAAGGTGTGCGCACTGATGCGCCGCTCATGGTTCAGATGGGCTAGGAATCGCTCGACCCACTCGGCAGCGTCCGTCTGCACCAGTGATCAACGCGTGACCGCGTAGGCAACGAGTTCGCCGATTCTCGACAGAAACTCCGTGCTCATGGCGGGGTGGAAGCGATCGACGTCGCTCGCGCCGATCGCGAGCAGCCCCAAACCGCCTTTCGGACCGATGGGCGTCAAGGCCACCGAACCGATTTCGATCGTGTCCTTGCCGAACAGATAATCACGCTGCGTATCGCGCACCTGCCCGCAGCGCGGCTTGGCCGATTGCAACAAGGATTCGAAGCTCTTGAGATCCGCGTCCTCCGGAGAGCCGACGCGCAAGAAAGGTCGCGATTCGGATTCCAAGCTGCGCGCTTCTTCGATGAACAGCACGAGGACCGAGTGCATGGCATCGAAATCCTCGCGCAAGGACGTCTCGATCGCCGCGATGGTCGCGGCCAGATCGTGGGCGCGAATCAGTCGTTGGCTGAGCCGGTGAATCCGATCCGCGAGCGCGTCGTTGGCACGCGCGACGTCCACGAGCTCCTTGAGCTTGCGTTCCAGGGACTGATTGCGTTCGCGCAGCACTTCGACCTGACGCTCGACGAGACTGACCGTCGAGCCGCCATCCCGAAGGTGCGGCAGCCGCAGTTTCGTGAGCAAGGGGCCGTTGCGTTCGAAGAAGTCCGGAAAGGTAAGCAAATACTCCGTGATGTCGGTGTCGTTCAAACTGACCGGTTTGATCTCGCGCGCGTGGCTGATGGTCATTAGTGTGGGTCTCCCAGATGAATGGTGTTATATCTCGATCGATCCCGTGAATACCGTCGTTGCCGGTCCGGTCAACCAGAGATGTTGATCCGCCCCCTGCCAGGAAACCGACGCACGACCGCCCTTCAGGTCGACCGTCACGTCCGCATCGAGCAAGCCCTGCCTGCGGCCGACGGCCACCGCCGCGCAGGTACCGGTACCACAGGCCAAGGTCTCGCCGACACCGCGCTCGAACACGCGCAGGCGGATGTGACCGCGGTCGATAATCTGCATGAAGCCGACATTGGTGCGCTTCGGGAAATTTGGGTGTCGCTCGAGCGCCGGCCCGAGTTCTGCGACCGGCGCCGTATCGACATCGGCGACGCGCAGCACGATATGCGGATTGCCCATCGAGACCGCACCCACCTCGATGCGTGTGCCCGCGACGGTCAAGGGGTAGAGCAAGGACTCGCCCGCCGAGAGCATCGGCAACGCGGCGGGAAGGAAATTCGGGACGCCCATGTCGACGGATACCAGGCCATCCTCGCGGACATTGGCGGCGACCATTCCCCCGGGACTATCGAGCGTGAACTTGCGTCCCAGCGCGGGCTTACGTGCGTACAAAAGCGCCGCGATACAGCGCACGCCGTTGCCGCATTGTTCCACCTCGCTGCCGTCCGCATTGAAGATGCGGTAGAACGCGCGAGCGTCGCCATTACGCGGTGCCTCGAGCACCAAGGCTTGATCGAAACCGATGCCGGTATGCCGGTCGGCGAGGGCGCGCAGTTTGTCGGAGTCAAGCAGATGGCCGGCGCCGGCGGGCGGTGCGTCGAAAACCAAAAAATCGTTGCCGAGCCCCTGCATCTTTGAAAACTCGATCCGCATAACGCGGAGCATAGCCCAAGCACTCGCTTGCCGCGAGCGCCACGCTCGTCCAGGGCTTGCTTAAAGCGTCGGCGGGTCTTACCTTTGGTGAAAATAACAACGGCGGATCGTATGCGCCACATCATGGTCTTGAACTCGAAGGGCGGTTGCGGCAAGAGCACGATCGCCACGAATCTCGCTGTGTTCTTCGCCCGGGAAGGCATGCAAGTCTGCATTGCCGATTACGATCCACAGCGCTCCAGCCTGGATTGGCTGGCGCAGCGGCCTGCCGATTTGCCGGCGATCAGCGGCGTTCCGGCATTCGAGGAGGGCATACGCGGCGTACCGCGTTCGACCGACGTCCTCGTCATCGATGCGCCGGCGCGCGTGCATGGTGCCGAGCTGAACGAGCTCGTGCGGCGCGCCGAGACCATTGTCGTGCCGGTGCTGCCGTCGAGCATCGATATGAAGGCCTGCAGCCATTTCATGAAGGATCTGTTGGAAATCGGCAAGGTGTCGCGCAAACAGGCACGCCTCGCGGTGGTCGGCAACCGGGTCCGCGAACACACGCTGATTTTCGAAGAGCTGGATCTGTATCTGACCCAGCTCAAGGTCCCGTATCTCGGGCATCTGCGCGAGGCACAGAATTATGTGCGCGCCTACGCGCGCGGCATGGGTGTGCTGGAGTTGCCGGAATATCTCGCGTGGCCCGATTGGAAGCAGTGGCAGCCGATCATGGAATGGCTGGAGAGCAAGCGCAGCCTGCCGGTCGCTTGATCGGGTCTGATCGGGTCTGATCGGGTCTGATCAGGTTTGATCGACCGACGAGACGCCTTTCGGCCTCTGTTCGGCAAGACTCGCGCGAATGCCGGCGTCGAGATCCTCGTAGGCGAGGTGCACGCCGAGTTCCTCGCGCAGCCTGCGATTGGCGACGCGCCGGGATTCGCCCAGAAACGACCACGCCGACGCGGAGAACGTGCGTTGCGCCTCGGCGCGACTGACCATAGGGGGCGCGGGCAGCCCCGTGATGCGGGCGACGCGTTGTAGAAAGGCGCTCGAGCTGTCGTCGCTGCCGTCGGTGACGTTGACGACGCGACGCTCGGCCGCGGCGCTCTGGCCTGCGGCGATACAAGCGCTGACCAGGTCGTCGACATGGATCCGATTCGTGGGCAAGGACTCGTTCAGTGCAATGGCGGGCTCGGCGCGACGCAGGCGTTCGAGCGGCAGGCGACCGGGTCCGTAGATGCCGGCGATCCGCAAGATGCACCAGGGCACCTGCCGGGCGTCGGCCCAGTTGCGCAATCCGTCCTCAGCCGCGACGCGTCTGTGGGCGCGTGCCGAGAGCGGAGTGACCGGCGTCGCCTCATCGACCCTGGCGCCGCCGTGGTCGCCGTAGACACCGGTCGTGCTGAGGTAAATCAGCCGCTTCGGCGCGCCCTCGATTTGTCCCAGGAAGCGTTCCAGGCGCGCGTCGCCCTCGCCGCGAGGATCCGGTGGCACGGAATAGTAGACGAGCTCGGCGTCCATCTGCAGTGGGACTTGCGCGAGCGCATCCAGGTCCAAGGGGATCGCTTCGGCGCCGCTCGCGGCGATTCCTTGCAAACTCTCCGGGCGCGTTGCGAAGCCGCGCACCGCCGCACCCATGGCGCGCCAGCGTTTCGCCAAGCGTAGCCCGGTATATCCGCAACCGACGATGGAGACCGACTGCATGATAATCTGCCGATGCCAATAACAAGTATGCGCATCAGTCTAACCAAGTCCGGTCGCAGTTTCCCGGTCGCCACCGGCCAGTCTCTGCTCGAGGCGGGAATCGCCGCCGGCTTGAACTTGCCGCATAGCTGCCGCAGTGGGAATTGCGGCGCCTGTCGGGCGCGGCTCGCGCAGGGCTCGATCGAGTACCCCCATGGGCCGCCATTGGGTCTCACGGCGGCGGAGGTCGAGGGCGGCTACGTGCTGCTCTGTCAGGCGCGCGCCCTGACCGACTTGCAGCTCGAGCCCACGGAGATCCAGCGCGCGGACGAGCCCACGCTCAAGCGGCTGCCCTGTCGTATCGAGCGCGCGGCCCTGGTCGCAGCGGATGTCATGCAGGTCTTTCTGCGCCTGCCGGCGGTCGAGACCTTCCGCTTCCTGCCCGGCCAGTATATCGACGTGCTCCTGCCAGGCGGCAGGCGGCGCAGCTTTTCGATTGCCTCGCCGCCCCATGACGCCAAGCTCTTGGAACTGCACGTGCGGCATGTTCGGGGCGGCGAATTCACGGACGATTTATTCACGCGGCAGGCGCAGGGCAGGTTGCTCGACATCGAGGGGCCGCTGGGGCGGTTCGTGTATCCGCCGCCGGTTGAGGGTCTGTCTGCCGATGTTGCCGGCATGCATGCCAGGCCGCTGTTGTTGATCGGCGGCGGTACTGGACTCGCGCCGTTGCAGAGCATTCTGCGCCACGTGATTGCAACCGACGCTGGCAGGGAGCGGGCGGGTGGGCGCGAGCTGCTGCTCTATTGGGGCGTGCGCAGCGAGCCGGATCTGTATGCACATGCGCAACTGCGTGAACTCGCGGCGCACACTCCGCTGTTGCGCTACGTCCCGGTCTTGTCCGAGCCGGACGCGGCTTGGACGGGTCGGCGCGGTTGGGTGCATGCCGCCGTGCTCGCCGACCTCGGTTCGCAGACGTGCGGGCAGCTGGCCGATTACGACATTTATGCGAGTGGACCGCCCGACATGGTCGCCGCCGTACGCCGAGATTTCTTGGCGCAAGGTGCGGACCCGGCGAGGCTCTGGTTCGATTCCTTCGATTATGCCGGCGATTCGCCGGCGCGCCAGCGCAGCAGCGCCGAAAGCAAATCCTGATCTTCCGCGGAGGCTGCCACGATGCGTGGCGCAGACAAGCCTAGTTCAGCGAGGCCGGCATCGATTCGGGCGCTCGGCACTAGCCAATGCGCTTGCTCGAACAGCGCGCGCAATTCGGGCGTCGCCAAACTCAGTAAGTGCGCGCCGATGTCCAGGCTCGTGGCGGTAATCACCTTGAACTCGGCCGGCTCGAATTCGGCGACGAGCTTGGCGAGTTCTGCGGTGCTCGGTGTGGCCGCCAGCCGTTCATAAACGCAGGCATGGTCGACCGAGGCGCCGCGTGCCTGCAGCGTCGTCGCGAGCAGGTCACGACCACCCATTCCTTTGACGATCAGCACGCGTCGGCCCGCAAGATGCTGCAGGCGTTGGTGTGCCAGCAGGCCTTCCGAGTCGAAACCGTTTTCGGGCAGCACCGAGACGCGGTAGCCCGCTTGATTGAGTGCCCGCAAGGTCGCGGGACCGACCGCCGCAAGCGGCAAGTCGCGCTTTTGCGCGAGCAGCGCGGCGCCAAAGCGCACGGCATTGGCGCTCATGAAAACGATCAGATCGTAGCTTTCGAGCGGCTG
>Ga0116230_10002467_pt1 | contig 17803 bp, 20 predicted proteins | sample S1TSphfallax_3_FD_88678 | JGI IMG/M metagenome (GOLD analysis project Ga0116230, IMG submission 88678) | Host-associated microbial communities from peat moss isolated from Minnesota, USA - S1T2_Fd - Sphagnum fallax MG | ecosystem: Host-associated > Plants > Peat moss > Unclassified | place...
AGCGGGACGCATCGATGTCCTCCAGCCGAAGCCTGAAAACCTCGCCCCGCCGCCAGGAGCGCCAGGCCGAATAGGCGTGGCCCAGATGCAAAAAACCCGTTGGGCTGGGCGCAAAGCGCGTCACGATGCTCATATATGGAGCTGATATAAGGGAATGCGCGAAAATGACGACATTGTCAGGGCCGCAATTTGGGCCGGCCAACGGCGGCCCGCCGCAAAAACTGATCTTCCTCTGCCACGGCGTCGGCGCCGACGGCAACGACCTCATCGGCCTTGCGCCCATGCTCGCCACGAGCTTCCCCGACGCCCTCTTCCTCGCCCCGGACGCGCCCGAGCCGTGCGACCGCTCACCCTTCGGACGGCAATGGTTCTCGCTCGGCGACCTGGACCCGCACAAACTGGGTGCCGGCGTCCGCGGCGCGGCGCGGATCCTCGATGCCTATATCGAAGAGACCTGCGCGAAACACGGCGTCACGGCGTTCGCCCTCGCGGGCTTCAGCCAGGGCGCGATGACCGTTCTGTTCACCGGCCTGCGCCGCACGGCGGCACCTCGTGCCATCCTCGCCTATTCGGGCGCCCTGATCGAGCCGCAGACGCTCGCGGCGGAGGCCAGGAACCGCAGCCCCGTGCTGCTCGTGCACGGGCTGGACGACACGGTCGTGCCGGCATTCCGGTCACGCGACGCGCAGGCCGCGCTTCAGGCGGCCGGTATACCGGTGCACGGCATTTTCACCCCAGGCCTCGGCCATGCGATCGACCCGGCCGGCATCGCCGCCGGCGCGGCCGTATTGGCCCACGCCTTTGCCGGGCAACCATGTTTCCCGTGACGCAAACAACCTCACGCCATCCGTTACGGTATTGTTATTAAAATACCTTAGCGCAAGTGCGTTAACTTTTAGCGCCGGCGGCAACACGCTCTCGCCATTAACGCGCATGTTAATTCGTGGCGATTTATTTGGAAACCTGCGCCGCATCGCCACCTCCGAGGCAGCCTCAATCACAACAGGAGATTTCAAAATGAGCGAGACGGAGCGGCCGCGCCTTTACAACACCCGTACCTTCTTCATCACCGGTCTGCGCAACGCGCACGCGATGGAGACCCAGGCGATCCAGATTCTGACGCGCCAGGTCGAGCGGCTCGACAGCTACCCCGACATGGAAGCCGCCATCCGCCGCCACATCGCCGAATCCGAGCAGCAGCGCGCGCGCCTGCAGGATGTGCTGGACGCACTTGGCGAATCACACGCCTCCGTGAAGGACGCCGCGCTCGGCTTCGTCGGCAATCTGATGGCCCTGGCGCACGTGCCGGCCTCCGACGAGGTGATCAAGGACACGCTCGCTAACTATGCGTTCGAGCATTTCGAAATCGCGGCGTACAAGACGCTGATCACGGTCGGTGAAGCGCTCGGCGAGTCAGCCGCGGTCGCGGCGGCTAAGTCCAACCTCATCGAGGAAGAGCGGATGGCATCGTGGATTCACGATCACATGAGTGCGACGACGTTGCAGTTCATGGCGCTCGCGGAGGGCGGGCAGCAGGCTAGCCATTAGGCGAGGAAGGCCTACTTTTTGTGAACAAAACGTAGCAAAAAACTTTGATAATTCCGGCCGTGTGTTCGGGTAGTGCCGACGCCCGTGGCCCAGCGTTCCAAAAGTTTTTTGCTACTTTTTTTCAAAAAAGTAGCGCTTTCTACCCTAACCTCGCTTATGACAAATCGACGACACCAGGCCCCCCGCCTTGCGGCGCCGCGGTGATTTTGTCATAAACCTCCTATGACTCGCATCAACCACCAGATATGGAATGGATTGGCGGTTAGACCCCAACATCTAGTCCCGTTTTGGGACCGGTTCAGTAATGCCTGACGGCGGGTTCAATTATCCCGCCCTTGTCTTGAATGCGGATTTCCGTCCGCTATCCTATTTTCCGTTATCGACCTGGAACTGGCAGGACGCCGTCAAAGCGGTGTTTCTCGACCGTGTGTCGGTCCTCTCCGAATACGACCGGGAGGTCCGCTCGCCCAGCTTCTCGATGCGCCTGCCCAGCGTGATCGCGCTGCGCGACTTTATCCCCTCCGCCCGCATGCCCGCGTTCACGCGCTTCAACGTGTTCCTGCGCGACGGTTTCACCTGCCAATACTGCGATTTCAAGCGCGCGGCCCCAGAACTCACCTTCGACCACGTGATCCCCCGCGCCCGCGGCGGCCGCACGAGCTGGGAGAACGTCGTGACCGCCTGCGGCGCCTGCAATCTGCGGAAGGGCTCGAAACTGCCGCGCGAATGCAATATGATCCCCCGCCAGGAGCCGCGCCGGCCGACCAGCTGGGAGCTGCAGGACCGTGGCCGCGGCTTTCCGCCGAACTACCTGCACGAGAGCTGGCGCGACTTTCTCTATTGGGATTCTGAACTGGAAAACTAAATGCTGGACCTCGCGACCGCTCAAAAAATCCTCGACAGCGCGCTTAGCCACGCGAGCGAACACAAATTCAAGCCGATGGCCATCTGCGTGCTGGACGCGCGCGGCGCCCTGGTCAGCTTCGCGGCGCAGGACGGCTGCAGCCTGAAGCGGGGGGACATCGCACTTGGCAAGGCGCATGGCGCAATCGCGCTCGGCATGGGCTCGCGCGCGCTGATGAAGCGGGCGGAAACGCAGGCGTACTTTATCGCGGCGGCAACCTCGGCCATCGGCGGCTCCCTTGTGCCGGTGCCAGGTGGGGTGCTGATCAAGCGCGATGGCCACATTGTGGGCGCGGTCGGCCTGTCGGGCGATACGTCGGATAACGATGAAGCAGCCGGGGTGGCGGCGATTACGGCGGCGGGGTTTGACGCGGATCCCGGTTAAGTCAGCGCTGCTTTTCTGAACAAAAAGCCCGCGCGCAGGGGCGGTCGCAAAGCAAACCTTGATGCGGGGTATGGTATCTGGCGGTAGCCCCGCGATGACTTGCCGCGTTTATTGCGCCCGCCGAGAGCTTTGTTCACAGAAGTAGCCCTTGCTTCATCGTGACGCTCACACTGATCTCGCCGTCCGCGAATCTGACTTTCAGCGCGTCACTTGCCTTCACCTGCGTGGTACGGCTGACTGGCGCTCCTTTCGCATTCGTGACGAGGGCAAAGCCGCGCGCCAGCACTGACGCGTATGAAACCGCTTCGAGCCGCGCGCCGAGTGTTTCCAGCCGGAGCGCGCCTTCGCGCAGCCGTGCGGGCAGGGGGCTCTCCAGGCGCTGCCAAAACATCGCGAGCCGAGCGCGCCGGGTCGCGATCTCGGCGCCCGGATGGGTGAGGCGGTAGGCGGCGGCGTCCAGCCGGCGGTGCGTGGTGCCGAGCAGCGTCGGCAAGGCGCCGGCCGCCCGGTGGTCGAGCACCTGCAGCGTATGGCGATGCGCCCCCAGGATTTCGCGCGGATGGCGCAGCCGGTTGGCGGCCGCATCCATCCTTCGGTGCAGCGCCACCACGTAGTTGGGCAGCGCCAGACCGAGGCGTTCGCCGCGATCATCCAGCCGCTGGCGCGCGGCCCCCAGCATCCCCGGCAGGTCCGGCAGTTTGCCGGCGGCGCGGTCCAGCAGCAGGCGCGCGTTGGCGCTGATCCTGGCAATGGCGCCGGACAGCCGCGCGGTTTTTTGCGCGAGGTCGGCCAGCAGTTCGAGCCGGGCAGGGATCGCCATCTCGGCTGCCGCCGTCGGCGTGGGGGCGCGTCTGTCCGAGACGAAGTCGATCAGCGTCGTGTCCGTCTCATGCCCGACCGCCGAGATGAGCGGGATCGTACAGGCCGCCGCCGCGCGCAGCACGGCCTCATCGTTGAAGGCCATGAGGTCTTCCAGGCTGCCGCCGCCGCGCGCCACGATCAGCACGTCCGGCCGGGGGATCGCCCCGCCCGCCGCGAGCCCTGAAAACCCGGCAATCGCGGCGGCGATCTGCCCGGCCGCGGCCTCGCCCTGCACCGCGACCGGCCAGAGCAGGATCGGCCGGGCAAATCGCCGCGCGATGGTCGTTTTGATGTCCTGCAGCACCGCCCCCTGCGCCGAGGTGATCACCCCGATCACGGCCGGCAGCATCGGCAGCTTCCGCTTGCGCTCGAACAGCCCTTCCGCTGCCAGTTTGACTTTCAGCGCCTCGATCCGCGCCAGCAGCGCGCCCGCACCCGCATATTCCAGGCGCTCGACAATCAGCTGGTATTCAGAGCGCTCGGGGTAGGAGGTCAGCCGCCCGGTCGCGATCACCTCGACGCCGTTTTCCGCCTTCAACCCAACCCGGGGCGCCACGCCCTTCCAGATGATCGCCCGGATTTTCGCACCCTCGTCTTTGAGCGCAAAATACTGGTGCCCGGAGCCGTACGCCTTGAATTCCGTGATCTCGCCGCGCACCCGCACCCGGCCGAACGCGCCCTCCAGGGTTTTTTTGACCGCACCGGCAAGCTCGGAGACGGAAAATTCAGGCGTGTTGGGCATCAGGTCGCTCATGCCCGGAGACTATGATAGAGCGGGCGCCCATGACAGAGGGGGAGCGCGCATGCGGGTCTTGATCATCGGCGCCGGCGGGCGCGAACACGCGCTTGCCTGGTCCATCGCGCGGAGCCCCCGCCTGACCAAACTGTTCGTCGCCCCCGGCAATCCGGGCACCGCAGCCATTGCGACCAACGTCTCGATCCGCGCCTCTGATCTTTCGGCCCTGGTCACGTTTGCCGTGGCTGAAAAGATCGACCTGGTGATCCCGGGGCCCGAGGCGCCGCTGGTCGCAGGCATTGTCGATGCGATGGCGGCAGCCGGCGTGGCCTGTTTCGGCCCGACCGCCGCGGCGGCGGCACTCGAGGGCAGCAAGCGGTTTTGCAAGGAGATCGCCGATGACGCCGGTATCCCCACGGCCGCCTGGGATGAGTTTTCCGATGCCGACGAGGCGCACGACCATGTCGAGGCGATGGGTGCGCCGATCGTCATCAAGGCCGATGGCCTCGCCGCCGGCAAGGGCGTGGTGGTCGCGCTCACGTTGGAGGAGGCGCACGCCGCCATCACCGCCATCATGGAGGATAAAATCCATGGCGCCGCCGGTGCGTCGGTCGTCATCGAGGCGTGTCTCGAGGGCGAGGAGATCTCTGTTTTCGCCCTCTGCGATGGCGCCGAGGCGGTCTATTTCGGTTGTGCCGCCGACCATAAACGCGTCGGCGACGGCGATACCGGTCCCAATACCGGCGGCATGGGGGCGATCGCCCCGCCGCCCTGGGCGAGCCCGGCGGTCATCGACGTCACGATGCGGCGCATCATCCGTCCCGCACTCGCGGCCATGGCGGCGCGCGGCACGCCGTTCCGCGGCTTTCTCTTCGCGGGGCTCATGCTGGAGCATGACGGCCCGAAGCTGATCGAATTCAACGTCCGCTTCGGCGACCCGGAATGCGAGACCATCCTGCCGCTGCTGGAAACGGACCTGCTCGCCGCACTGGTCGCCGCCACCAACGGCACGCTCGCCGACATCGCCGTCCGCCTGCGCCCCGCGGCCTCGGCGACCGTGGTGCTCTGCGCCAAAGGCTATCCCGGCGCGTATGCCACGGGCGGCGAGATTTTTGGTCTGGATGAGGCCGCACAAGTCCCGAACGCGACGATTTTTCACGCAGGTACGATGGCCGATCAAAACGGTATTCTGGCGAATGGCGGCCGCGTGCTGGCGGTGAACGCGACGGGTGCGACGTTAGAGGAGGCGGTGGCGCAGGCCTACGCGGCAGTCGACCGGATCGACTGGGCAGACGGGTTTTGCAGGCGCGATATCGGACGGCGCGCCGTGTTCGCAGCGCAATGGCCGGGGAGTCAGTGAGAAAGTGCTACTTTTTTGAAAAAAATAGCAAAAAAACTTTTGGATTTGACGGCCGCAAGCGTCGCGCGCCACCGCTAATCGAGCGCCTGCGCGCGCACCAGCCGGGCGAACGCCCCGTCGGCCGCTAACAACTCCGCATGCGTGCCCTGTTCCACCGCGCAGCCATCGGCCATCACCACGATCAGGTCCGCATCGCGCACGGTCGAGAGCCGGTGCGCCACCACGATGGTCGTGCGACCCTGCCGCAATTGCGCGAGGGCCGCCTGCACCGCCGCCTCGCTTTCGGTATCGAGTGCGGAGGTCGCCTCGTCCAGCAGCAGAATGCGCGGGTTGCGCAAAATCGCGCGCGCCAGGGCCACGCGCTGGCGCTGCCCGCCCGACAGCCGCTGCCCGTTTACACCAACCCCGGTTGCAAAACCCTCCGGCATATCCACCGCAAACCCGCAGGCCGCCGCGCGCGCGGCGGCTTCCACCTCGTCGTCACGCGCATCCGGCCGCCCCAACAGAATGTTGGCGCCGATCGTATCGTCGAACAGCAGCGAATCCTGCCCCACATAGGCGATCGCGCCGCGCAACGATTCTAGCGTCACCTCCGTGATCGGCGTGCCGTCGATGAAAATGCGGCCGCCCGTCGGCGTGTAGAGGCGCGGCAGCAACGCCAATGCTGTCGACTTGCCGCCGCCTGATGCCCCGACGAGCGCTAACATCTTGCCGGGTGCCGCGGTGAACGAAAGGTCCCGCAAGCCCGCGCGGCCGTCCGGATAGGTGAAGGCGACATGCTCGAAGATGACCTCGCCCGGACCCGCCGGCATGCTCAACGCGCCCGGCGCATCGGCAATCGCCGCCGGCTCGTCGATCACATCGAAAACCCGCACGAGCCCGGCCAAACCCTCCTGGATCGCGGCATTCATCGTGCCCAATGCGCGCAGCGGCCGCGAGGCGATCAACAAGGCCGAGATGAACCCCATGAAATTGCCGACACCGCCAGCACCCGTCGCACTGCGAAAGCCCTCGAAGCCGATCACCATCGCAACCGCAACGCCGCCGAGCACCTCCAGCATGGGGTCAAGCCTTGCCCGCACACGCGTCATCCGGATCAGCGCTCTGTACAGCTGGTCAAACGTCCGGTTAGCGCGGTGCTGCTCGTGCCGCTCAAGCCCGTAGGCCCGCACCGTGCGCGCCTGGGCGAAACTCTCGTTCAGCATCGCTGCCGCCTGGCCCATGCGCTCCTGCATCCCGCCCGAGGCGCGGCGCATGCGCTTGCCGATGCGCTGCACCGGAATGCCCGCCAGCGGATACAGCAGCGCCGCGATCAAACTGAGCTGCCAGTCGATCGTGATCATCGTCACCACCAGGCCAAACACCGTCGCCACATCCGCAACCGCATTCACCGCGCGCGTCATCGCCTCGCGCACCACCGTCGCATCCGTCGTGAAGCGCGCCGCCAACGCCGCCGGCGCCTCGCGCTCGACCCGCGCCAGGGCCGCGTTGGACAAATGCCCGAACATCGCGACCTGCAGCCGGCGGATCACCAGCAACACCATGTCCTGCGTCAGCACCGCCTGAAAATACATGGAAATGCCTTTGATCGCGGTCACGATCAGCACCAGGATCGGCACCTGGTACAAAATCCGCGCGTCCTTGCGCGCAAACATCGTGAACGCCCAGTCGATCAGGGCCGGATAGAGGGCCGTCGTTCCCGACATCACCAGCGTCGTCACCACAATCAGGATGATCCGCCCGCGATAGACCTTGATGTGCTCGCGCCAGAGCCGCCGGATCAGCGGAATGGTCGAGCGGGTGTCATCTCGCGGCAGCTTCGCAGTGGCGTCCATTGGGCGGGGTTAACCGGATTTTTATCTAACGCCAAATACGTCTACAAACGCCGCATGGACACGATCTACAAAGGCGACCTCGCCTCGCCAGAAGGCCGCCGCAACGCCTGGATCGACGCACTCTTTGTCGACCATGCCATCCTGCGCATCCTGTGGACCAACTTTGCCGCCGTCGAGCCTGGCCGCCTCTACCGCTCCAACCACCCAACCCCCGGCAACCTGAAAACCTTCGCCCGCAAAGTTGGCCTGACAACCCTGATCAACCTGCGCGGCCAGGCCAAAAACGGCTCGGACGCCCTCTCGCGCGAGGCCGCCGCCAGTCTTGGCCTTGACTTCCACGACATGGCCCTGGAGTCGCGCGGCGCCCCCCATCGCGACCGCATCCTCCGCCTCGCCAATATCTACCAAACCATGCGCGGTCCCGCCCTCATCCACTGCAAATCCGGCGCCGACCGCGCGGGCCTCGCCGCCGGACTCTTCGTCCTCATCGAAGGCGGCACCACGCAAAATGCCCTCAAACAGCTCTCCCTGCGCTACGGCCACATCAAACAATCCAAAACCGGCATCCTCGACGCCTTCTTCCTGACCTACCAGCAAGACGGCGAAGGCAAGAAGCCCTTCCTCGACTGGGTCCGCGACGACTATGACGAGAACGCCCTCCGCGCGTCGTTCAAAGCCGGCCGGCTCGCCGGGTTCATTAACGACCGCGTCCTTGTGCGGGAGTAAGTAAGGCCGCCGCGCTCTGCCCCGTAGCGCTGGTCATGTTAGACCGCAGGCCTTCGGGCCGATGACCCCCGCGAAGAGCTAGCTCTCAGAAACCTATGTCCAGGATTCCAAAGGCGAGCCTTTGGCGGGGTTCCAAGGGGCAAAGCCCCTTGGTCTCGCTCACTTGTGCAAGGTCGCGTTGTTGACGACCTCGGCGATGCCGGTTGCGGCTTCGGTCGCGGCGGCGGCGGCGATGTCGCCCCAGTAGGGGGTGATTTCGCTCAGGCCCAGGTCGTGAAGTTGGGTGACCTGGCCGATTTTGCGATGGTTGGCGTCGGTGACGCTCCAGTTCAGGGTGATCAGTGTTTGGCCGTTTTTGTCGGGTTCGGCCTTCACTTGCGCGGTGACGGTGAAGTCGGCGCGGGCTGGGTTGGTGATGACTTGCAGGTTGGGTCCGGCGAGGTCGCGGGCGAGGTCGAGGGGGAGGGTGGTGTTGCCATCGCCGGGGGCGCCGGTGACGTTGCCGACATAGATGCGGGGGGTGCGGTTTTCGAGGGAGTTGGGGTTGCTGCCTTGGATGCGGGCGTTGATGGCGGCGAGGGTTTTTTCCAAGGCGGGGGAGTCGGCGTTGGCGGCGGCGGCGAGTGCCTGCGTGTCGCCGTTCGCCCAGGCGGCGGCGGCGACTGGCAGGCCGCTTTGGTGGCCGTAGGTTTTTTTGTCGGGCCCGATGATGTCGTAGCTGGGGATGACGCTGGCGCCGTTGAGGCTGGCGGTGATGGTGAGGCGCCAGTCGCCGGTGGCGGCGGGGCCGGCGATGCTGGGGATGTCGAGGTTGGCGAGGTCGGTCGCGAGGTCCTCCGCGTAGAGTTTGGCGGAGGCGTCGTCGAGCAGGGCGCCGCCGGGGGTGGGAACCATCAGGACGGGGGCGGGGGGAGTTGCGAGGCGGACGGCGTTGGCGCCGGGGTAGCCGTAGAATGGTTCTGGCAGTGTGCCGCAGCTGGCGAGGGCCAGTGGCAGGAGCCAGCTTAGTCTTTTGATATGCATATGATGGAGACCTGGTGTCCGATGGCGGCGTCCCCGCGCAGGGTGCGGCGGCGGTGGGAGAAAAAATTCGTTTCATCGGCGCAGGTGTCGTGCGGCTGGATGCTGGCGGGCACGCCGATGGCGGCGAGGCGTGCGGCGGCGTAGCCGGGCAGGTCGAACTGCCAGCGTCCGGGGCGGCCGGGGGTGAAAAACCGGTCATCGGCCGGGTTGCGCGCGAGGATGGGGCCGCGCAGGTCGGCGGCGACTTCGTAGCTCGCCTGGTGGATGCAGGGGCCGATGGCGGCCTGGATGTCCGCGGCGCCGAGGGCCTGCATGGCGGCGACGGTGGCTTCCAGCACGCCGGTGAGCGCGCCGCGCCAGCCGGCATGGGCAGCGCCGATGATGCGGCCATCGGCGCTGGCGAACAGCACCGGGCCGCAATCGGCGGTGATCACGGCGAGGCCGAGGCCGGGGGTCGCGGTGACCATGGCGTCCGCCGCCGGGCCGGCGCCCGGCGCCCAGGGGGTATGCACGGTGATGACATCGGCGCCGTGCACCTGTTTGAGGCCGAGCAGCCGGTCCGCCTGGATTCCCAGGGCGGCGGCGGCGCGGGCGCGGTTCTCGGTCACGTTGGCGGGGTCATCGGCGCCGGAAAAACTGCAGTTGAGGGCGGCGTAGGGCCCGGTCGAGACGCCGCCCGCGCGCGTGAAAAACCCGTGCCGCGCCGGCAGGCCCGCGCTTAAGACGTTCATTCCTCGAAGCCTGGCAGCGGCGGAAAATCCTTGGGGCACAGCGCGATCACCTTGAACAGGCTGCCCATGGCCTCGGGTGCCGTGAGCCGGCGGGCCGCGGCGCGCAGCTCGCCCGCGGCCTCGGGGTTGGTCAGCGCCAGGGCATCGGTGCGCTGGAACAGCCCCAGCGCGGTCAGGAAGGCGTTCATCTTCACCGGTCCCTGCGCATGGAACCGGCGCTTGATCTCGGCGAAATCAACATGCGCGGTGATGTCCGCCTCGCCCGGAAACGCCAGCGGGTCGGCTGGCCGGCCGTGGCGGATGGCCTGCACGCTCTCGCCCGGCGCGCTGTTCATCGGACCATAATCGATGAACAGCGCGATCGCCTCCCGCCTCGAGAGCTCAGCACAGAACGAAAACGCCGCTTCGTTGAGTTCGCGCACGCTGCCCACACGATCGTCGGGCAGCATGACATCGACCGGCCGCTCGATATAGGCGCCCTGGTCGACCCAGCGCTCCATCCAGCCATCCCGGCGCTTGACGAACTGGCGCACGGGGAGTGCGTCCAGAAATTCGTTGCCGAGGAGGATCGTTGGTTTTTCGGGCAGATCGATGAGGTCATAGATGAAGCGGGCCTGCGGCACGCGCCGGCGTGTCTCGTCGCGCAGCTTGGCCGAGGTTTCAAGAAAATACACGGGCGGCGGGTCGGGCCAGGTGCGCAGCGCATCGGCCATCAGCGTGCCGCGCCCGGGCCCGGCTTCGACCAGTATGGCGTCCTCGGGCGCGCCCATCATGCGCCAGGCGGTCTGCGCCCAGGCGCCCAGCAGCTCGCCGAACACCTGCGTCATCTCCGGTGCGGTCGCGAAATCATGCGCGAATTCCTGCGCGCCGTAATAGGCGGCGTTGGCTTTAGCCATGAACAGATCGAACCGTTCCGCCGCCATGCCGTCTAGACCTCCCGCCGCTGTCTACCTGCAAACAAGATGATGCCGAGGCCAGCAATTACCATGGGGATCGACAGCAGCTGGCCCATGGTGGTGCCGAAGGGCAGGAAGCCGAGGAAGGGGTCGGGCTCGCGGAAGCACTCGCTGATGATGCGGGCGATGCCGTAGCCCGTCACGAATATGCCGGTGAGCGTGCCGGCGCGTGCGCGCAGCCCGGGGCTCGTCGAACAGCCGAGCAGGACCAGAAACAGCACGATGCCCTCGAGGCAGGCCTCGATCAGTTCGGAGGGATAGCGCGGCTGCGGGCCGGCCTGCGGGTAGACCATGGCGAGCGGAAACCATGCTGGCGCCGGGCGGCCCCAGAGCTCGCCGTTGATGAAGTTCGCGCAGCGGCCGAGGAACAGGCCGATCGGCACGGCGACGGCGATGCGGTCGGCAAAGCGCAGCACATGGATCCCGTTGCGCCAGCAGAACCAGAGGATCGCGATGCTGACGCCGAGGAAGCCGCCGTGAAAGCTCATTCCGCCGTCCCAGACCGCGATGATATCGGCCGGGTGTGTGAAGAAATACCCGGGCTGATAGAACAGCACGTAGCCGAGGCGCCCGCCGAGGATGATGCCGAGGGTGGCCCAGGTGAGGAAGTCGTCCACCTGCTCGCCGGTCGCGGCCTGGGGGGCGAGGCCGGCGAGGTAGCGCACGAGCCGCCAGCCGATGAGGAGGGCCAGGATATAGGCGAGGGCGTAGAAGTGGATTGTCAGCGGGCCGATATGAATGGCGCGCTGAAACACCGGCAGAATGATCGGGCTCATCGGTAGGGATCCGGCTGGGTGAGGTAACCCTGGATGTAGGCCGCCACACCGGCCTCCAGGGTCAGAAAACTGTGGTTGAAGCCGGCCGCGCGCAGGCGGGCCATCGGCGCCTGCGTGAAGGACTGGTATTGGCCTCGCAGGTTTTCGGGCATGTCGATGAATTCGATGCGCGCCGGCGCGCCGGCGGCGGCGCATACGGCGTGCGCGAGGTCCAGATAGCTGCGCGCCTGGCCAGTGCCGATATTGTACAGCCCGGAGAGGGCGGGGGCGGCGAGCATGAAACGCAGCGCCACGACCACGTCGTCTACATAGATGAAATCGCGCTGCTGGGCGCCGTCCGCGAGGTCCGGCCGGTCCGATTTGAAGAGCTTAACGGGGCTGCCGGCACGCAATTCGTCATGTTTGACTTTTACCACCGAGATCATTTTGCCCTTGTGGTACTCGTTCGGGCCGTAAACGTTGAAAAACTTTGCGCCGGCCCAGGCAGGCGGGGCGGGGCGGCCGTGCTCGATCTCCCCGGCCACCCAGAGGTCGAACGCGTGCTTGCTCCAGCCATACAGGTTGAGGGGTTTGAGCCGGCGCAGGGCGGCGGTGGAAAACTCGTCATCGAAACCGGCCTCACCATTGCCGTAGGTGGCGGCCGAGGAGGCGTAGATGAAGCGCACGCCGTTCTGGGCGCAGAAACGCCAGAGGTTTTGCGAGAGTGCCACGTTGCTGCGCCAGACCAGGTCGCCGTCCGTCGCGGTCGTCTCGGAGATGGCGCCGAGATGCACGATGGCGGAGAGTTTCTGGCGGTGCTCACTGAGGAAGGTGTGGAGCGCCTCGGGGGGGACCAGCTGGCCCGGCGGATGGTGGCGCAGATTGCGCCAGCGGCCATCGCTGCCGAGCCAGTCAGAGATGACCGTCTCGTAGCCCGCTTCGGCCAGGGCGGCGTGCAAATTCGAGCCGATGAATCCGGCGCCACCCGTGACCAATATCATGGGCGCGCTTATATGCAGTTGCATCACAACAGAGAAGGCCCGCCGCCATGAATGATCGCCCCAAATTTTTCGACGACCTCGCCGGCGTGGCCGGCGGCGCGCTCTCGGCCCTGGCGGGGCTGCGCGAGGAGCTGAGCGCCCTGGTGCGGGCCCGCGTGGATGAGACGGTGCGGCGGCTAGATCTCGTCAAGCGCGAGGAGTTCGAGGCGATGGCGGAGCTGGCGCGCCGGGCGAAGGCCGAGGTCGAGGCGCTGCAGGTGCGCGTCGCGCATCTTGAGCTCGGCAAGAGCGGGCCGGTCGACCCTGAAGATACTGTGGGGTGATAAGCCGGCGCTGCTTACGTAGGGTTAATTTCTTTCGCGTAATTGTGAGCCCACCCATGGGTTGAACATGGGGTTCTGAGGGCCGAGTTCGGCAAACAGAGATTGCATAGATTGTTCCGTTCATTTTATAGTTGGGCAATCTGTGCGGCCGGTGTTCGGATAGCGTAGCGGCTGGGTTTTTAAGACGTTGCTGCGCATCGAAGCTGGTTTGCAGTTGTTTTGGCGGGCAACGGATGAGGGCGCTGATGGATCAGAAGCTTAACATTGTGTGGCCAGCGGGCCCCTACTTTGCGGCGGGCCGCCGGCTTGACGGGGTCATGATTATCGCTTTGCAGGCGACCATCGTTTTGTGGCCGCTGGCCTTGCAGAAGGCGAAGCGGTTGCATGAATCGCGCGGCGTGCAGCAGCAGCTCGACCAGTTTTCGAGGACCTACGGCAAAGTCAGCGTTGATGTGCCCAAACGGTTTCGCGGGCGCGACAATGCGCCGGTGACCAAGCGCGCCTGAGACGGTCTCCGCCCATTGCGAGTTTGTGCTACGCCACACGGCGCCGGCTTACGCGCGGTTGCGGCCGGATATAAGCCTGCGCCTCGCGACGGAGCTGACACCGCTGTGGCAGGCGACCGAGGATTTTCTGGCGGCGCATAATCTGCCGCCCCCGTTTTGGGCCTTCGCCTGGCCCGGCGCCGAGGCGCTGGCCGCCCACATCGCCGCCGACCCCGACCTCGTCCGCGGCCGCCGCGTGCTGGATTTCGCCGCCGGCTGCGGCCTTGCCGGCATCGCCGCCGCCATCGCCGGTGCCGCCAGCGCGGAAGCCGCCGAGATCGACCCCTTTGCCGCCGCTGCCATCACCCTGAACGCCGCCGACAACTTCCAGGTCATCGAGGTCTCTCTGGGCGACATCGTCGGCGCCGCTTGCCGGTGGGATGTCATCCTGTGCGGCGATGTCTGCTACGAGGCGCCAATGACGCGGCACATCATGCCATGGCTGCACGCCTGCGCGGCCGCGGGGGCGACAACCATCATCGCCGACCCCGCCCGCAAATATGCCCCGCGGACGGGCCATGACAGGATCGCCCAGTATAATGTGCCGGTCATCCGCGAGCTTGAGGATTCCGACAACCGGACTGTCGACCTGCTGCGGTTGCATTGAGAACGTAAGCAAAAAGCTTCGAAGCTGGTTCATGCCCTGTACCGGCGCGAAAGCCCCCAGCCCGGAGGAGTAAGGGTTTTCTCCTTCGTTTTTTAAAAAACAAGCCTTACTTCAGTGTCCCAACAGGCTTTTCATCGCGCAGGGCAGGGCCCATTTCCTGGCGTGGCAGCATGCGTTGACCCTGTTACGAGCCGGGACTAAGCAACTGCAGCATAAACGACCCGTCACGACCTCTCAGAAAGGGTTTTCATGAAGGATGTCCGCGAAGCCCTGTTTGTGGGCCGCAACTCGGAGGGCAAACTTGTTCACCGCCCGCTCTCCCCGCATTTGCAGGTCTACAAGCCGCAAATGTCCTCCGCGACCTCGATTTTCCATCGCATCACGGGCTGCGCGCTCGGCGCCGGCACGCTGCTGCTGACGGCCTGGCTGGTCTGCGCCGCGGCCGGGGACGCCACCTTTTCGGTGATCCAGGCGCTGCTCGCCTCGTGGTTTGGCCTGCTGATCCTGATCGGCTTCACCGCCGCCCTGTTCTACCACACTTTCAATGGCTTGCGGCATCTGGCCTGGGATGCGGGCCGGGGTTTCGATCTGCCAGTGATGCACCGGACCGGCTGGGCCGTGATTTTCCTTACGGTCGCCGCCACGGTCATCTTCTGGGTCATCGGTTTTCTGGTGTGGTGAAAAACAATGGATAAGAACAGCGCTCCCTCTCTGCACATCATGCGCAGCTCGCTCGGCCGGGCGCGCGGTCTGGGTGCCGCGCATGCCGGCCTGCACCACTGGTGGGCGCAGCGCGTCACCGCCGTGGCCCTGCTGCCGCTCGCACTCTACTTCGTCGTCTCCGTCCTGCTGCTCGCCGGCGCGGATCACGCGGCGATGGTCGCCTACATGTCCAAGCCCTGGAACACCGTGCTCTTCCTGTGTCTGATCGCGGCCCTGTTTTATCATCTCTCGCTGGGTGTGCAGGTCGTGATTGAGGACTATGTCAACGCTGAAGGGGCCCGGATGGGCGGCATTCTACTGGTCAAAGGCGTGATCTATGTCTGCGCCCTTGCCTGCGCCATTTCGGTCCTGAAACTCGCCTTTTAGAACGGATCTGCACCCATGAACGCCATGTCCAAGCCTCTCGTCGGCGGTTACAACATCATCGACCATACCTATGACGTCGTCGTCGTCGGCGCCGGCGGGTCCGGTCTGCGCGCGACCCTCGGCATGGGTGCCGCGGGCCTGAAAACCGCCTGCATCACCAAGGTGTTCCCGACCCGCAGCCATACCGTCGCCGCCCAGGGCGGCATCGGCGCCGCCCTGGGCAACATGGGCGATGATGACTGGCGCTGGCACATGTACGACACCGTGAAGGGGTCTGACTGGCTGGGCGACCAGGACGCCATCGAGTACATGTGCCGCGAGGCGGTGCCGGCCATCTATGAGCTCGAGCATTTCGGCGTGCCGTTCTCGCGCACCGAGGACGGCAAGATCTACCAGCGGCCGTTCGGCGGGCATATGAAGGAATACGGCAAGGAGCCGGCGATGCGCGCCTGCGCTGCCGCCGACCGCACCGGCCACGCCATCCTGCACACGCTCTACCAGCAGAGCCTGAAGCATGAGGTCGAGTTCTTCGTCGAGTACTTCGCGCTCGACCTGATCATGGACGAGGAAGGCGCCTGCCGCGGTGTGATTGCCTGGTGCCTGGAAGACGGCACGATCCACCGGTTCCGCGCGCAGCAGACGGTGCTGGCCACCGGCGGCTACGGCCGCGCCTACCTCTCCTGCACCTCCGCCCATACCTGCACGGGCGATGGCGGCGGCATGGTTCTGCGCGCCGGCCTGCCGGTCCAGGACATGGAATTCGTGCAGTTCCACCCGACGGGCATTTTCCCCGCCGGGTGCCTGATCACCGAGGGTGCGCGCGGCGAGGGCGGCTACCTGACCAATTCCGAGGGCGAGCGCTTCATGGAGCGCTACGCCCCGACCGCCAAGGACCTCGCCTCGCGCGACGTCGTCTCCCGCTCGATGACCATCGAGATCAACGAGGGCCGGGGCGTGGGGCCGAACAAGGACCACATCCTGCTCCATCTGGAGCATCTCGGCGCCGACATCCTGCATGAGCGCCTGCCCGGCATCTCCGAGACCGCGCGCGTGTTCGCGGGCGTGGACGTGAACAAGGAAGCCATCCCCGTGCTGCCGACCGTGCATTACAACATGGGCGGCATCCCGACGAACTACCGCACGGAAGTGCTGCGCCCCACGGCCTCCAACCCGGATGCGGTCGTGCCCGGCCTGATGGCGGTGGGGGAGGCTGCCTGCGTCTCCGTGCACGGCGCCAACCGGCTCGGCACCAACTCGCTGCTCGACCTTGTGGTGTTCGGCCGTGCCGCCGCGCATCGCGCCGCCGAGATCGTCAAGCCCGGCGCCTCGCAGCCCGCGCTGCCGACCAATGCCGGCGAGGCCTCGCTTGGCCGTTTCGACAAGACCCGCCACGCCAAGGGCGGCACCAAGGTCGCCGATCTGCGCGACACCCTGCAGCGGACGATGCAGGGCCACGCCGCCGTGTTCCGCAACAGCAAGAGCCTCACCGAGGGTGTGCAGAAAATGCAGAAACTCTGGACCGGCCTTGAGGATGTTAGCGTCAGCGACCGCTCGCTGATCTGGAATTCCGACCTGGTCGAGGCGCTCGAGCTCGACAACCTGATGGGCAACGCGATGACCACCATGGTCTCGGCCGAAGCCCGCAAGGAGAGCCGCGGCGCACAGGCGCATGACGACTACCCGGACCGCGATGACGCCGAGTGGATGAAGCACACCATCAGCTATTGCGACGAGAAGGGCGGGGTCAAACTCGAGTACCGGGACGTGAAGATGCAGACCATGACCAACGAGGTTTCGGTCTTCCCGCCCAAAAAACGGGTTTACTAACAAGAAGTAAGTTGCGGCGCCGCAACGGGGGCGCCGCCCATATTTGAGGATTGAAGATGGTCGAATTCACGCTGCCCAAAAATTCGAAGATCGGCAAAGGCAAGACCTACCCGGCGCCGGAAGGTGCCAAGCGCGTCAAGGAATTCAAGATCTATCGCTGGAACCCCGAGGATGGCAAAAACCCGGTGGTCGACAGCTTCCATATCGACCTCGACGCCTGCGGCCCGATGGTGCTGGACGCCATCATCAAGATCAAGAACGAGATCGACGCGTCGCTGACCTTCCGTCGTTCCTGCCGCGAGGGCATCTGCGGCTCCTGCGCCATGAACATCGACGGCACCAACACGCTCGCCTGTCTGAAACCGATCGACGACGTGAAGGGCGCGGTCGCGATCAACCCGCTGCCGCATATGGCAGTCGTGAAGGATCTCGTGCCGGATCTGAGCCAGGCCTATGCGCAATATCGCTCGGTCGAGCCATGGCTGCAGGCCGAAACGCCGCCGCCGCCCGACGGCGAGCGCCTGCAGAGCCGCGAGGAGCGCGCTGAGATCGACGGGCTGTGGGAGTGCATTCTGTGCTTCTGCTGCACAAC
>Ga0116230_10002468_pt1 | contig 17802 bp, 11 predicted proteins | sample S1TSphfallax_3_FD_88678 | JGI IMG/M metagenome (GOLD analysis project Ga0116230, IMG submission 88678) | Host-associated microbial communities from peat moss isolated from Minnesota, USA - S1T2_Fd - Sphagnum fallax MG | ecosystem: Host-associated > Plants > Peat moss > Unclassified | place...
AGCTTGACGCAGGCGGGATAGTTTAGCGCGAGCAAACCGCAGCCCAGGGTGTCCAGCAGGCAGAGCCGCGCCGTTGCCAGCGCCTCCGCGCTCGCGATGCGTTCGGGCGCCAAAACATAGTCGGCGATTTGCTGGAGGAGCGCGTCGGGCTCAGGCCGGTCGGCGCGGTTGAGGGCGGGGGCAGACATACAAGGGCAGGCGACGCGGCGGGCCGACCGCTCAACGGTCGGCGGCTTCGGGGAGGACTCGGGGTTCCGGTCCGATGTAATTCGCCCCCGGCCGGATGATCTTCCCGTCCTGGCGCTGTTCGATCACATGCGCCGCCCAACCGGCCGTGCGCGCGATCAGAAAGAGCGGCGTGAACATCGGCGCCTCGATTCCGAGCATGCGATAGGCGGGGGCGCTGTACCAATCGAGATTCGGAAACATGCCCTTCGCCTGGCCCATGACCTGTTCGATGCGCTCGGCGACCGCAAAGAGGCCCGGGGCGCCGCCGTCGGCACAGAGCCGCCGCGCCAACTCCTTGATGATGGGATTGCGCGGATCGGAACGGGTGTAGACCGGATGGCCAAAGCCGATCACGATCTCCCGCCGCGCGAGGCGGTCCCGAATGTCCGCCTCCGCCGCGTCGGGCGTCGCCTGCCGGAGCATGACCTCCAGCGCCACCTCGTTCGCCCCGCCGTGCTTCGGCCCCCGCAGCGCCCCGATCGCGCCCGTCACCGCCGAATACAAGTCCGACCCCGTGCCGGCGATCACCCGGGCCGTGAAGGTCGAAGCATTGAACTCGTGCTCCGCGTAAAGGATCAGGGATTGATCCAACGCCCGGACGTGGAATTCCGACGGACTCCGGCCGTGCAGCAAACGCAGAAAGTGCCCGGCGATCGTCGGATCCTCCGTCTCGGCTTCGATCCGAAGGCCGCTGCTCGAAAAATGGTGCCAATACAGCAGCATCGACCCGAAGGACGCGATGAGGCGATCGGCGATCGCCCGGGCGCGGTCCGCGTCGTGGGGTGTCGGCTCGGGTTCGAGCGTACCGAGGACTGAACAGCCCGTGCGGAGCACGTCCATCGGATGGGCGGAAGCCGGCAAACGCTCCAGCACCGCCCTGAGGGCCGGGGGGAGGCCGCGGAGCGTCCGCAAGCGCCGCCGATAGGCGTCGAGTTCCGGTCGGGACGGCAGACGTCCATAGATCAGGAGATAGGCCACTTCCTCGTACGTGGCCCGCAGCGCCAGATCCGCGATCGCATAACCGCGGTAGTGCAGCTCGTCCCCGTTGCGGCCGACGGTGCAGATCGCCGTATTGCCCGCCAGTACGCCGGACAGGGCGACCGACTTCTTTCCGCTCGGGGCGGACGGCGCCGGCGCCCCTGCGCTCATGGCGAACCCGGGGCCCCCGGACTCCCGCCCGCCCGCTCCCGTTCCCGGGCAAACAGGGCATCGAGCTTCTGCTCATAGGCCTCATAGCCCAGCACCTGGTAAAGTTCGGCCCGCGTCTGCATCCGACCGGTTATCGCCGCCTGGGAGCCCTGATCGCGAATGGCCGCGTACACTTCCTCGGCCGCCCGGCTCATGGCCCGGAAGGCACCCAGGGGATACAGCGCGAGCCGCACCCCCGCCCGCCCCAGTTCATCCCGGTGGAACAGCGGGGTCCGGCCGAATTCGGTCAGGTTGGCGAGCACCGGCACGGTGCCCAAAGCGGTCGTGAACGCCCGATATTCGTCCAAGGAGGTCAACGCCTCGGCAAAGATCATGTCGGCTCCGGCCGCCACATAGGCTTGCGCCCGGCGAATGGCGGCGGCGAGGCCCTCGCTCGCATGGGCGTCGGTGCGGGCCATCACGACAAAATCGGGGTCCGGACGCGCGTCCACCGCCGCCCGCAGCCGATCGCACATCTCCTCCGCCGCCACCAACTCCTTGCCGGGGCGATGGCCGCAGCGTTTGGCCTGGACCTGATCCTCCAGATGGCAGCCGGCCGCGCCCGCCCGCGTCAGCTCGCGGATGGTGCGCGCAATCATCAGCGCCCCACCCCATCCTGTGTCCGCGTCCACGAGGAGCGGCAGCGGCGTCGCCCGAGTGATCCGGCGCACGTCCTCGCAGACATCGTTCAGGGTCGTCAGGCCGAGATCGGGTAAGCCGAACGAGGCGTTGGCGACTCCGGCGCCGGAGAGATAGAGCGCGCGGAAGCCGGCCTGCTCGGCCAGCAAAGCGCAATACGCGTTGATCGTGCCGACCACCTGCAGGGGCTGTTCCTGGGCCAGCGCCACGCGGAACCGTCGGCCGGCCGAAGGGGAAGGGGAGGGATCAACCATGAAGCACCGGAGCTTTTGCTCGCAGGTTCGGGCGACGGCTTCAAGACTTTGCCGGATCTCACGCCGCATGCGCTCCCCTCCCCTTGGATTGCGGTTGATTGCCGTCGTCAAAATCGCCAAAGGCCTCGCCCTCGCCGGGATTGCCCTGGGTCTGTTCCATCTCGTCCACCGCAATCTGGACCACGTGGCGGAGGATTTCATCCGCTTCGCCAGGATTTCTCCGGAAAACCGGTACGCGCGTCTGGTGCTGGAGCGGGCGGGCCTCGTGCGCCCCGATACGGTGCTCCGCGCCGGGATCGGCTCGGCCCTCTACGCCTTCATTCTCCTCTCCGAGGGGCTGGGCCTTTGGCTCGGCGCCTGGTGGGCGGAGTACCTCGTCGTCATTTCGACCGGACTGTTCGTGCCGCAGGAGATCGCGCTGTGCGCGCGCCACTTCACCTGGACCGAGTTCGCGGTGCTGGCGGTGAACGGGGTCATCCTCACCTACGTCGTGCGGATCGTCTGGGTCCGCACCCGCGAGCGCCGCCGCGCCCACCTGAAATCTCCGATCGATTAGGCGCCCGTCGCCGCGGGCGTCAGACCGCAGCGTCCAAAGGCCGCTACCAGGTCGGCCGGGCGCACGGGTTTCGAGATATAATCGTCCATGCCCGCCTCGAGGCATTTGGCGCGATCGTCCGCCATGGCGTACGCGGTGAGCGCGATGATGGGGATCCGCGGGTTGACGCCGGGCACCGTGCCGGAGCGGATCCGGCGCGTGGTCTCGTAGCCGTCGAGTTCGGGCATCTGGCAGTCCATCAGCACGGCGTCGTAGCGATTGACCGCCAAGCGCTCCAGCGCGACCAGGCCGTCGCCGGCCAGGTCCACCGTATGGCCCAGCCGATCCAACAGCCGCCGCGCCACCGCCTGGTTGACCGGATTATCCTCGACCACCAAGAGGTGCATCCGCGCCGCCGGGGGCGGGTTTGAGCCGGCAGCCGGTCCATCGGACCCGTTCGGGCCCGGGGCAGGCGCAGGGAGGGGGCCGGGCGTTGCGGTCGGGTGGGCCGGCAGCCGAATCGGCGCTCCCGCCATCGCGCGCGCCGCGGCGGCCGGGTCTTCGCGCTCGGGCGGTCGGTGGCGCAGCGAGAGATCGAACCAGAACCGCGAGCCGCGCCCCGGTTCGCTTTCGAAACCGATCGTGCCGCCCATCAGCTCGACGAGCTGGCGCGAGATCGCCAGTCCCAGGCCCGTACCCCCGTAGCGTCGGGTGATCGTGCCGTCCGCCTGGATAAAGGGCCGAAAGAGCTGCGGCTGGGACGCCCGTGGAATGCCCACGCCGGTGTCGGAGACCTCGCACCGGAACGATACGCTTCCATCGCCACCACCCGTCCGGACCAATCGCACCACGACAGTCCCCTGCTCGGTGAATTTGATGGCGTTGCCGACCAGATTCAGCACCACCTGCCGGAGTCGGCCGGGGTCCCCCGTCATCCGACCGTCCAGCTGCGGGTCGAATTCCTCCCGGAGCTCGAGCGACTTTTGCCGCGCCCGCGTCTCCAGCAGACGGAGCAGGTCGGTCACCAACGCCCGGAGGTCGAACTCCGCCAGGTCGATTTGGAGCTTGCCGGCTTCGATCTTCGAAAAATCCAGGATGTCGTTGATGATGCCCAGCAGGGCTTCCGAGCTCTGCTGGATCACGCGGCCCATGTCCCGCTGCTCCGCCGAAAGCGGCGTGTCGAGCAGGAGGCCCGACATCCCGATGATCCCGTTCATGGGCGTGCGAATCTCGTGGCTCACGTTGGCCAGAAATTCCGATTTAAGATGCGAGGCGGCCAGGGCCTCGTCCCGCGCCAGGGCCAGGCTCTGCTGGCTGGCGGCGAGTTCGGCCGTGCGCTCGCGCACCCGCTGTTCCAACACCTCGCGCTGGGCCTTCTGCTCATGGATGTCCGTCGCCGTGCTGACCCAGCGGACAATGCGGCCCGCCCCGTCGCGTTCCGGCCGGACGCGCCACAGCATCCAGCGGTAGGAACCGTCGGAGGCGCGGCGCAGACGCAATTCGGCGCCCCCTTCCTGGCCCGAGCCCATCAAGTCGGCCCAGACGTCGAGGGTCGGCGCCAGATCGTCGGGGTGGAGCACCTGTTCCCAACCGCGCCCCTGCGACTGGGCTTCGCCGAGGCCGGTGTACTCACGCCACTCCCGATTGACCGTTTCGACCGGCCCCTCGGGTTGGTGCGTCCAGACCATCTGCGGCATGGCGTCCGCCAGGAAGCGCAGACTGCGCTCGCGGTCGTGCAACTGGGCGTTCGCCAGCTGGAGATCGTAGGTCCGGTCCGCCACCCGTCGCTCCAGCAGCACCTGATTCGCGTGCAGCAGCTCCTCGGCGCGTCGGCGGGCGGCCGCCGACCGCCGCGCCTGCGCCACTGCCAACCCGACAAGGAGAGCGGCCAGCCCGCTGCCCAACCATTGCGCAGCCCGGGCGTCGCGCTGGACGGTGATACTCATGCGCTCCTGTGCCTCGAGCCGCTGGGCTTCCGTGCGCCTGATCTCGTCGGCCAAGGCCGGCAACGCCTTCATCACGTCGATCGGGCGCGCCCGGAGCAGCGCGGCGGCGGCGGCGAGACCGCCCGTGTCGCGCGCCCGCAGCATCGCCTCCGCCAGCGCGGCCCTCTGCTCCGCCAGGACCCGCAGGCGAGCCAGTCGCGGCGCCTGCTCGGGATCGGCGGGCATCCGCGCGGCCACCACTTCAAGCGCTTGCAGCATCGCCCGGCGATGGGCTTCATTCCGCTCGCGGAAGTCCATCCGTCCCGTCAGTGCGTAACCCCGGGCGGTCTCCTCGACGATCGAAACCTCGCCCGTGAAACGGACGATGTTCTCGTTCAGCTCGTGGGCGCGCACCACGCCCGCGTTGATCGCGATGAGATCATGGGTGTTCTGGAATGCGACGAGGCCGATGGCGAGCAGCAGACCGAAGGCCGCGGCGAGCATCGACAGCGAGGCGGATTCCGGGCCGTGCGTTTCCCGCTCGGAGCCGCCGAGGATCGCCGCCGCGACGATCAGCACCACCATCCCGGTCGGCAACGGTATGCCGCGATAGCCGACGGGGGAGCCTGAAACGACCAACGTCGCGAGATAATTGAGCAGCGACGAAATGGCGAATCCGGCCACGCCCCCTCCGAGGATCGGCATGAGCCACCGCCAGCGCGCGCCCGAGGCGGTGGCCGCCAGCGCGAAACCGCCCAGGGCCAAAGCGATGGCGCCATTCGGGGTCGTCGGCACGCGGTCCAGCGCCGGGACCGTCGCACCGTACCGGTAGAACCACAGATCGAACCAATGGGGCCTGCCGTGCAATACGTCCCCCAAGGCGCGCAGCGCTCCCAGCGCGACCAGGGAGGCGATGAGCAGCGCGCACCGGCGCCAGCCTGCGGCCAGAGCCAGCAGACAGCAGCCGAGCAACACCGTAGCCAGGGCCGAACTCGGCATCATCCGCGCGCCGCCCGACGCAAACGTCGTCAACAAAGGCAGGTCGAAGATCCAGCCAAGCCATACCGCCGCAGCGATCGCGAGCGCCGCGACACCCATGAGACGCAACCGAAAGACCTTCGCCGGACCTTCCCGAAACATCATCAGGTGAACATACTCACCGCCTGACGCTGCCAGAGCCAGAAAGAATCACTATTTCAGGCCGCCCGTCCCGCGGTCGGGCTCGCCATCGCCCGTCGAATCAGCACCGTAAGGCCGGTTGGCGGTCCATGGACCTGCCGCCCCGCTCCCCGGCGGGACGCCCACCTTCGCCCACCCGTGCCCTTTTCCGCCGGAATCATCCCGTTCCTCGCCTCGGTCTCAGCCGGGATCCCGCCGTTCCTCGCCGCCACCCTGCGCCGCCGGACGTACGCCCCGGGCCGACGCCTGCGGCGGGTGGGGGCCCTGGCCGCGGTCGCCGTCGCCGGACTGCCCCTCAGGATCGTCGGACAGACCCCGGCCTGGGATTCGCCGGCGGTAGCCCAACGGGTCGAAGCGCTGCTTGCCCAGATGACCCTCGCGGACAAGGTCGGCCAGCTCAATCAGATCTCCCTCGGGGATCTGACGGGTCCGGGGGCGCCCCTTCCAGCCCAGGGCGATCTCATCGCACGCGGCGGCGTCGGCGCGATCTTCAATGTGACCCGCGCCCCGTCGATCAATGCCTACCAGCGTGAGGCGGTCGTCGCGGCGCCCCGGCACATCCCACTCCTGTTCGGCCAGGACGTCATCCACGGCTTCCGCACCTTGTTTCCCATTCCCCTCGGACTCTCGGCGACGTGGGACCCTACGCTGGTCGAAGCCACCGCCCGATTTGCCGCCCGGGAAGCCGCCCGCCGCGGCATCCGGTGGACGTTCTCGCCCATGGTGGACATCGCCCGGGACCCGCGCTGGGGCCGGATGGCGGAAGGCGCCGGCGAGGATCCCTACCTCGGATCGATGCTAGCCCGGGCCTACGTGCGGGGCTACCAGGGCTCGGATCTGGCCGATTCCACTTCGGTCCTGGCCTGCGCGAAGCATTTCGTCGGCTATGGCGCGGCCGAGGGCGGGCGGGAGTACAACACCACCGAAATCTCGGAGCGAACGCTCCGCGAGGTGTACCTGGCGCCGTTCCAGGCCGCCGTCGAGGCGGGCGCGGGCACGATCATGTCCGCGTTCAATGCGCTCGACGGCGTGCCCGCGAGCGCCAATCGGTTCACCCTGACCACCGTGCTCCGGGACGAATGGGGCTTCCGCGGTCTGGTCGACAGCGACTGGACTTCGGTGCGCGAATTGATGCTCCATGGCATCGCCGATGACGAGGCCACCGCGGCCCGCAAAGCCTTTCTGGCCGGGGTGGACGTCGACATGCAAAGCGGCCTGTACGCCGCGCATCTCGCGGATCTCGTGCGCTCCGGCGACGTGCCCGTCGCCCGGCTGGACGAAGCCGTCCGCCGGGTCCTGCGGTTGAAGTTCGCCCTCGGCCTGTTCGAGCACCCCTACGTCGACGAAGCGGCCGCGGCCGCCGCCACCGTGAACGCCGATGGCATTGCGCTGGCCCGCCGAGCGGCGGAAGCCTCGTGCGTCCTGCTGGAAAATCGGCCGACCCGCGCCTCGGTGCCCGCCTCCCTGCTCCCGCTGGCCGACCACGCGGTCCGGCGAATCGCCCTGATCGGACCGCTGGCGGACAGCGCCGAGGACATGCTCGGCTCGTGGCCGGGACTGGCCGACGCCGTCGACGTCGTGACCCTGCGCCAAGCCCTGGCCGACCGGGCGGCGCACACCGGTTTCCGCCTGGATTACACACAGGGAACCGGCGTGGCCGGCACCTCGGAGGCCGGTTTCGCCGCCGCCATCGCCGCCGCCCGGGCCGCGGACGTGGTCGTGCTCGCCCTGGGGGAGACGGGCCGCAGCTCCGGCGAAGCGGCGTCCCGCGCCCATCTTGACCTGCCCGGCAACCAGGAGGCGCTGCTGGAGGCGGTGGTGGCCGCCGGTCGTCCCGTCGTCCTCATCGTCTTCAGCGGCCGCCCGCTGGCCCTGAACTGGGCCTCGGCCCACGTCCAGGCCCTGGTCTTCGCCTGGTTCCCCGGGCTCCAGGCCGGCCCGGCCCTCACCCGCCTCCTTTTCGGCGACGCCGCACCCTCGGGCCGGCTGACCGTCACCGTGCCCCGCTCCGTGGGCCAGATCCCGCTGTATTACAACGCGCTCAATACGGGGCGGCCGCGGCAGGATCCCATCGGCTTCGGTCGCCGCGCGCCCGATGCCTATTACGTCACCGGCTACATCGACGAACCGGTCACGCCCCTTTATCCGTTCGGCGCGGGCCTGACCTACACGAGCTTTCGGTACGGCGCCGTCAGCGTCCAGCCGGCGCAACTGAGCGCGGCGGCGATCCAGGCGGGGCAGGCGCACTTCACGGTCGCGGCGGAGGTCCGGAACACCGGTGCCCGGCCCGGCGTCGAAACCGTCCAACTTTACCTGCGTTGGCGCGGCACCAGCGTGGCGCGACCCGTGCACGAGCTCAAGGGCTGGCGGAAAGTGGCGCTCGCCCCGGGCGAAGGGCGCCGCGTGGAATTCACGCTCGGCCGGGACGAGCTGGCCTTCTGGAATCTGGCGATGCGGCACGCGGTGGAGCCGGGTTCTCTCTCCTTCTGGATTGCGCCGGATTCAGCCTCCGGGCAGCCCGGCGCAGCCGCCGTCACTCCGTAACCGGATCCGCCACGTCCTCCGCCGGGACCGTGAAGAAGAAGGCCGCGCCCTCGTGCTTGACGGCCTCGGCCCAGATCTGTCCCCCGTGGCGCTCGATGATCGTGCGGGCGGTGGCGAGTCCCACCCCCGTGCCCTCGAATTCGTGGGCGTGGTGCAGCCGTGAAAAGACTCCGAAGAGCCGGTCGGCGTCGCGCATGTCGAACCCGACTCCGTTGTCGCGGACACAGTAGATCGGCGTCCCTTCGCCCGCCTCGGCCGCGGCGGTCACCGTGATGACCGCGACCTCCCGCGGCCGCGTATACTTGATCGCGTTCGCCAGCAGATTCACGACGACCCGGCGCAACAGGGCCGGATCGCCGTCGGCCACCGGGAGCGCCGCGACCTGAAATTCGATCCGCCGATCCCGGCGTTCGGGCGCGAGCTCCTCGAACGCCTCCCGAAACATCCGCTCCAACTCGACGCGCTGCCGCCGGACCGGCTGCCGTCCGAGCCGGGCAAAGGCCAGGAGGTCGCTGATCATCTGGCTCATTTCGCCGGCGCCCGTGTGGATCAGGTCGATCAGATGGCGGACTTCGGGCGACAACGCCTGCGCATGATAATCGCGCAGGATCTCCGCGAAGCCCGCGATCGCCCGCAGGGGGGTGCGGAGATCGTGCGAGACGGAAGAGGTGAAGGCTTCCAGCTCGCCATTGGCCCGTTCGAGTTCCGCCGTCCGGGCCCGCACGCGCTGCTCGAGCTCCAGATTCCTGACCCGCAGCCGCCGAATGGTGAGCGCCCGCTCCAAGGCCGGGAGCAGCGCGCTCAACTTGAACGGCTTGAGCACATAGTCGATCGCGCCGATCTTCATCGCCTCGACCGCCGTCGGGACCGAGCCGTGGCCGGTCATCAGGATCGCGGCGAGTTGGGCATCCTCCGCGAGCGCGAGCCGCAGCACGGCGATGCCGTCCATCTCCGGCATCATCAGGTCGACCATGAGGAGATCGAAGGGGGTTTCGCGCAAGGCCGCCATCGCCTCCGCCCCCGACGTCACGCCCACGACTTCATACCCTTCGTCCTGGAGGGTGCGGCGCAACGCTCCCATGAGGGGCGCTTCGTCGTCGACGACGAGCAGCCGGGCGAGCGGCGCGGCGGGCGGGGAGGACGAGGGCGCGGAAATTTTCACGATCGGCGGGGCCGAACCAGATTCAAGACTTCGCGCAATTCGCGCAACCGCGGAGGCTTGTTCAACACCCGATCCACGCACGCCGGCGCATCCCCCTCGGGCGCCACCCCCTGCCCCCACCCCGTCAACAGGAACACGGGGGTCTCGGGCGAAGCGGCCTTGACCGCGGCGGCCAGCCGGAAGCCGTCCACCTCGGGCATGCCCAGATCGGTGAGCACCGCATTGAAGGGCCGCCCCTCCGTCCGCGCCGCGTGAAAGGCGGCCAGCCCCGCCCGGCCGCCGGCGGCGGCGAAGACCTCATGGCCATCGTCCGCCAGCGTCTGGCGCAGCGACGCGAGCAGGGCCGGATCGTCGTCGACGAGCAGCAGCTGCAACGGCGCCGCCCGCGGGGGCAGCTCCACGGCCTCGGCGAGCGGCTGCACCACGGCGGGCGGCAAGGGGAAAAGGAGGCGCAGCGTGGTGCCGCGGCCGACCGCGCTTTCTATTTCAATCAAGGCGCCGTGGCGCTGGACGGTGCCATAGACCATGGCGAGGCCCAGGCCGGTGCCGCGCTCGCCTTTGGTGGTAAAGAAAGGCTCGAGACACCGGCGGGCGGTCTCGGCATCCATCCCGACCCCCGTGTCGCTCACTTCGATGACGACCCGGCCGGCCGCTGCGGCTTCGGCGGGCGCCCGCGCACCGGGTTCAACGCGGGTGCGCAGCGTGATCACCCCGCCCTCGGGCATCGCATCGATGGCATTGAAGATGAGGTTGATGAGCGCCTCGCGGATTTCGCTGTCGACGCCCATGATGACGGGCAGGACCGGCGCCAATTCCCGCTTGAGGCTGATCACCACCCCGCGCTGCAGGGACATATCGCCCCATCGGGCGCGGGTCAGATCGGCCACCTGCTCCGCGACCTGGTTCAGGCTGACCGGGGCCAGGGTGAGCTGCGGTTCGCGCTGGCGGTAGAACTCCCGCAGCCGGCTCACGGTCTGCGCCACGTCCTCGATTGCGCGCTGGACCATGCCGAGGTATTCGCGCGTTCGGTGGCTGAGCGCCGGTTCCCGCTCCAACAGCGATTCCACCAGAATGAAGGCGGGCGAAATCGCGTTATTGATGTCGTGGGCGATGCCGCTCGCCATCTGACCGACGGCGCGGAGCCGCTCCTGCTGCATGATCGTCTGCTGGGTCTGGCGGAGATCGTCGTAGGCCTGCTGCAGGGCGAGATTCTGCGCCTGGATCCGTTCGAGCATGTGGTTGAACGCATCGGTCAGCACCCCGAGCTCGTCCTCGCCCAGCTTCCGCGCGCGCACCGAGTAATTGCCCTGTTCGGAGACCGCCGTGGCCGTCTCCACCAGCGCGAGGATGGGCCGGGAGATCTGCTGCTGCAGTTGCCGGGAGAGGATGTAGGCCGCGAGCGAGGAAATGCCCACCACGATGAGCGCGATGCCGCCGTAGAGCCGCAGCCGTTCGTACATCGCCCCCATGTCGGAGCGGAGATAAAGCGTCCCCAGCCGCTGGCTGCCGCGCACCTGCACCACGGGGACAAACCCCTCGAGGTAGCCGCCCACGAACCGGTAGCCGTCGCGGCCCGGGGCGGCCTGAAATCCACCGGCGGGCGCCGTCGCGGGGTACCGCGAGAACAGCCGGCCCATCCGGTCGTAGAGGCAGGCCGCGACGATGTGGCGCTCGGCTTTGACCGCGGCGAGGATTTCCGTCGCGTCGTCCTCGTTGTCGAAGGCCAGCGCCGCAGTGCTGTTGGCGGCCACGATCTCCCCGAGCGTCGCAAGCTGCCGGATCGCGGTCTGGCGAAAGGTGAGAAATTCGTAGGAAAGGAAGCCCGCGCACGTGACGAGGAGGACCACCCCGCTGGTCCCGAGGATCATGGTCATCAGCCGTTGCCGGATGGGGGTGGATGAGCTCATCGCCGTCAGTCGCGATCGTTATCCGCGGTGGTGATGGTCGCGGGCCGCAGCAGCTTGGAGCTGATGGTCAGTCCGACGGCGCGGGCCGCCTCCACGTTGATGCGGAGGCGGATCTTGTGATTTTCAGTGATAAACCGCAGGATGCCGCCCTCGCGGATGAAGCCGTCGGCCTCGCCGACGGTCAGAATGCTCCGGCCCCGGAGGCTGGCGAGGATCGAAGCGACCGCGCTGTCCTCGGAGCGGCTGATGAAGAGAATATGACACCCGGTGAGATCGTCGCCGCGGTGGTAGCGCCGGACCACGAGCGGGCGATCGCCGATGCGCTCGCCGCGCACGGCCTCATCCAGGTAGTTGCCGAACGGATCCTCGCCCACCACCCCGATGACGAGGGGAGAGCGGGCGTCGCGAAACGCGCTCGGCGGCCATTCGACAAATTGCGCGAAATTGAAGAGAAACACGGCCTTGATCTGGTACTCGATCGAAGGCGTGGCCGCGGCCGCCGCGGCGGTGAGTGCAAGGCCGAGCAGAGCCCCGGCGAACCATCGCGCCAGGCGGCGGCACCGCAGGCCCCGCGCGGGACTCAGTAGTGCCATGACGTCTTGCCGTAGACCGAGCGCGGAATGTCGCGCCGGGAATTCGGGGGGTTGAATTCCGCATGGTCCTTCTGGAGCAGATTCTGGCCGTTGAGCGACACCTCCCAACCGGGGGCGAAGCGCCAGGCGAGGCGCAGATCCAGCTCGGTATAGCCGGGCACGTCCTGATAGGCGATCGGCGCGACATAGCGCGCGGTGGCGTCCAGATCCCAGTCGGCGGTCAGATTCCACAGCGACCGCAGCGAGGCCTGATGATTGGGATCGCTCGCGATGCTGCGGCTGCTCGAGCGATCCGGGCTGCCGGGTTGGGCCTGGCTGTGCACCCGCATCTCGGTGTAGCCGCCGTGCAGGCGCCACCACCCCGTGAGGCGCCAGTCGGCGGTCAGCTCGGCGCCGGTCGAATAACCCTCCAGGCCGCTGCTGATCTGCACGGGGTAGGCGGCGGGGGGATCGAGCGGCTGCAACCCGCGCAGGTCTTCATAATCGTTGTAATAGCTCGCGAGAGAGAACGCGAGCTGCGGGGTGACCTGGATGCGGTAGCCCAATTCGTAGGCGACCAGTTCCTCCGAAGACACATCCGGGCCGCCCGCGATGCGATAGGGCGGCGTCGCCGGAGAATAGAGGTCCGTGTCGATGCGCGACGGGGTGCGGACGGCCCGCGAGACCGCCGTCCAGATGGTCTCGATGTTGTCCGGCGTCCAGGCGAGCCGTCCGCTCGGCTCGAGTTCCCAACCGGTGAAATAGACGTGCTCCAGCTTGGTGCCGACCGTCAGGTGCAGCCGGTCCGGGATGAGCGCGATCTTGTCCTGGCCGAACAGATTGAACGAATTCAGCCCGATGTGGGGCGGCAGGAACGCCTGCGACGGGGTGTTCGTGATGTTGTCGTCCTGGAGCCGGTACCCGGTGCCCCAGACGACAGCGTTGGCGCGGCCCACCGGCAGCCGATATTGGAAATCCACATCGTAGGTATCCAGGGTTTCGCCGAAGGAATCGGGGATCAGGCGATACGTGCGATCGTAGTAGATCTGGAGTTGGAAATCGGAATTCTCGGCGAGCGGGTGCGACCACCGGGTGAGGAGATTCGCGCCATTCATGCGCACGTCGGAAAGGCCGCCCGTCGTGACCGCCCCGTCGTAGGTGTCGCCCTGCACCGTGACGTGATTGCCCTGGGCCGCGTCCCAATCGAGCCGAAACCCGCCCTGGCCAATGTGCCAGGCGTCGCTGGCGCTCTCGTCCCCGTTGGGCACGTCGGAGTCGCCCCGGTCGGAATATTTGCCGTAGATCCGGTAATAGACCCCCGGCGCCAGTTCGCCGCCATAGCGCGCCTCGCCGGAATAGAGCAGCGACGAGCCCGCTTCGGCGACGAACAGGCCGCCCTGCGTGTCCTCGGCGCTCTTGGTGGTGATGTTGATCACCCCGTTGACGGCGTTGGCCCCCCATTGGGTCGCGCCGGGTCCGCTGATCACCTCGATCCGGTCCAGATCCGCCAGCATCGTGTCCTGGACATCCCAATACACACCGGCGTAGAGGGGGGTGTAGACCGTGCGGCCGTCGATCAGCACGAGCATCTTGTCGGCGAACACATTGTTGAAGCCGCGCGCGGTGATGGCCCATTGGCGTGAATCGATCTGCGCCACCTCGAGATTCGACGCCAGCCGCAGGGCCTCGGGAATGCTGGTGGCGGCGGACTGCTGGATGTCGGCGGCGGTGACGACCTGGATGGCGGAGGCCGCCTCGGACAGCTTTTCCGGGCTCTTGGACACCGAGGTGACTTCGACGTCCATGAGCTGCTCCACGGTCAGGCTCTTGAGCGCCTGGGTGGTCGGGGCCGACGGATCGGCCGGCGCATTCGCCTGGCCGCGCACCGGCCCGACCCAGGCCAGACCCGCCCAAACCAGCAGCGATAACGCGACCGGGCGGCGGGATCGGAACCTCCGGCGGCGAGGATGGCGCATGGTGGGCGGTGCCGAATCCGAACGGTTCAGGCCCAAAGGGCAAATCTTATCAGGCCGGGGGACGGCGGCTGACCCCGACCGGACGCGACCGCTCCTGGCGCTGCGGCCGTAACGTGGTAAGGAAGTAGTCCGTTGCGCCCGCCGCCCCGGCCGGCGCATCCTCGCCCTACCCCTGCCCCGATGTACGCCCTTGCACCCACCCTGCTGGTCCTCGGCGGCTATGGCGCCACCCTGGTGGGGCTCGGCGTGGCCTTCGCCCGCTCGGGCGTATCCACCGCGTCGGTGTTTCGCGCCGACAATGCGGTCCCGTGGTGGATGGCCGGACTGTCCCAGTTCATGGCGAGCCACTCGGCCTATCTGTTCGTGATCGTCAGCGGCATGATCTACACGCACGGCCGCTTCGGCCTGCTGTGGTTCGCCCTGCTGTATCCGGTGGTCATGGCGGCGGGGACCTGGTGTTTTGCCCGACGCTGGCACCGCAGCGGGGTCGGCACCCCGGTCGAATACCTGGAGCGCCGGTTCGGCCCGGGCGTTCGTCAGGCGTATGCCTGGATCGGGCTGCTCGTGCGTCCGCTGAGCAACGGGGTGCGCATGGCCGCCTTCGGGGTCATCATGGCCGCGATGCTCGGTCTCGATCCGAAGGCCGGACTGTGGCTGGGATGGCCGGCGCCCATCTGGATCTCAGTCGCCGGTATGGCCCTCGTGGTCACGTACACCCTGCTCGGAGGACTGATGGGCGCGGTGGTGGCGGACGTGGTGCAGTTCGTCATCTTCGAAACGGCCCTGGTGACCCTGTTCGGCCTGAGCTGGCACAAGCTGGGCGATGCCAGCCTGCCCCATTCCGCCCTGCCCGCCGGCTTCTTCCGCCTGCCGGCGCCGGGCGACCCGCTCTGGCTGTGGCTGGGCGGCTGGCTCATTCTGCAATTCGCTGATGTGAGTGCGGTCCAGTGGGGTTTGATCACGCGCTTCCTCTGCACCCGCAGCGCGGGCGACGCCCGCAAGGTCGGGTTCATGTGCGCGTTGCTGTACCTGCCGCTCCTCGGCCTCTGCACGCTGCCGATCGTCGCCGCCCGCATCCTGCTGCCGGCGATCCAGCCGGAATCCGCCTTCGGTGCGATCGCCCGGCTGCTGCTGCCGCCCGGGCTGCTCGCCCTCATGATCGCCGCACTCTTTTCCGCCACCCTCGCCACCCTGAGCGCCGAACTCAACACCCTCTCCGGCGTACTCACCCTCGATCTCTACCAGCGGCGCTGGCGGCCCGGAGCGGCGGAGTCGACGCTGGTCGCCGTCGGGCGCTGGACCACGGCGATCCTCGGCGCGGCCATCGCGCTGATTTCGATGGTCGTGCTCGGGGGTGCGTCCACCGTCTTGCGGGCCACCCAGGAGATTTCTTCGCTGATCATGGTGCCGCTCGCGGTGCCGCTGTTGGGCGGCCTGTTTTCGAGCCGCCCCTCGCAGCCTGCGGTCATCCTCGCCATCGGGGGAGGAATCCTGACGTCGATGGTGATCCGGGGTCTCGGTGCGCATGCGGCGTGGGGCGATCTGACCATGGTGCTCGTGCAAAATGGGGGCGCGGCGGTGGTCAGCCTGACGGCCTTCCTCTTCGGGGGTGCCCTCTTCCCCGTCAGCCCCGTCCAACGGGCGCAAGCCGCGGCGTTTCTCGCCCAGGTGAGCGGATCCGCGCCCGAAGCCAGTCGGCCACCCGCGCGGTTCCCCGCCCCGGTGCCGCTGATCGGCGCCGGGATCCTGGCGATGGCGCTGGTGCAGGCGGGTACCCTGCTGTTCCCCGGCGGCTTCGACCTTTGGACGCTCGGAGCGGCGGGGCTGCTGGCCCTGCTCGGCGGAACCCTGCTCGCCACCGGGCGCACGCCGCCGCCGCTCGCGGCCGAAATCTAACCCCCCTACCACGCCATGAGCCAAGACGGCATGAAGCACCTGCCCACCGGTCGACGCGAAGCCGTCGTCGGCCCCGACGAATTTCCCTTTGCGGCCGCCTTTCTCGACCATGGCCACATCTACGCCATGTGCCGCGGGCTGATCGACGCCGGGGCGCGCCTCGACTGGGTCTATGACCCGGATCCGGCCAAGGTGCAGGCTTTCTGCGCCGTGTACCCGCGGGCGCGCGTGGCGGCGAGTTTTGATCAGATTCTCCAGGACCCGGCGATTCGACTGGTGGCCGCAGCGGGCATCCCCTGCACGCGCGGGGCGACGGGGTGCATCGCGATGGCGGCGGGCAAGGACTATTTCTGCGACAAGTCGCCGTTCACCGAATTCGTCCAGCTCGAGGACGCGCGGCGGATGGTCGCACAAACGGGCCGGAAATTCGCCGTGTACTACAGCGAACGGCTGCACGTCGAATGCGCCGTCCGCGCCGGGGAGCTGGTCAAAGCCGGCGCGGTGGGCCAGGTGGTGCAGGTCCTCGGACTCGGACCCCACCGGCTGAACAAGGCCGCCCGGCCCGAATGGTTTTTCCAGAAACGGTGCTACGGCGGAATTCTCTGCGACATCGGCAGTCACCAGTTCGAGCAGTTCCTGTTCTATACGGGCGCGACCGACGCGACGGTGACTCACGCCGCGGTGCGCAATGTCGCCAATCCCGACCGCCCGGGGCTGGAGGATTTTGGGGAAGCGGTCCTGCGCGGCGACAACGGCGCCTCCAATTACATTCGCGTCGACTGGCTCACGCCGGATGGACTGCGCACCTGGGGCGACGGCCGCACCGTCATCCTCGGCACGGAGGGGTACATCGAACTGCGCAAATACGTCGACCTGGCGCAGGCGGCGACGGGCGATCACCTGTTGCTGGCCGATCGCCAGGGCGAGCGCCGCTTCGAGCTCAACGGCCAGGTTGGCTTCCCTTTCTTCGGCGAGCTGATCCTCGACTGCCTCCACCGGACGGAGAAGGCGATGACCCAGGCGCACACCTTCAAGGCTGCGGAGCTCTGCCTGCGCGCGCAGGCGGCCGCCGACGCCAACCCCTAGATCATGGCTACCGTACGACTCGGCATTATCGGTCTGGGCAACATGGGGCGAACGCACGCCCGCAATGTGCTGGAGGGCCGGATCCCGCGACTGAAACTGACCGCGGTGGCGGACACGGACCCGCAGCAACGCGCCCGTTTCCCCGGGGTCACGGGCTTCGCCGATGCGGAGAGCCTGATCGCGTCGGGCCAGGTCGATGCGGTGTTGATCGCCACGCCGCATTACCATCATACCCCGGCAGGGGTGGCGGCGCTGCGGGCCGGCCTGCACGTGCTGATGGAGAAGCCCATTTCCGTCCACCTCGCCGACGCCCATCGGCTGCTCGCCGCGCACACGAACCCCCGGCAGGTCTTCGCCGCGATGTTGAATCAGCGCACCGACCCCGCCTACCGGAAGCTGCATCGCCTGATCAACGACGGCAGCCTGGGCCCGATCCGCCGCGTCAACTGGATCGTCACAAATTGGTTTCGGACCAATGCCTACTATGCTTCGAGCGGCTGGCGGGCGACCTGGCAAGGCGAGGGCGGGGGCGTTCTCCTCAACCAAAGTCCGCACAATCTGGACCTTTTCCAGTGGTTGTTCGGCCTGCCGACCCGCGTGCGCGGCTTCTGCCAGTTCGGACGTTACCATCCCATTGAAGTCGAGGACGACGTGACCGCCTACCTGGAGCTGCCCGGCGGCGCCAACGGCGTCTTCATCACCTCGACCGGG
>Ga0116230_10002471_pt1 | contig 17791 bp, 9 predicted proteins | sample S1TSphfallax_3_FD_88678 | JGI IMG/M metagenome (GOLD analysis project Ga0116230, IMG submission 88678) | Host-associated microbial communities from peat moss isolated from Minnesota, USA - S1T2_Fd - Sphagnum fallax MG | ecosystem: Host-associated > Plants > Peat moss > Unclassified | place: USA...
TGATCAGGGCAAGACCTTCCTTGGGACCCAGCACCACTGGTGAGAGCCCGGCGTGCCAAAGCGCTTCGCGGCCCGGCATTTTCCGGCCCGCAAAAAATGCCTCGCCTTCCCCGATCATCACCGCCGCCAGGTGCGCCAGCGGTGCCAGATCGCCGGATGCTCCGACCGATCCCTTCTCGGGAATCAGCGGGATGACGCCGTGCTCCAGCATCGCTTCGAGCAGATGAACAATCTCCAGGCGCACGCCCGATGCGCCGCGGCCAAGCGAAATCAGTTTCAACGACAGGATCAGCCGGACAACATGTTCCGCCAGTGGCGCGCCGGTGCCGCAGCAATGCGAGAGAATCAGATTCCGCTGCAGTTTCGCCAGATCGGCTGGGGCGATGCGGATGGTCGAGAGTTTGCCGAACCCGGTGTTGATGCCGTAAACGGCCTGGTCACCCCCGGCGATTTCGACGATCCGCAAGGATGCTTTTTCCATAGCGGGATGAAAAGCGGGATCGATCCGCGCGGGCTCGCCGGTCCAATGGATTTGCTCCAGGGTGGACAAAGCAACCCTGCCGGGGCAAAGCGTCAGCATCCGCTCGCAACCTTTCCGTGAAAGATCCGCGCGTGCAGCGGATTCAAACCCATGCGATAGACCAGCTCGGCTGGCCGGTCAATGTTCCAGATCGCCAGGTCGGCGAATTTGCCCGCTTCGAGCGTGCCGATGTCATTGCCGCGACCCAGCGCTTTCGCCGCCCAGCGCGTGACACCGATCAGGCATTCATCCACCGTCAGGCCAAAAAGCGTGGCACCCATGTTCATCGCCAGCAGCAGCGATGTCAGCGGCGAAGTGCCGGGATTGCAGTCGGTGCCGATCGCGATCGGGACCCGGTATTTCCGCAGCAAATCGACCGGCGGTTTCCTGGTGTCTTGAAGAAAATAAAACGCGCCCGGCAGAAGCACCGCCGTGGTGCCCGCGCGGGCCATCGCGGTAATCCCCGCTTCATCGCTGTGTTCCAGATGGTCGGCCGACAACGCCCCACACTCAGCCGCCAACACAGCTGCGTGCTGATTGGATAACTGATCGGCGTGCAGTTTCACCGGCAGCCCCATCTTCAGCGCAGCGGTGAATACAGTCCGAATCTCATCGGGTGAAAATGCAATCGTCTCACAGAACCCATCCACCGCATCGGCCAGCTTTTGTTCGGCAATCGCAGGCAGCATCTGCTCGGTAATGAGTTGGAGATACTCCGCGCGATTTGATTTCGCTTCCGCCGGGATCGTGTGAGCACCGAGGAAGCTCGTCACCACGGTTACCTCGCGATGCCGTCCCAATTCCCGGGCAACACGCAGCGACTTGATCTCGTTCGCCAGATCGAGTCCATAGCCCGATTTGATTTCGATCGTGGTGACGCCCTCGGCCAGCAGTGCGTCCAATCGCGGCAGCGATTGCCGCAGCAGCGATTCCTCGCTGGTTTCCCGCAGTGCTTTCACCGACGAAGCGATCCCCCCGCCAGCCCGGGCGATTTGTTCATAGGTCGCTCCGGCGAGCCGCATTTCAAATTCCACCGAGCGATCGCCGGCATGAACCAGATGGGTATGGCAATCGATCAAGCCCGGTGTGATCCAGCGGCCCTGGCAATCGATTGCATCTGCTGTCATCGCAAGATCGGCTGGCAAGCGCGCCTGCGGACCCGCGTAGGTGATTCGATCACCGGAGATCGCAAGCGCGCCCTCGACGATTTCACCGATCCCGCCGGTCGCGGGATTCATCGTCGCCAGCCGGGCATTGCGATAGAGCCGATTCTGCACAACGCAGAAAGTATCATGGGCGTCCCGCCCATGGAAATCTGCCATGGGCCGGGCACCCATGCTACATTGAGCCGATGGCCAGCATTCACGCGGAATCTGCTTTGTTAGCCGACGGATGGGCGACGAGGGTGCGGCTGGCAATTGAGCACGGCCAGATCGTCTCGATCGATGTTGGAGTCGATCCCGCGCCCGGCGATGAGCCAGTGAGCGTGCTGGTCCCGGGGATGCCGAATGTTCACAGCCATGCGTTTCAGCGCGGCATGGCGGGACTGGCCGAGGTGCGCGGACCGGCGGACGATAATTTCTGGAGCTGGCGGCAGCAGATGTACCGGTTCGCGCTGTCGATGACACCGGACCAGATGCAGGCGATTGCCGCCCAGCTTTATGTGGAAATGCTGGAAGCGGGTTTCTGCCGGGTGGGCGAGTTTCATTACCTGCATCACGATCGCGATGGCCGGCCTTATGGGAACATCGCGGAGATGGCCGGGCGGATCGCCGCCGCAGCGGGGGAGACTGGCATCGGCCTGACGCTTCTGCCGGTGTTTTATGCTCATTCCACGTTCGGCGGGGCGGCTCCAGGCCGGGGGCAACGGCGGTTTATCTGCGACCTTGATGGCTTTGGAAAGATTGTCGACCGCTGCCGGGATGCGGTGCGACATCTGCCGGATGGGATCGTGGGGATTGCGCCGCACAGCCTCCGGGCGGTGACGCCTGAAGAATTGAAAGCCGTCATCGCGATGCTGCCCGCGGGGCCGATCCACATTCACGCCGCCGAGCAGGTCAAGGAAGTAGACGACTGCATCGCCTGGTCCGGCGCACGCCCGGTGCGGTGGCTGCTGGATCACGCGGCCATCGACAGCCGATGGTGTCTGATCCATGCAACGCACCTGGATGAGGGGGAGATTGCCGGGCTGGCCCGCAGCGCCGCGATCGCGGGACTTTGTCCGATCACCGAGGCCAACTTGGGCGATGGTATTTTTCCAGCGGTGGAATTTCTCGCCCGCGGTGGTCGATTTGGCATCGGCACCGACTCGAATATCCAGATTGGCGTGGGGGCGGAGTTGCGGCAATTGGAGTATGGACAACGCCTTGCTCACAAAGCCAGAAACTTAATTGCCCGGCCACAGGGTTCCACCGGCAGAGCCTTGTTCGACCATGCGCTGGCCGGCGGTGGCGCGGCATTGCATGCACAAACCGGGATGGCGGCAGGGAACCCGGCGAATTTTATTTCGCTGGCTACCGACGATGTTCCGCACCAGAGTCAGGACACCCTGTTGGATTCCCTGATCTTCACTGCTGCGGTTCGGCCGCGCCATGTCTGGGTCAATGGCCGGCCGCTGGTGCGCGATGGAAGGCATGTCGAGCGCGACAACATCCAGAAGCGATTCCTCATCGCGATGCACCAGCTTCTGTGAGCGTTTCTTAACCCATTCTTATTCCTGCGCGTGGGATTCGCAAACAAAATCCAAGCATATTAGTCGTAGTCTAAGACTTTGGAGAGTTTCGAAAAACCTGTATCGCGGGCGTCCCGGGCGTCCCGCGCGTCCCGCCCGTGGTTTTCGTAACCGAAAATAGCCATGGGCGAGACGCCCATGATACTTTTTCAAAGCGCTCTTTGAGGATAAAGCCAAGGCATGACCGAAGACAACTTTGAACACGTTAGAACCTTATGTATTAACAGCAGGCAAAAGGGATTCACGCTGGTTGAACTGCTGGTCGTCATCGGGATCATTGCGCTGCTGATCAGCATTTTGCTCCCGGCCCTGGCCAAAGCGAGGGAGTCTGCCAATCGCGCCAAATGCGCTTCAAACATTCATCAGCTGTTGCTCGCTGCCATGACCCGGGCAACGGATGACACCCGGCACGGAGCGACGGTCCCCACCCCCAACGGCGGCAGCGATGCCCTGGCGTATCTGGTTCCCCAATATGTGAAGAACGTCAACGTTGGCATCTGCCCTTCAACGGAGAACTACATCCGGCCCGATGTCTACATGAATTATGCCACCGCGATTGCGAGTTATGGCAGCAACACGGTGCTCCAGGATCTGACCGCCGCCGCTAAGAATCGCGGCTTTCTGCCTGGCACCAGCTATGAAATCTTCGCCTGGTACACGGGAAATGAAGTGTTCCCCGATGGCACGGTGATGAACACCACAAACTCCGAGGACACCATCAACGGCTGGCTTGGTCTGAAGCCGGGCGATTGGGGATATGCCGCCAACAACGATCTGCCGTCCACGCTCACTTACGATGTACCCAAGCGTCTGGGGCACCTGAAAGGGGCATCGACGAGCATCCTTTTTCTGGACTCAGACCAGGATCCGGCTACAGCGAGCCTGACCGCGCCGCAGAACAACTGGCCCGATCCAAACAACAACCACGGCACCGCCGGATTGAACATCGGCTTCTGCGACGGGCATGTGGACTGGGTGAAAAGAGGGCCCAATCTCATCCGAGTCTACCTGGCGTCCTACGGAGACCCGGCGATCAACGCGACATTCCTGCAACATGTGTATCCGGGAATCAGTTTCTCATCCGGAACCATCGGCAGCACCACCTACTCCAAGATCTGGAAGCTGCCCTGAATCTTAATGCATCCTGAATCGGGCAGTTTACTGAATCAAACATTCTGATCGTTCAATGGCCTAAAGCCAGTTATTTCGCAAAAGGAAGAGGAAGATGAATTCAAGCTCACGTATGCCGTTGCCCGTCCGTCGAAGCCGACTTGTCCGCCTGGCACTTGCTGCCGGCGCGGGGATGGGCGTGGTCGCAGCGTTTTCCGACTCTGCTGTTGCTCAGCCGTACAACTGGACCAACGCGAATGGCGGCAACTGGAGCGATCCCACCAGCTGGGCGGGCGGGGTTTCCCCCGTCAGCGCTTCGGGTACCCAGATCCTGTTTAATACCGATGGGAATTATACAAGCAATGCCGATGTGACACCCGCCAACGGGCTGTTCAACCTCAGCAACCTCACGGTTGCCATGCCAACCTCTACCAGCATGGTGACGCTTGGCATTCTGGGCACCTCGGTTGATACGCTCAATTTCGTCCCAGACACCAGTGGAAATGCGCCGCAGCTGTTGGTCACCAATGGCAGTCTGAGCATCGATAATGGCTGCGTCTGGGCTGCGGGGTCGAATATCAACAACTCCGGCAGCGGAAATCTGATTCTCGGAGCCGGCTCTCCCGCACAGGGGTTCCAGACTTTCGGGAACAATACCATCATCACCAATTCCGGCACCGGCACCATCCAGCTGGGAGACGGGATCATCTACAACTCCGCCAGCGGAGCGACAAATCTCACGCTGGATAATCCCGGCGGCGGATTGTTTGAGATTGGCAACCTTGCTGAGGGCGTCGTCGGCACTCTCAATATCACCAATGGCCCGGTGACCTTTGCGGGGAGCACCGCGGGAAACTTGTTCGGAAATAATGTGGTGCTGAATGTCGAAGCGGGAGCCTCGTTCAACTTTGCCAGTAACGGCGAGACGATGGGCGGGATCGAAGGGGCCGGCAATATCATCATGGGAACAGCCGGGATCTCCGTGACTCTCGCCGGCAACCGAACGTATACGGGTGCTATCAGCGGGACGGGGGCGTTCACACAGGATGTCATCAACGGAACCCTGGTGCTCGGCGGCTCCAACACCTATACGGGGACCACAACGGTCGAGGCGTTTGGCAGCGTCCTCACCGCCAGTGCCGCCAACGCATTCTCGCCCAACAGTTTTTTCAACATCACCAGCGGCGGGAGCCTTGGCCTGGGCGGATACAACCAATCCATCGCAGGACTTGCCGGCGGGAATTACAACGGTTCGCTCTCAGTAGCCGGCGCGACCCTGACGCTTGCTCCCGCCCTGGGCACTGTTCGCATCTACAACAGCCCGGTCACCGGGGCTGGGAGTATCGTCGTCGCCGGGCCGGGCACGCAGGAGCTTCTGGGTCTCAACACCTACACCGGCACCACCAGCGTCACCGGCGGACTTCTGGTGGAAAACTATAACGGCCTGGTAAATTCAACCAGCATCAGCGTTGCATCGGGCGCTGCTCTCCAGGTTGTGGTGGACAGCAATGCCACCAGCACGCTGAACCTCAATGTGAGCGGCGGGCTGATTAAATCGGGCAATGGAACTCTCACTTTCTCAGCCGGCAATCCCAATATGAACCCCACGCTGCTGGCGGTAAACGGCGGGAGCCTGGTGCTGGATCACACGACCAACAATACTTCGGAGGTAGGCACGGTTGCCGCACTGAACCTGGGCGGCGGAACGCTGTCCATCCTCGGGAATGCGACAGCTCCAAGCAGTGAGTCATTCACCAGCACGACCCTCACCGGTGGGGGGCAGTTGTCGGTCATCAGCAACGGGGCGAATGTCTCCATCAACGCCGGCGCGATCAGCCGGGCGGCAGGGCTGGGGTCAACCGTCAACTTCGTCATTACCAACAGCGGCTCTGGAGTCGCAACCGTAGCCACCACCACCGCCAACGGGCCTTACAACATTGTGGGGGCCTTTGCCACTTACAATTCGTCGGATTGGGCTGTAACCGGGACGGGCACCGGCTCGATGAATGTGGCTCCGCTGGCTGCTGCCAGCTATACGGCCAATGCGTTCAATGCCAGCAGCTCGACGACGATTGTCCATACCAATATCACCAGCGGCTTCACCGCGGCCACAAATTCTTACACCTCCGACATCCGCTTCAATGCCTCCTCCGCGTTATCGCTCACGCTCAAAGGGACCGACATCCTCGATGATGGTGGGATCCTGGTTACACCCAACGTCGGAGCCAACACCTCAACCATCAGCGGGTCCACCGGGAACACTCTGGGCGTTCCCGCCGGACAGGATCTGGTGATCAACCAGTTCAACACCAAGGGTGCCCTGAGCATTGCGGCGACGCTGGCTAATACTCCCGGAACCACGTCCTCTAGTCAGAATACCTACTCGCTGACTTCTGGAGCCTCGCAGACAATCACGCTGGCTTCTCCAGATTCAGTGACAAGCCTCGGGCTCTCGCTGGGTGAACTGATGACCGTCGGCACAGGCACGGGCGGCAATCTCAATGCTTCTTCCAATGCCACCATTGTTGCGATCAATCCCGCTACCAATTCGTTCACAGTGGCCACCACGGGTGGGAATGAAACCACCAGTTCCGGAAATGTGTTGAACTTCACCCCCGGCACGAATGTGGTCAAGTCGGGCGGGGGCCAATTGAAGCTCTCGGGGGCAAATGCCTTCAAAGGGCTGCTGGTGCTGAACGCGGGTACCACCACGGTGACATCATCCAGCTACCTTGGTTCAACTTCCAGCGGATCGAGTTCGCTGTTTTTCAATGGGGGCGCCCTCGAAGTCAACGGAAATATCTCGGGTTCTGAGGGAATCAATGACTGGATCATCGGACCCGGCGGGGCAACCATCCAGGTTGACAGCGGTTACACTGTAACCAAGTATGGTAACACCATCTGGGGATCGGGAGACATCACATTGACCGGTCCGGGGGTTTTCGACATTGGGAGTGACGGCAGCTCGTTTACCGGCAGGATCTTTGTTAACGCCGGGTCATTCCAGCTGACCAGCAACCAAGTTGCCTCCGCAACCGGCATCAGCGTTGCCAGCGGGGCGCAGTATGTTCTTCATGACACCACCAGCGGACCGTTCAATATCGCTCCCGGCGCAAGCATGATTTTGAATGGCAACGGTCCTGCCGGCACGGTCACAGGCTCGGGGTTCAACGGAGCTTTCTACCACTACCTGGACGAAGCCGGCTCCGCCGACTACGCCTTCAATTCACCGATCATCCTGGCTTCCACGTCACGGTTTGTCGAAACACTTCGTGCCAACGCCAGCGCACCGGGTGGGTTTGACAGCAATACCGACATCTTCCCTTATGCTATTTCCGGACCGGGCAATCTAATTAAGGATGGCAACGGTTCGCTCGTGCTTTCCAATCCGAACAACACCTACGGCGGCGGGGCGGGCGGCACCACCATCATCTCCGATGGCGTGCTGCAGCTGGGTGTGACGAACGGTGTTCCCGCGGGAAGCACCATCCAGTTTGGTGAGCCGAATATTCTAAACTCCGGCACGTTTGATCTGAACGGCTATAACCAGACGGTGCAGAATTTGACGGTGGCGGCAAACACCGGCGGTGATCAGCAGATCATTAACAGCAGCAATTCCAGCACGCCATCGATTTTGACAATCGCTTACAACGGATCAACGCCGCAGACTTTCACCGGCGGATTCGGTGGGACGACCACGCTTGGAGCGGCGGCTAATAACTTCGGTCTGGTGTTTTCCGGGACCGGCACCTTTGTCCTGAGCGGAATCAACACCTACACCGGATCTACCAATGTCACCAGCGGGTCGTTGGTGCTGGCTACAAACAGCAGCCTCCCAGCCGGAACGACGCTCGCCATCGGTGCCGGGGCCTCGGTGGTGACCAATGCCTCCGCGGGGGTGTTTGTTGTGGCCTCGCTTTCTAACAGCGGTGTTCTGGATCTCAACAATAATCAGCTGGTGGTACAGACTGGAACCCTTGCCGCCCTGACGGCCCAGGTTCAGGCTGGCTATAACAATGGCAATTGGAACGGCACTACCGGGATCGTCAGCAGTGCCGCCGCCAACGACAGCCACCACTTGACCGCGCTGGGTGTGATCGACAATGACAACGGCTCGGGTGTTCCACTCTATGGCTCGGGCGGTACGATCTCGAGCACATTCGAGGGGATCACCCCCTCGGACGGAAACCTGCTGATCAAGTACACCTACTACGGTGATACCGATCTGAACGGTGAAGTGGATGGCACCGACTATTCCCGCATCGATAATGCGTTCACTAACAACCAGAATGCCAGCAATCCCCAGCTGACCGGCTGGTATAACGGCGACTTTAATTACGATGGCGTCATTGACGGTTCTGATTACGCTCTGATCGACAACGCCTTCAATAGCCAGGGAGCACAGTTTACAGCGGCCATCGCGACGCCTTCGGCGGTGGTTGGCGGAACTTCCGCGGTGCCCGAACCGGCAAGCCTGGCAGTGCTTGGAATGGCGGGCCTTGGATTGCTGAGCCGCCGCCGGCGCGGCTGATTTTCTTTACGCTCTCGATGGAGCGGTTTCGTCGGGAGCCTGCTTATGCCCGCCCTCGGGATGTTCCCGCGGGCGGGTGTTTTATTGCTGCCTCTGCTACATTAAAGTTGATATGCGAACTCCCCACTTTCTAAAGCTCTCACTGGCGGTTTTGTGTCTGATGCCTGTTTTCTGTCGCGCGGCGGATGACAACACCGTCGGCGGAGCGCCCACCGATCTTCCTGCCAACACACCGCTGGGCGATGGTCAGACCTTGATGCCCAGCGGGTGGAAGCTCTCGCCGGCCGGGACCGCCACGCAGCTCGCCGGTGACATGCCCACTCGCATGCTGCTCACCGCCGACGGAAAATATCTGCTCACCGCCACCGGGGGTTACACCGAGCATGGCATCAGTGTTGTCGAGGTTTCGACCGGCAAAATGATCGACCATGTGAAAGTGCCGTCCACTTTCGCCGGCATGTGCATCGATCCCACCGGCAAGCATGTCCGGCTGTCGCCCGGCGGAGGCAATGCCGCTTATTCAGTGCTGTCGTTTTCGTTTGAAAACGGACATCTCAAGAGCGAACCGGGGATCGACGTGCCGATCACCGCCAGGGGGCATTTCGTTGGTGGATTGGCGGCCGGCGCGGATGGCTCGACCTTCATCGCCAGCATTCACGAAAACAAAATCTACCGTGTCAACGCCCAGGGCAAAGATCCGATCTGGGTTGAAGTGGGCTATCGCCCCTGCGCGATCCAGCTGTCACCGGATGGCACCGTTCTGGCGGTCGCCAACTGGGGGGACAAGTCGATCACGCTCCTGAATGCCGCTGATCTGAAGCAGCTGGGAAAAGTGCCCGTAGGCAGCCATCCGGCGGCGATCGCGTTCAGCGGTGATGGTCGGATTTTCGTCGCCAATGCCGGGGGCAACACCGTCAGCGTCGTCGATCAGAAGTCGATGGCCGTCATCGAGTCGATCCGCACGTCCCTGGATTTTCAGCTGCCCGTGGGATCGACCCCGCTGGCGCTGGCGGTTGATACAACCGGCAAACGGCTCTACATCGCCAATGCTGACAACAACGATGTCGCCGTCGCCGACATTTCCGATCCCAAAGAATCCAAGGTGCTCGGTTTCATCCCGACCGGCTGGTATCCCTGTGCGCTGGCGACTTCACTGGATGGCAAAACCGTCTTCATCGGCACCGGCAAGGCGCTGGATAAATTCGCACCCAACGCAAAAGACAAAACCTACATCGGCAATCTCTTCCGGGGCCATGTGTCGATGGTGAAGTCGCCGGATGAAAAAGAGCTCGCCGGTTACACCCGGCAGGTGCTGGCCAACACGCCGGTCCCGCGTTCCTCCGCCCAATTGCCCAAGGATCAAACTGAGCTGCTGAAAACTTTCGGCAATATTAAACACGTCATCTACGTCATCAAGGAAAACCGAACCTATGACCAGGTCTTTGGCGACATGAAAGAGGGCAACGGCGATCCCAGCGTCACCATGTTCGGTGAGAAAGTCACTCCCAATCATCACGCCATCGCCCGGGAATGGGTGCTGATGGACAACCTCTACTGCAACGGCGAAGTCAGCGTCGACGGCCACGCCTGGTGCGATGCCGCCTACTCCAGCGACTTCAACACCCGCTCCTGGACCAACACCTACAGCAAGCGAAAAGGCGTCGATGCCGACGACCGGCTCGACCGTTCCCCCGGCGGATACATCTGGGACAACGCCATGTCCCATCACCTTTCATTCATGAGCTACGGCGAAGGGGCGGAGTTCCTCGCAACGCCCGAGGCATCGCCCGATGTGGATGAAAAATCGATGAAAGGCGGCGCGTTCTCCAAGCCCTGGCAGGCAGCGGCGTGGAGAATGGACGCCGGCAAGAGCGATGACAAGCGGATGGAGATTTTTATTCAGGATCTTCACGAAGCGGAAAAGACCGGTGAATGGCCCGCGCTGATGGTGATGTCCCTGCCGCAGGATCACACCGCCGGCCGGCAGGTCAACAAGCGAACACCCGATGCCTGCGTCGCCACCAACGATCTGGCGGTCGGCATGCTGGTCGATGCGGTGACCCACAGCAAGTTCTGGCCGAACACTGCCATCTTCATCATCGAAGACGACGCCCAGAACGGCACCGACCACGTCGACGCCCACCGCACGGTCGGCCTGGTCGTCTCTCCGTACACCCGGCGGAACACCGTTGATCACACGATGTACACCACCTCTTCGATGGTTCGGACGATTGAATTGATGCTCAAGCTCCCGCCGATGACGCAGTATGATGCGGCTGCCACGCCGATGTTCGATTGCTTCACCACCACCGCCGACCTTCGCCCCTACACCCTGGAGAAACAGCGGATCGACATCACCGCCAGGAACCCGCCGAACAATCCAGGCGCGAAAAAATCAGCCATGCTGGACTGGTCCGATCTGGACCGTGCCGATCCGGACGAGTTGAATCAAATCCTCTGGGCCTATTACAAACCCGACGTTCCCATGCCCCCGCCCGTGCGCAGCATGGTGTTTGTGAAGTAACGCCAAGCTCGCTGCGACACTCTGTGGTGGTGAATGAATGTTCCGGGCCATTCCCGTCGCAAGGTGCGGCTGATTCCAGCTGAATAACCTTGCGCAATCACGCGCGGTTCATCCGTTCCTGAGCCAAGGGAAAGCCGCAGTCGAAGGACCTTGCCAGACTGGGGCAGAAGCTCGATTCGCCGGGAGTTTCTCGGCCCTGGCAGCCAGATCCTTCGACTGCGGTTTGGCCTCCGCTCAGGATCGATACGTCCCGGCGATAGCGCCCGATTGCGCAAGGCTATTTACCAGCCCCGCCCTCGGTGTTGTTCGGCAGTTGCTTGCTGATCAGGCTGACCAGCGCCTTCCAGTCGATTGGCTTGGTGATGTAATCATCGCAACCGGCCGACAGGCAGGCCAGGCGGTCCTCGCTCATCGCGTGGGCGGTCAGCGCGATGATCGGCCCCGCGTATCCTCGGGAGCGAAGCTGCGATGCGGCTTCATATCCGTCCATTTCGGGCATCTGCATGTCCATCAGAATCACATCGTATGGCTGATTCTGCTCCATTGCCGCCAGCGCCAGATCGCGGGCGATCCTGCCGTTTTCGGCGGTTTCGACGATGGCTCCGGCGCGTCGAAGCAGCATGCTCACCAGGCGGCGGTTATCTTCACCGTCCTCGGCGAGTAAAATGCGTGCTTCAGCCAGCGATTGCTTCTGCGGCAGCGCGGTGACCGACGAGGGTCCGGCGGCGGCGGGGGCCGCTGAGGTGGCGGCGGCTGAGTTCACAGCCGCGGCAGGCAGCTTTTGAACCTCGCCAGGACCGGGCGAAATTTCGACCAACCCGCTGATCTCCCCCGTGGCGACCGTGAGCCGAATCACCATCCCCGCCCCTGGCCGCGAGTAGACGATGACCAGGCTCCCGCCCAGCATTTCCGCCAATCGCCGGCTGATCGTCAGCCCAAGACCGGTCCCGCCAAAGCGCCGGCTTACGGAATTGTCAGCCTGCACGAACGACTCGAACAACTGGGCTTGCCGCTCGACAGGAATGCCGATCCCGGTGTCGCTCACCGTCACTTCCAGGCGCGGTCCCGGTGCATTGGTTTTGGCACCGGCAATACCGTCGCGAAAGCGAAACACGACCGCGACCGAGCCCTTTTCGGTGAACTTGATGGCGTTGCCAATCACGTTGGCAAGGATCTGCTTGAAACGGGTCGCGTCTGTCTCAAACTGCCGGGGAACCAACCCCTGGAATTGAATGGTGAAGGCAAGCCCCTTGGTTTCGGCGCGCAGCCGCATCAGGGACTCGACCCCTGCCACCAGTTCACTCAGGCTGCAGGGCAGCAATTCGAGGGTCATCTTTCCGGCTTCAATTTTTGAGATGTCCAGAACGTCGTTGATGATGTTGAGCAGATGGCGGGAGTTTTCCTGGATCGCGCGGATTGCTTCGGTTTGCTGCTCGGGGGTCGGGCGATCGTCGCCGACTTCACCCAGCAGCTGGGCATAGCCCAGGATTGCGGTCATGGGTGTGCGGATTTCGTGGCTCATATTGGCCAGGAATTCGCTCTTGGCGCGGCTTGCCGCGTCGGCCTGGTCGCGGGCGAACCGCATCGCCTGCTCGCGGCGTTCCACTTTCGCCGCGCGTTCCTCTTCGCTGGCCATCACGTTCCGGAACGCCTCGCGCAGTTCAATGACCGCCTCCACCTCGAACGGATCGAACCCTTTTGAATGGAGCGTGACCGCCTGCTGCCACAGCTCGAATGATTTGCGCGGATGCAATCGCGTGGTGCCGTTTTCGACAATGACAGGTTTGTCGGGGTTGCCGCCCCAGTTCACCGTTCGCACCTGCTCGGGCTGAAACCACAGGAGATACTCCCCGCGCTCGGCGGAGATTTCCGCGGCGAGCAATCCGCAGGCGACGGATTTGAATCGTTCCGCCGGCGGATAAACTGTCGGCAGCGAATCGGTCGCATAGACTCCCCGCTCGACGGAGTTCCTGATCAGTTGAATCAAACCGGGAATTTCCGCTTCCTCCGGACACAGCCCCAGCAGCGTGCATCGGTCGCCCTGGATGACGGCCGCCCCCTTGGCATCAACGAAGTTGAGAAGACTCGCCGGGTCGTCCGCCAGCGCGGTAAGCGAGGGTGCGGCCCGGGTCAGCAGATCGAGCAATCGGGCGCGGATTGCCGAGGTTTGCAGGTGATAAGCGAGATAGGCACCATCGCCGAGCATCTTGAGATGGGCGTCGATGAGCTGGCCGATCAGCGAGCACGCCAGCCGGCGCTCGGGACTCACCAGCTTGGGACCATAGTGATGACAGGCGATCAATCCCCACAGGATTCCGTTCCTCAGCAGCGACACGGTCAGCGTCGCGCCCACGCCCATGTTTTGCAGGTATTCGATATGAATCGGTGAAACGCTGCGGAGAACGCATTGGCTCATGTCCAGCGGAACATTGGAATCGCTGACGCCATCGAGCGTGACGGGCGTGTAATTGACATCCGGAATGCAGCGGAGGCGGTTCACGGTATAAAGCCGGCGGGCCTGCGCGGGAATGTCCGACGCGGGGAAGTGCAGCCCGAGATACGACGAAGCAAGCGTCGGTGTCCTGCACTCGGCGATCACGTCGCCGTTCCAATTGGCGTCGAAACGATAAACCATCGCCCGGTCAAAACCGGTGATCGCGCGGATCTGGTCGGCAACGACCTGGCAGAGATCCTCCTCGCTGGTGGTCGCAGCCAGGGTCGCGGTCGTCTGGCGGATTTCACGATAGAAAAACTGAAAATCAGCTTCCTCGCCTGTCTCGGTAGGCTCGGCTTCGAGAATAAGCTGGTGACCGGCAGAATGGATCAGAACGTTAAATGTCCGCGCACCGGCCCGGTCTGGCATTCTCATTTTCAGCGGGCGCTTGTGGGCGGGCTGCTCATCCCGCAGAACCAATCGCAGCTGGGCGCTTTGAGCAACGCCGAGCAAAGGTTCGAGCGGGCTGCCAACCAATTCCGACGCAGAGATATTCACCAAATCCAATGCGTTATTGCTGGCCTGCCTGATGACCAGGGCCGCCTGATCCAGGACCAGCAGCAGCCCATGCGGCTGAATCATGCCGGGGATGTGGATCGGCTCCCGCGCGCAATTATCCAGATCGACCGGCGGGTCCATTAGCATCGGGGCGATCGGTTGTGATTCAAGCTGCATCGTCGCTCGATAAAGCGTGCAGACTTGGCTCCAGCGCAAAACGCAGGGCGCTGGCCAGCGGGTTCAATCTGGAATGGATCATCCTTGACCTGACAAGTTCGCTCGGATAGCGGGGAGTCTACGGTTGACTATAGGCCCGCGGTTTTCGATATCAATGCGATCTGAAGGTCATTATCAGCCAGGACAGAATCTGGCGATTTTTCGGTCGCAATTGCATTTGTTTCCAACGACAGATTGGCCTGATCGCGAGAAACGCAAATGAAGTCGCTTGCGTCGTCGCGGAGCATTCCCGGGCGGCGGTCCGCGACGACGCAAGCGACCTCGAATGCCATGCGGCGTATCTGCGACAAATTCGAATGACGAAAGTCGAATGACGAATCAATGACGAAACTCGAATGACAAATGACGAAACGAGGACAGAACATCGCGATTTTTCGGTCGCAATTGAATTTGTTTCCAACGACAGATTCACCTGCTCGCGAGAAACGCAAATGAAGTCGCTTGCGTCGTCGCGGAGCATTCCCGGTCCGCGGTCCGCGACGACGCAAGCGACCTTGAACGCCAGGCGGCGTAGCAGTCCGCGTTCTCCAAATAAATCACCTTGCGCGAGTCAGCGCTATAAGCTCCGGTACAACACGATGGTTTAGAAATGACTTGCAAAAATGCGCCCGGCGAGCGACGATTCTCCGCGGGAATCATCGATTGCAGCACGGGAACGGGAGCGGAAATGTGCAAAAAGAGAAATTGTGAGCTGCGGCGGCGTTTCTGGAAACTGCTGCCTGCTGTGGTGATGCCGATCATCATCCTGCCGCGGACGGCCAGCGCCGATAACTGGCTCAACCCAAACGGCGGCAGCTGGAGCACCGGATCCAACTGGAGCGAGAACGGGCCACCGACCAACTACTCTGGTGACGACGAAGTATTTTCGCTCGGATCACAATCGGGCTACACCGTCACGGGCGTAAACAACGCTTACTACATCATTGTTCAGGGGGACCAGCCGACGCTCAATTTTTCGGGGAACGTCCAGTCCTACGGCTCCATGGAGGTGAGCTACGCGGTTCAGGTAACCGCTAATGTCGGACAGTCTAGCAGCCTGACACTGCTCAATGGTACCATTTCCCCGTACCTCGCTATCTCTGTCGGCAATTCAGCTGGCACATGCTCGCTCTTCACAAACGCTTTCCACATTCAATGTTACGAGGGAAACGCCGAGTTTGGCGGACCGGCGGGATCGGTGACAAATTACAATCAAGTCGCAGGCAGTTTGGACTCTTACACCGGTGATGTTGTTTTTGGTACTGGTGCAGGCAGTGTGAACGTCGTCATCAGCGGAGGAACCTCAAATTCTCCCTATGGCGGAGTCATCTATGGCGAGGCCGGCACCACCACAGCACTACTTAACTCAGCGACCGTTTCAATGGGTGGCAGCATCATGATTGGCACTGGCGCCGCCACGGCAGTGGTGACAGCGACTTCAACGACCTTAGCCGCCGATCAAGTGTTCGGTGTTGGCGTGCCAGTTGGCCTGTCTTCCGGGCCTCCGCCGGCGGCGGGCGGTGGTACGGGGACTCTGATTGCATCAAATTCTACGGTTGTCGGCGGATATTTCTGGGTTGGTGCATCGCAGGGAAATGGAACTCTAAGGGCGTCGGGTTGCACCCTCGAAAGCCGAGACTCCTTTATCGTGGGCGACCACGGAACCGGCGTTGTGGCTCTCTCCAACGGCAGCACCATGAGCTTGCAGTACTCCCAAAATTGTATCGGTGCTAACGGCGGAAACGGCACGCTCACTCTAAGCGGCGTTGGAACGAGTTGCACCGTGCAGACAGACTACGACCAAGCTGCCGAAATCTACATCGGCAGCGATGGCAAGTCGAACGGCGTTGGCCTTGTCGAACTGGATCATGGAGCAACGCTGATGGTTTCAAATTCCAGCGGCTACGGAGTCGGTAGCGTCATTCCAGGTTTGCTGAACCTCAGCTCCACCGGAACCCTTGAAGTCCTCTCCGGCTCCAGCGTCACCGCGGGCAGTTTGATCGAGGCTCAGGGCGCTACGCTACAGATCGGTCTGGACGGGCCGGTGTCGGCTGACGATGGGCAGCTGAATCTGACCACCGCTGCGGTGGCCGGCACGCTGGAAATCGTGCTGGAAAACGGTTTTGAGCCCGTCTATGGCCAGCAGTTTTATCTGTTCCCGTTCACGAAAATCACCGGGCAGTTTTCGACGATCGATCTACCGGCGGGGTATCCGTGGGATACTTCGGATTTGTACGCGCAGGGAATCATCTCGGTAGGGCCGGTTCCCGAGCCCGGCGGGATGCTCTGTCTGGTGGTTCTGGGTGCATCCAGCTTGCGGCGAAGGCGGAGAGCGTTCCGTCCGTTCCTGCGCCAATGATTTGAACCGCCGTGCGCCGCTCAATTCCGAAACCCGAATCCCCGAATGAATGACGAATGACCGAAATCCCAATGACGAAACAAATGCCCGGCAACGATTAGGTTCTCGAACCCCTGGCCCGCTTACTGCGCGAGTACGCTCCGTGCGCGGCTCTTCACGCGGCTGACTGGAATGCCCGGCAACGATTAGGTTCTGGAACCCCTGGTCTGCGTTTCGTCATTCTTCATTCGGATTTGGTCATTCATTCGGGGATTCGGGGATTCGGGGATTTCGAAATGCTGAAATCGGTTGTTTTTTAACCTTTTTGTCGCATTGGGATTCAGCCGTGATCAGTCACTCCGTCTGCTGAATGAACTGCTCGTACAAATGAGCATATTTTCCGCCGGCGGCGACCAGTTCTTTGTGCGTGCCTCGCTCGATGATGTTGCCCTGATCGATCACCAGAATCACATCCGCGGCCATGATCGTGCTCAGACGGTGGGCGACGACGAAAGTCGTTCGGCCGGCGAGCAGTTTTTCCAGCGAGCGTTGGACCAACAGTTCCGTGCCGGTGTCGACGGCGCTGGTGGCTTCATCGAGCATGAAGATTCGCGGGTCGGCCAGGTAGGCGCGGGTGAAGCAGATCAGTTGCCGCTGACCCAGGCTCATGTTGGCGCCGCGTTCGCCGACTTCGGTGTCGAAGCCTTTCTGCAGGCTGGTGATCGAGTCGTAGCTGCCGATTTCCCGGGCGGCTTTGATGACGTCGGCTTCGGTGGCGGTGGGGCGGGCGTAGCGGATGTTTTCCATGACGGTGCCGGTGAACAGATAA
>Ga0116230_10002473_pt1 | contig 17783 bp, 6 predicted proteins | sample S1TSphfallax_3_FD_88678 | JGI IMG/M metagenome (GOLD analysis project Ga0116230, IMG submission 88678) | Host-associated microbial communities from peat moss isolated from Minnesota, USA - S1T2_Fd - Sphagnum fallax MG | ecosystem: Host-associated > Plants > Peat moss > Unclassified | place: USA...
CAAGTTCATACCACCATATTTAAACCTTTTTTAATACATTTATGGGACATTTGTTAAAGATTGGCCTTGAAAAATATCTAACTAAATATTGAAATGGATTTTGTTTCAAAATCCCAAGAAATAACCTATATGGAAAAATCCATTTTGATATTTCAATTGATGTTTTGAGTAAAGGGAATGAAAGACATAAACACTCCAAGAATGGATGTATTTTGAAATGTTTCAATAACAATGACATTTCCTTCACCTTTAAATTTTCATTTCTAAAAATAAAAATAATTATAATGATAAAACCAAATATTAAATCTTTATCAATATAAAAATATTTTGGAAAAAAATGTTTATTGTTAATAACAATTACAATGTTGGAAAAGAACTGTCTATCACATGATTAAGATATTTTAAAATGATAGTAACATACACCATAAAATTGGAATTAATAAATATATCAATCAATATCTATGTATCTAGGATCAATCATGGTAGCAAATTATTTTAGATGTGTGTTGATTTCTATTATAGTAAAATTTCTTCATGTGAATATGTGCACCATTTTTAACATGCACCATATTTGGTGCATATATTGGCAAAAACATTTAAGGTCTTCAATTGTGCTTGTATTACAAGTATACATTGCATACTGTTGATGATGGATGAAGTTCATCCATGAATATTATGATGTGACATTAAAGTCCAATATTCTTCACCTTACCCATTCCACATCATAATTTGAGTCCTTTTCAATCCTTGTAAAATGTTCTCAACTTGTCCTTGCATGCAAAATGGTTGTGGTAATAGGGACTAGACTATTTATTTGATATAATTACATTTAAAAAATAAATCCACTTATTTATAGCAAATTCGAAATTGTCTTTAGGGTCAACCTAATTAAGATTGGCTATAATCACATCCCATTGAACTTTTGCAAGTGTCATCACCTTTTCAAATTCATAGTTTGGTTGGTGGGGGTTTTTAACTTGGATCATTGTACCTTCATTCAAAGTCATTATGTTAACTCTCCACTTTCCCTTATTCTTGTGTTGATTGCTTTCATTAAATGTTGGCAACAAAATTGATTATGGATCCAATGAATATCACACTTGATTAGGTTATACGTAATACCAAGAGTGATTTGAAATCAATTGAAAGCACACATAATCTTAATGTTTTGACACAATCTTTTGAATTTTGAATTGATGAAGAGCATGATCATACAAACTATTTGAATGAAAATGCAAATTGTTTATATTTACCATCGATGTCAATGTCAATAACTAGCTTTGAATGAATAATTTGCTTCATTATTGTATATTCTCCTTCATCAAAATAGTTCATAAGTCTCATTTGAACTTGTTCTTGTGATAATCCATTTCACTTCTTGTATTCATATGCAAATTGAATGAGATTGTGATGGCATCCATGGTGTGTGACATGTTAGACATGAATGTAGGCAAGAACATAACATTTTACTTACATGTTATGATTTAAATTAACCTTAGTTAAAAACTATAATGGAATTTTACAAACATCACCATGATTGTTTTAAAATCATTGTTGCATAGAGTTTCAAATTATTATTCCATATCACATAAAAGGATTCATTTATGTGAGGCTAACATGTGAAGTCTTTCCACAATAAAGAAAATATAACAAAATAATGAATCTAGTCAATCCTAGATGGATTTTACAATTCATAATAGATCATTCATTACAAGACAAACTACAAAAATTATAAATATGAAATTTATCTCATAATTTATTTGTACAATTACATATATGAGTTTATACCACCATAATTTAAACCATTCTTAACAAAATTTATTAAATGTTAGTTTTTGAAAATTATGCAATTACAATAAAATGAGTTAAAGGAGGTGTTGAATATACAATTTTAAGGTACCATTTCTATTTTTAGAACTAATTATATATAACATTAAGCAAAATAAATAAGTATTTTCTAACATTTTGCTCATTTACTCATGAAATTATAATCCCATGATTTTGGAATCATTGAATGGTATTATGAGATTTTTTTTCATATGCAAAACACTTATTGAACAATGCTTAAATATAATGCATAATACGAACATGTTTCTTGTTACTCAAACTTCAATTGAATGATTTCAAAATTTATTGTGAGCTTTCATATACTTCACAAAAAGAGGGCCACATGTACTAAATTAGTCAAAAGAAATTTATATTTTTGTATTGAGCATTTGCATGGTTTGGTGTAAATAGATGGAGTAAAATTGGAAGTACATATAGTATCAAAAGTAATAACATGTAAAATTTTATTCATTTTGAATTATTATAGGAATCATATATAATTGATTTATGTTTTAATAATAATAAATAAATAAATTCAAAATGACTATGAAATTGATTCATAATTATGTTTTATGTAAATTTACCAATTATAATTTTATAAAGGTTGCTTTAAACACCATGTTTGATAACAATCATAAAATAATATACCATTTTTTCCTTAATTTCACACAAGTTTCATTTTTTTCTTATAGAATGATAGGAACAACATTTAGCCCAATTACATTTGCACTAAAAGAACATTTTATAATAGATAAAAAGGTCATAATCATCAATCTTAAATCATAATATATTATCCTACCAAATATTTACATGTCATTTAATTTAGACTTCATGGCTTTAAACAAATTGAAATTTTTATTGGAGATTTTTTTAATGGTTGTTTCTTTGTATATGAAAAAATTCATGGCAAATTTCCCATTGAAATCAATATTTTTTTGTCCTTTCTATTGCATTATGGTGTTATGATGAAAAATTGTAATTTGAAAGTGCAACTCAATTAAAAATTGAATTATTCATATGTGCACCAATTTCACAACATAACAAGAGTTTAGGATGTTTTCCACCTTTAATTGCACATTTCCATCACAAAATCTTTTCCACATATTTGGTTCAAGCCACATAAAAAATGAGTTGTAAATAAATTTGTCAAAATGCAGCTTCTTTGTGTCTACACCATACCATGCAAACATTATTTTATAACCTTGTTACATACTCAATTTAAATTATTTCTGAATTTCTTTAATGACTAAGATAATTCACAATTCATGATCATGGCTAAACACAAATTCACCTATTTGATTATAATATAGGGCTTGATGTAAGAATTCTAGATGTTTATTATATTATGAGTCATATTTGGTCTCAAAATTTATATCCAATTTGAAATTTTTGGCATCATATGACCAATAAAAAAAGGCCATATGTTTAATGCAATCATTGGAAAATAATTTAAATTGTACTATGTATGGCTCCCTTTTGTGTGCATAATATAACCTTTCAAAAGTTCATAATTCTAAGTATTAAAAATGAAAGCATGTGAAGAATTGCATAGATATCATTAGTGCATTTCATTATTTGAAAACTTTCACATGAAGCTAGGAAATATTAGTGGTCCATATGATAATTTGAATAGAGAATCATTTTATGAGTGGTTCATCCCAAGAGGCAAATAAAAGAAGATTTAAAAGGTGATATAGGAAAGACGACTTCCATCATTGTAGAAGCAACATTTTCAATTTTAGGAAGAACAACATGCTCCAAAAAATAGATGAACTCATTAACATGTTGAAAAACACATGAGTTGCTAGACAAGGTCTTTCTACACCTATTGTACAAATTCAAACCCGCATATATGCGGAAAGCTATGGATGAAATTACATGAAAGATGTTAATACATATTAACCTAGTGTTAAAACTTAACCTCATTACAATCCATTTGGATTTAGAAATTGGTTGAAATTTGACCATCAATATCTAAACTAAGAACCTACCAAGATGGACATAACTTACACATTTTGATTACATGTCTTGAAAACTTCAATCAAATGTAAACAAAATTGAGTCAAAATTAGTTTGAAATTAGACCAAAATCAATTAAAAATCATATCAATTATAGATTTTTTTATATAATAAATATACTATATTTCAAATATTTTTAATATATATATTGACCTAGATCGCACTAGGATGGCCATAGCAAAACATATTGAATAGATGATTTGAAAACTTCAATCATCTATTTAATTGCACTTCTTAATTCCCCTCCCCACCCCAAAGGTGTTGGCTCCATATCCTACTTAAACTATGGATTTCATCCATAGAATCTAGGGGATATATGAATGCTAAATATTTGACCTTTTAAAGGATTTTACAAAACAAGGAGCATTGTAACGGATAATAAATTCCAAAAGAACCACTTCAAATTTTGGTCTTATTAGGAAATACCACCAACATGGGATCAAGAAGTTACGCCATGGCAAATAGGTTTGCTTACTTTATCATAATATACAACATTCATGTGTACCAATATGGATCAAACCATGGGTGATAGTTGGAGCTAAATACAATTTAGTTTTAAGGATAAAATACAATAGACAAATCGTAACAATTATTTCATCTTCTATTGATAATCAATGTTACCTTTGCAAATTGTGTTTCGAAGGGCAACCAACTATACAATAATCCAATCCTACCCATGTAAGAAGGTATAATACATTGTACTTAGTTGGTTTTCATTTCACCTACAACTACAATCTTCAATCTAATTTGGAAACTACATTAAACAATTCTTGAACACATCTTCATATCTACCAAAGAGTTGAAGTGGAAACACTTGCCTTGCCATAAGACCATAGTATGATTTGATTAATTGTGAGTCAATTCATAAAAGTAAATCACTTTTAGAATCAGTGAAGTTGAAAATTTCAAATGTGTGCCTCATCTTCATTCCAACAAATTGCATTAGACAAATTTTCAGCATCACTAGGAGAAAAATGCCCTTTTTTACTAGCAAGTTTTTGATTGCATGTTGTTTTCAACTATATTTCAACTATTATTTTCATTATTTACAAAAAAATTCCACTTGGATGACTATATTACCAAATAAGTTGAGTCATCTACTAAGTTTGTAAGCATATAAACATTGACTAGCAAATGGGGTTGACCTCCAAAATATTTTTTATCCCCAATTTATAAAAAGTTGATTTGAGTATAGTCAACTAAGTATTGGCAAGTGCCTCTCATGTCATTGCTAGTGGTCCATGTGATGATGTGGCTAAACACAAGTCACCCATTTCACCATTTGTTTTGGGTGGATGAAAAAATGACAAATGCATGGATGAAATGTTGTGTATGTGTTGCAACCTTAAAGTGTGATTTTCTTTCCCAACTTTGTTTCAACTTTACCAAAAGCTTAGATTATGTGAAATAAATAGGCGCATCATTAGTGACATGTAGGTTCTACTTGGGGGAAAACATTTTTAGTAAAAGTTTGGCATTATGTGCATCAAAGAAGATATTGTTTGGGGTATTATCTGAGGGAACATTAAAAGTTCCTGCCCATATGTATTATGTTGTATATTTTTAATACTTAATGTACATATATTATATATTTTTAATATTTAATTATTGTTAATGCATATCCTATATTAGTTATATTTGGATTTTGAGAAAAAAATGTAATCTTACTATAAAATTTATTGAATTATTTAAACCCAAGAACTAGTATATGGGGCCCTATGTTTTGAGTCACAAGTTTTATGATTCCAAAAGGATTATTCTCCCTTGGGGTTTCTCATGTTTTGGTTATTTAAACAACTAAGGCCTCATGATGTTTGTTATTGTTGGAAGGAGTATTAGGCTGAAAGGGTTCATTGCTTGGACATGCTACCCATACATTACTTCATAGATGACCATGCAAATATTGCAAGCTCACATGTGAATATTGGTTCAATGACCCATTATTCTAATGTGATTAGAAGTGTAGAAAGGGTAAGTCTATTAACTTGATGTAACCATGAGTATATATTCAAGTTTATACATGCATACCTTACATGACTGGTAATCTTTTTGCCATTCATTTATTTTCCTACTTGGTTAGTAAATATTTCAAACTCCATATGTCAAGTTAATCTACCTGGTTAGTATATATTTTAGGTTTACCCTTATTCAAGGAGGGAATCCTTTTTTTCCTAAAGTGGGAAAAAAAAAGATATATGCCAAAATCATTGTATAATATACATGCATTTGCATATTTTGTGATGCATGTGATTATGATGAATTTGTTTCAAGTCATGGTGACTAAATATTAAATACATTTTCATTTACATTAATTATGTCAAAAAAATTCTTACCATATGCTCTTCGAACCCTTTTAGATTTTAACATCATTTGGCATCCATCATAGGAATGCTGCGAGTGTATTTTTAATGCTATTGATCGGTTTCATTTTATTTTTGTATATATTTTTGTAGCATGTTTGAAAATATTTCACATGTTTATGGTTTGTAACCTAGTGAGTAGAAAAGGAAGCTAGGTACCAAAAGTACAAAGGGGTTTTTTTTTTAAAAAAAAAATTATTGAGGTAAAAATGAGCCCAAGTGGCCACAAAAAAAAATCTAAAATCGCCATATTTAGAGAACAAGTCTCCAAACTATAGGAAGAATCCTAAAATTTTCTACTATTTCCTCCTCTGACTTGTAGCCAAATTTGGTTAAGTCCTCTTGTGCATGATCACCAACTTGCAAACATAAAACACAGCAAATCTGGTAGTGGGCAACTACCAGATTGGGGAATGCCAGTGACAGAGGTTAGAGCTCTTGTCATCTGCAATCAGCTATCAACGGCAGCTGACTCATGTACATTCATTCATTCATTCATTGTCAGGCCTGCCAACTCAACTGCTGCTTGACTGACTGCCATGTGATAATGGACTCACTTCACAAGTTGTGCTTCATCAAGACATGGAAACAAACACTTTCCCACCCAATTTGCAACAGTGTGAAATTCATAAACAAAAAGTTTGCAAAGACATGGAAATGGGTGGGGTTGGATTTCATGGAAACAAACACTTTCCCACCCATTTGCAACAGTGAAACTCATTAACAAAAAGGTTGCAAAGACATGGAAATGGGTGGGGTTGGATTTCATGGAAACAAACCCCATGTATAAGTTGGTTCCTTCCTGTCCTCTCTCTCTCTCTCTCATATGTGAAGTAAGCAGTCATTGGAACACTTTCACTTTTGTACTACGTCTCTAGTTGAATAGTTGAAGAGCAGGTTCAACACAAAATATATAAATTATATTTTTAGACATGCTGAAATTTTCAAAAGATCTATTGGTTGAAATGAAATCTTCAAAATTAAGTAACTATTTGGCAGAGACCCAATGAACCTGCTATTCAACTATGGTATGTACTGACTTTGGTGTGCATTCCATGGCCGTAGTATTGGTAATGAGATGGCTCGACTAACACTAATATTGAATCACAAACAAGTTGTTTGCTAATAATCTGTAACACTATTGAATCGCTAGGCTAACAAGTCGTTTGCTAATAATCTGTAACACTATTGAATTGCTAGGCTAACAAGTCGTTTGCTAATAATCTGTAACACTATTGAAGTGCTAGGTTAACAAGTCGTTTGATGGTAATCTCGGGTCTTGCTGTACAGATGTCAGAGAAGAAAATATCTCTAGAAAACTCTCCATACTTCACAATTGACCCAACCATTTCAACTTTTCTGACTACTGATCAAATCTTATATATTATGTATATTTCTTAAGTTCTGTTTGGCTCCAGGAACAGTTGGCAGTTGGTGGGTGAAAAATATATTGAAGAGCTCAGCCATAGTTTAATGTTTTCAGCTGCCACTTATCAACAGCAAGTGTCACAAAGGAAAATTATGTGGCATTGTTTGCAGCTTGTTTGTACCATTTATTCCTTTCATTTTCTCCTCTAAAATTGTTGTTCCACTTGATAATAGAGTTATCACTAAAGTCAACATGTCTTTGCACACCCTCGAATCCATGTTTTATCCCCAATTTCAGTGTAAACCCAAAGTGACCAAAATTGGGTACTGTTTCATGAAACTGGGTATGAGTTCAGTTGATTTGTTGGATTTTATTATGACAGGGCTTGATTTGAAGAAGAATGTGAACAGCAGCCAAGGTGCAAGTAATGCAAATCCAAAACTGGGGGTTTAGGCAAGAAATCTAGTTTGATCCCATGTTTTGGTATTAAGTATCACAACTTCATTTATTGGCTCAAACGTTTTTTTGGGTTTGGTGTTCTGTTGAATGTCCTTCATAGCATGTACTCACAAATCATTTTTATTTTTCTGGCTTTAAAATTTAAACATTTTTTTACAAAGAGTATGCCCTACATAGTCAGAATATATCTTCAGACAAACTCCATTGAAAATTCATGGCTATGTTCAACACTTTGGGATCTGCCCTGACCTTTCACTTTTTGCTTTTGCATGCATTTGTTTAGATGTTTGTGACCAATGTGTGCTGGAGTTACTGTGGTCTCATGCATGTGTAAGAAGACTATTTTTATATAAACTTGTTTGGTACAACATTGACACACTTTAGCTCTTTCCCAGGCATACCAAACTATGTAATTCAGGAAACAGGTTCACTATGAGGCTGATGATGATGAATGATACCAAGAAAGAGACCAACCAACAGCTGAAACATGCTTGAAATTCTTTGTTTATGAATATTGTTGTACAACACAACTCAAGATTATGGTACTCTCTAGTCGATGTAGTACTCAGCTAAGTAGAAGTCATCCCCTTATATTTTGTCTAGATGTTTGTGGTTGAATGTGTCTTTGGATTGCCATGTAGGACAGTCAAAATGACCTGAATTCTCTTCAGTCAAAAATGACCCAAATTCCCTTCATTGCCTTCCATATCAACCCAAGTCAAATCGATAGCAGAGCCCCTGACATCTACCTGACTGCACTATTGCAGGTTGATGTGATATAATGGAAGTATCTGTAGAGTACTCCGAATGGTGGTGACTGGGCCCTAGTTTTGCCCAAATTGGGCAAGAAATGAGAAGTCGGGATGAGAACAAAATGCAGAACAAAAAGGGGACCAAACTAGTTTCTTTGCCTAAATTGGTTCTTTAAGGGAATTTCACATTGAAAGGGTGTAAGAAAAACAACAAGATACAAACAAACAAAAACATTGAAAGGGTGCAAGATAGACAACAAGAAACGATTTTGAATTGAAATTTGATCTATGATGAATTATAATCCAGAATGACTCTAGAATTGTCACAGTGACCATCACCAAAATACCTATCCTACATAAACCAGTTTCAATGAAACATCGTCACCGGAATTATTTACTTAATTAAAACTGATTATTGACTAAATAAGTTAATAAGTTCATTATTTAATATTTAATAGTTATTCAATAATTAATGAAACTAGATAGTCAATCAATCAATCAATCAATTGATAACTAACATTTAAAAAGTTTAGTGTCAGAATTTTACAAATTTATTATTAATAAATAATTGATTATATTTAGAATTAAAATAATAACCAGTTTATTTTTTTGGATTAATAATCAAAATTTAAGTTTCTAATCAATTATATATTAGATAATTAATTTCATAAAATAATTATGGTTTATTGATGAATTATTATTATGAATTGATTGATTAGTTAAATAAAATGAAGTAAGAGTGAACCCTACTTCTAGAATTAAATAATTAAAAAATAGTAGATGATTATTATTTTAGTTTGTAAGTGGGTAAGTAGGTAGGTTATTAATTAATGATTAATTTACTAATTAGTTAGTTATTCAATCAATTAAATAACTTCCTATTTACCCGTCTATTTATATAATTTACAAAATTAAAAACAAAGACAAAACATATAAGAAAATCTTTCAAATTGCAACTCAATTTGCAACTAAGGTGCAACTAGAAAATTTAACCCATTTTTTGCTGTCTAATTTCATCTTGGAAACTATGTAACAAAGGTGTCTTTTCTTATGCATTCACATTAAAAAACCTGTGCTTTTTGATATGAGCTCAAAGAAGTTTATCCCTAAAAGAAAAACATAAAATAAAATAACAATATTTACATGGTTATTTTCTAATTCACCTACATACCTAAATAAGTAGGTGGGTACATAAGTCTTAATTATCTACCTATGTAAATAAGTAAGTATGTATGTAACTTAAGTAAATAGGTGTGTCTTACCTACTTATTTTACCTATTTACCTACCTACCTACCTACACATGCATATGTACTTACTTACATATTTTAATAAATATTCATTTGAATTTTTTTCCAAAATACAATAATATGCCATGTGGTAGATTTTGAGTATGCATCTGTCACAATATAGGACCATCTAAAATGAATGTTCAAAATGGATGGCCAAGAATCAATGGTTGAATAGTAAAACCAATTTCACCCAATTTTTTTTGTAGTGCCATGTGGTGGATTTCAATATCACCAAGTGGCACCATCACAAGCTGTTGGAATTTGACGACATGGATTTTTTCAATGTATAAAATCATTGTTTGAATTTTCTTAAAATATAAAACACATGGCAAATAATATGTGGATATTTAATAGTTGTAAAAATAGTTGCAAAAACAAAACTTAGTTGCAAATGTTATACATATGATTAAAGATGAACATGTATATGTTGACCATATACATCATTTATGGTCCATTTGGTGATGTCATGTTAAGTCATGATTTGCAACTAGATTTTGAAGGTGAGACTTCATTTGTAGGGCAATTTTAGTTGTAAATGTTGGTTGTGATTGTTTTATAGCTGCAAATTGAAATCACAAATTGAAATTTTTCTTCTAGTGCATGGAAATGCCTTGCATTGACATACCAAACCTATCTAACACTTTGAATAAAAAATGTTCGAATCAATCTTGTTGTATGTTTTAGAGAAATCTAGCTTGAGAATTGCAAGTTGCTTAAATCTCTTAGCCCAATCTAGAGTCTCATGGATGAAGAAAACGTTGTCGAAATTGAAACAAAAGGGAAAGAATGGAATTTGAACTGATCATTTCCACAAGAATGCCTTACAAGTTTTTTCATAGAATTTTCACATAGATCTTGTATGAGGCATTCAATAATGTGATGGACCTCTAATTGGATAGCTTTTCTTGTGCCTCACCTTTGTGGAGGAATGTAATTAGTTTTCAAGTGATGTCTTTGGGAAACTTGCCTTTGTCAATCACCTATAACATCATTTAATGGTAGTCATGTTCAATGATGGGCTGAAACTTGGTGAAGATTTAATTGTAATGCCATTAGGCCTTGGAGCCTTTAACCCTTTCATAATCTCCTTAACAAACTTTCTAAGTTTTAGTTTTGTAATGGGTTGTTCTAGGTCTATAATCATTTTGTTAATGAAGTATAGACTTATATGACATTCATTATTTTGTTATGAATCCTAAAGCTTTCTTTTGATGTGTCACCATCCTTGTAAAACTTGGAATAAAAAGTCTATGCATGCTTGCTCTAGGCTTGTCCTTTCCTTAATCATTTGAGTTAAGTTATTGTGTAGTTTAATGACAATGGTCACTTTTAGACTTTCTTGGATAGGTGCAAAACATTCCTTGGTGTAGGCATCCTTTTTTTCTTTATTACCTAAGCTAAGAGTGAAAGATTTTAACCAACAACTTTCCAATTTTCTAATTCATTTAGTTTGGCCTTTAAAAAGCCCATTAATTTTTGCAAATGTACATCATTACAATTGTTATGGAATGCACCATGATCATTTAAAAAGTTCTTATGGGCTTTTTGTTCTTGGGCCTTAAATTCTATAACTTTAAGTTTGCAAAATTGTTTGTATAATTTAATGACCTTCTATAATTTGGAAAAGAATGGTGTAGATGTGGGCACACTTTTTTAGGTTAGTTGTATTTGCTTTGTAGCCTCATCCAGAAACCTCCAGTTAATTTTCCAAATTGGTTTTTTTCTATTTACCTTGCTCAATTTGATGATGGCTTACATTGGAAGGTGGTTTGAAATGCTATTATCCCCACAAATTATGTACATGATAGGAAGATACTCCAAGTTAAATATAGAACCAATGGGAAAAGACATATGGTTGAAGTGAACCATGATCAAGTTGTTGTCCATCTTACAATTGTCCCATGAAAAAGATAGATTACCCAAGGTTTTGGATCCTTTACCACATTTGGTGAGTTTTCATTATTTCCCATATGAACCTTTCTTTTTTTGGATTAGATCCTATACCACATTCATTTGTTTTGTCAAATTGGTGTTCCACCATGTTGAAATCCTTAATAATGACCAATTATTATCTTTGGGCAAATCCTTGATCATCATGCTCCACAAAACATATCTTTTTGTTACATCTTTGGGTGTGTATATTTTTGCCAATGTTATGTCACACCTTTCACTTCAAAAAAAAATATTTAGTGAAGGAATTGGTCATGAAAATGCTAATTTTGGTAACCAACTTGAGTTCAATTTTTTTGCAACAAATGTATTCATTCCAATTCCAAAATTAAGGCCATCTATTGAATACTAGCTTACAATAACATCAATTGTCTAGTTGTTTGCATTCTTCCACAATAAATCACCCAACTTTTTAACTTTGTCTCCCTTGAGCTTGTGTTTTAACAGAAACATGAAATTGAAATTTTGGGTAATTCCATGCACATACCATTTAGATTGTGAATTACTTGAACATCATTGAGCATGCATACATTGAACTTGCAAAGATGAAGGTTCATAACATATTGGTGATATCTTTGAAAAGATTAAGTCTTTAGCCTTTTCCTTGTGTTTCGGCTTCCCATTTGACCATGTTTTCCAAACCCCCCATATTCTAGAGTGCTTTTTCATTTTGTTTAATTGGGGGGGGGGGGAGGGACACCACTAAACTAGATTGGTTCATTTTATTTATTTTAAAAGCTTTTAAATAATCTAAATTAGCCTTTTGATTCTTTCACAACTTTTGGCAGTTCTACAATTATTTCACCAAACCCAAAGGGTGGGTTGTGCATCTTCAAAGTCCTCTACTCCTCATCCTTAGATTGATTTTGTGGGACCTTTTGACAAACATTTACCTTTGGTAGGGATGTAGTCGGGGAATTTTGAAGCAAGTGGAACCCTATTTAATGGATACAAATTATTGGGTCAAAACTACATTTCCTTAGCACATCCATCACTTGTTGAATGGACTTTTGAATTGCTAGACCCCTCCCCATTATTTGGTATTATTTTTCCTTGCAAATGGGGTGGCATTGCATTTGCCCCCATCAAAGAAACACCCTTTGGAAAAGGTCTTTTTACCATTTCCCATTTTTTGTTTTCCATGTAATGTAAAGGTTTTTAAATAACCCCCTTGGGCCACAATGGATCCACTTGGTTGTAAAGATGGTGCATGGGGGTTCCCATTTCCAACTAGGGGGCAACTAGCATTCAATTCATAGGACACCTTTTGTAGATGGCATAACACATCTATTAAATGTTGCTTCAACTAAAACTTAGTTAAGGGGAATATTACATCAAACTTGTTCAATTTTCCTCAAAAAGTGGACCTTTGTTTAGGCCCACTTCATATTTGGTTAGGCTACCCTTGTTTTGTGGGAGTTTAGTGCCGAGGCACCTTTAGAAGTTGTTGATGATGTAAGAAGATAGTGGGTGTAATACACCACAGCCTTTGTTTGCTTGGGTTCCTAAAACTTGGAATGTTGCTTGCATTGTAGGGTGTCAAGGAAAAAACAAAGATATTAGAGGAAGAGCTTGTGTGGATTTGACAAAACAAAAAAATTGACATTGAATTAAAGCTAGATGAGGTTATTTTTTGAAAAATGCATAATGCAAGTTAGGCATAAAATGAACTAGGAATACAAAGGCCACAACTTGCATTGGTGAGATTGAGGAGGATGGTGCTTTCAAAACCTTTATTTACATTATCTAATGGAATCTTTTAAAGGTTCATCAACCTTTAAAAAAATTCCACAAATTAAACCTTCTATTAGCTTTCACTAAATCACCTTTTAGCAATTTTTCCTAGACCACATCTTTAAAAAACTTCCCAGTTTTTTCTTCTACAAGCTTCCACCAATTAAATAAATATGTTAGAAAATTTAATTAAATGTTTTCTTAGAAGCTTTAATCAATTATTTTTCTAAAATTTTCTTATAAAAAATTTCATTAACTAAATGTTTTAGAAACTATTAAGCATATTCTTTAAAGGTCTTTCTAGAAACTTCCTTCATTGTTTAATGTCCATGACGTAAGGTGTCTTTGATGCCATTCCTCATGCTCCTTTTTGGAAATTGAATGTAATTTTCTTTGGTCACACAATTTTCACCATCCTTTCATTTTGCATTTTGCTTAAGTTGAGAATAACTTTTATCCTTTGAGAAGTAAACCCATTTCACCGAATTGCAAATATGCATATTTTATGTTGAATCAATGTGAAGCTTTCATAAGCTTCCTCTTTAGTCACCCCTTTGCCTCAATTTGGGTGATTAACACTTGATAGGTGGTGCTTTTTGAACATAAGGATTTATTGGGGAGAGGGGATGGCCTTGACTTTTGTTCGTTGATAATGTTTCCATGATTTGAATTGTGAAGGATCTCAATGGGATCTCATTGGGATCCTAGTGCTATTAAGCCAAATTTGAGTAAACTTTAATCTTGTGTTCTAAAAACATAAAATTGGCACCTCATCATGTGATGACCATAATTGATCACCACCTTCACATCAAGGCCATTAACTTTTGCAATCAACAACTTATTCACCTACCTTTTGCCAAATTCCAATGCCACACAAAATCTTGGGTTTCAAGCTTGAAGTTTGTTGTGATAAACACTTAGCATCCTACTAACATGGTTGGCAACTTTTTCCTCCATGGTTATGTATTCTATTGGAAGCGTCTTAAATGTATCCAAGTGGGGAGCTTGAGACTAATTGGGTGATCAAGGTTGAAAGTCTATACCCATTCTTGATAGATAGTTGAACAGCATGGAAGCTTGTGAGGGGTGAAAATGAACATTGTTTTGGCAGTCTTTAAACTTTCAACACTAAGAAAAACAAACCCCTTTTGAGCATCCAACTCAAACTTAACTTTCCCCAAGTTATGAAAATGTCACAAGTTAATAATTAGGGAATAACATTGTAGTTCGTTATTCTACCTTTGATGAAGCTTGTTATGATTGTCCAAGTATGATGAATGTGGTGTGTATGTGTAGTGTATGTGTTTCATGGTATTCGATTTTTGCTTTGAGGATGTCCAAGTCCAGTGTAAGTGTGGCATTGACCTAATTCTTAGATGAGTACACCATGGGGTAAGTTTGTGATAAAATGATTTATTGCACATGTAAACATTCTTGAATAATATGCTTGTAAATTTTCAATGCAACTTATGATTGAATATTTCTCATGTAACGAGCACATTGTGATGAAATCTACATTCAAGAATGGCATGTAAAAAAAATCACTTTTATCAACATTTGGAGATGAAAAACACTAATTTTAAAATCTATAACCACTTTTGAGTTCTTGAATAAGTAGTTAAAAAATTCTCAAAAATGATTCAACTATTTTTGAGAAATTTTCATATTAATGAAAATCAGATAATTATTACACTTTGCATTGTTTATGATCATCATTTGAATTGATGAATTTTTCTATAAAACTCTCAATGTATGTTTTTCCTTTCCATAGCCCTTGGAGAAATATAAATATAAATTGTAAAACTCAAAAAAAAAACTTGTAAAAATATATTATAAAACTCAAAAATTATATTTAAAACATAAATCTTGTCAAATGATTGCATACCACATCACTTTTTAATGTCAACTCTTTATTCTCATGCTTTTGGAAAGGAGTTATGTGTTAGTTGTTTTAGCATGGATTTATCCCATAATGATTCCTTGCTATGTTGGGTGAAGGGTTCCCCATTAAAAGATTTGATTGGATTGATCCTCACCACATTGCTTTCTTGTGACCTAGGACTTTTCCCTTGGAGTCGTTTTCCATAATGATGTCATTGATGACGCCTTAATTTGTGATCCTGATCATTGATTGGGTGGGGGGGTTAGTGACCCTTGTGGTTATCAACTTTATATAGAGGTCTCTTTAATGACACTATGTTTAAAACACTAGTCTAGTTTTAGAACTTATAATTGTTTAATTGGTGGAAGGTGGGGTGAGATGGACATAAGCTTCAAGTCAATCACTTACTTTTGAAGACGGGTTTTGTGCAATGTGATAGGTAGAGAGCATTCTCTTTTGGTTGGGTGGTGTGAAGAGATCAAGGAGTGAATTTGTGTCATGTGTGAATTGATTGCTACATGTGTTGAATCTCATCCAAACCCTAAAAGAGCATACCTTTCTAATGTAAAAAGTATCACATGCAAAAAAGAAAAAGAAAAACAGAGGTTGATGAACCCAAGGTTTTTTCATGGTTTTTATTTTGTTTCAGTAAGGGATGGGTGTGCCATGTGGGTGTGGTGGATGCAAAGTTGATGCTTTTGTTTTTAGGTTAGTGGATCCAATTGACTACTTACTAAATAATCAACTTTGGAAATGGATATGTTGGGTAATTTTTGTTCACACCCTTGTGGCAAGAACTCATGAGTAAGATTATGCTGATGTGGCTCCGTTTCACTTCAAATTCACCATTACAAAACTTGTGACCCATTCAAGATCGTAGCATTGATAGCATATATTGTAGTACCTTGGCCATTTCAACACTTCTCCGTCGAATAATTAATCAATTTTGAAACATTCATTTCAACAAATGAAATATTCTTGAATATCCACTATTTTCCTTCACAATATTTTTTAATTTGGAAAAATTAAAATTGAAAAATTTCAACATTTTGAAAATAATATAATTAGTGTCGAATTGGCTGAGGTACTAAGGTAACCATGTAAGCATAATTCATGTAAACTATTGTTTTTGGGATCTTATTTGGGATACACATTGGTTTAATTGTTTTGTGTGAGTCTATTTTTGTGGGGTCGGGTGGGGGGCTTGGGGAGGGGACTTAGTTTCTAGTTGCTTCATAAATCAAATTCCCTACAACAGGGTGGATATGGACAGAATTCCATGCCAAGGCTATGAATCCTTCACAAATGCCAAACAAACCAAAATTGTTATGGTAATGACTAACTGAAAAGTAAAATGAAAATCAAGGAGATCAAAAATTTCAAAATAACATGAGCATCAGTAATTAGTTGTGTAGAAGCAATTCACTATAATTTAGGCCTCTTTTTTTTGGACTTTATGGCTCTTTGAAGCTTAAGAAGAACCGTTTCAAAATTCAAACTACCCTCTAATTATTTTTTAACATACTGAAACATACATGTCATCCCTTTACATACTCGAAAGAAAAAAGTTCCTAGGCAACCTGTGAAAAAAAGAAATCAGGGGTGATATGATTTTTTGGGGCAAAAGTTTTGGCAGGCCACAAAAAAATGGACAGCCAACTTGGCAAAATTGCCAAATAGACGTCTAGATTTGGCTATTTGGCAAAGTGGACTTGGCAAACAGGTGAAGTGAAATAGCTGAATAACAATGTGGACTTTGCAATTTGCCAAAGTGGACTAGGGAAATGGGTAAAGTGAACTTGGCAAAATAACTTGTATTCCAACTTGTTAGGCAGTTTAGGGCATAAGTTGGAGTTCCATTGTGGAATATCCAACTATCCCATCATGGGTGTATGCCACTCTTCAGCGCCACCATAGCAAATGGATGTATGCAAACTCTATAGTGCCACTTGATTGATACAAAATGGATGTATGTTGACTTTGGCCATGATGCAAGGAGTGTTGAACACTCAAAACAATCCAAATCATAGAGTTGAACTCACACATAATAATGACAAGTGAATTCAAGTGATCTGAAGTATGTGATTCATAATGTAGCATATACATCTTCATGGATGGAGGCAATAAAATTGCATTACATA